>ERZ773009.675-NODE-675-length-24926-cov-10.824012_pt1 | contig 24926 bp, 23 predicted proteins | sample MGYA00580663_ERZ773009 | MGnify/ENA primary metagenome ERZ773009 (study PRJEB29015, sample SAMEA2737969) | human oral metagenome | biome: human oral; feature: human-associated habitat; material: dental | place: China | collected 2026 ... | reverse complement strand
TCGTCGTCGACAAATCCTCGACGTAGCACCGCTACGCCTGCGGTTTGTCTCCTTGATAGATACAGCGCATCTGTGCAAATCTGGGCAACTTCATTTTATCAGCGCTTCCTATGATTTCAAAAAAACGGAATCCATTCCTTTTTATCATGACATCATGATTTCAGAGGAATGGATTCCGTTTTTTCTATACAATCTTAAATATCGAGATTTCTCACGTGCTTGGCGTGCTCTTCGATGAACTGGCGGCGCGGCTCCACCTTGTCGCCCATGAGGATCGTGAAAAGCTCGTCAGCTTCTTCAGCGTCCTCCATGCGCACTTGGAGCATCGTCCTGCCTTCGGGATCCATCGTCGTTTCCCAAAGCTGCTCGGGATTCATCTCGCCGAGGCCCTTGTAGCGCTGCACGGTCGCGTTGTCCCTGCCGACTTCGTTGAGCTTCTGCGCCAGCTCGTCGTCGCTGTAGGTGTACCAGTGCTTCTTGCCCTTGCGAATCTGGTAGAGCGGCGGCTGCGCGATGTAGACGTGGCCGCGCTCAATGAGCGGCTTCATGTAGCGGTAGAAGAAGGTCAGGAGGAGCGTGCGGATATGCGATCCGTCGACGTCGGCATCGGTCATGATGATGATCTTGCCGTAGCGACGCTTCGCGATGTCAAAGTCGTCGCTGATGCCCGTGCCGAACGCCGTGATCATCGTGCGGATCTCGGCATTGGCGAAGATCTTATCGAGACGCGCCTTCTCGACGTTCAGGATCTTGCCGCGCAGGGGCAGGATTGCCTGGAAGCGGCGGTCGCGTCCCTGCTTCGCCGAGCCGCCGGCGCTGTCGCCCTCGACGAGGTAGATTTCCGCCTGCTCGGGATCTTTGATCGAGCAGTCCGCGAGCTTTCCGGGCAGGCTCGACACTTCGAGCGCATTCTTGCGCCTTGTCAGCTCACGCGCCTTTCGCGCGGCTTCTCTCGCGCGAGACGCCATGATCGCCTTCTCGATGACCTTCTTCGTGATGGCGGGATTTTCCTCGAAATACTCGGTCAGTCCCTCGGTCACGATGGAATCGACAATGCCGCGCACCTCGGAATTTCCGAGCTTCGTCTTCGTCTGACCCTCGAACTGCGGCTCATGAATCTTGAGACTGATGACGCAGGTCAAGCCCTCTCTGACATCCTCGCCCGAGAGATTGCCGTCCTTGTCCTTCAATATGCCCTGCTTTCGCGCGAAGTCGTTCGCCGCCCGCGTCAGAGCGATCTTGAATCCCGCGAGATGCGTGCCGCCTTCCTCGGTGTTGATATTGTTGACAAAGCTGTAGATATTCTCCATGTAGCTGTCGTTGTACTGCATGGCGATTTCCACAACGGTATCATCTTTGATACCATTGAAATAGATCGGTGTCTGGTTGATGATCTCCTTCTTGCGGTTCAAGTGCTCGACGAAGGAGCGGATGCCGCCCTCGTAGTAGTACGACTCCTCGCGGCCCTCGCCGCGCTTGTCCATGAGCTTGATCGTGATGCCCTGATTCAAGAAGGCGAGCTCTCTGAGACGATGCTTCAAAGTATCGAAGCTGTACTGCGTCACCGTGAAGATTTCGGGGTCGGGGATGAAGTGAACCTTCGTGCCCGTCTTTTCCGTCTCGCCGATGACTGCTAAAGGTGTCGCCGTCACGCCGTGCTCGAAGCGTATGCTGTGGATCTTGCCGTCGCGCCTGACCTCGACGTCCATGGAGGTCGAGAGCGCATTGACGACGGAGACGCCGACGCCGTGCAGGCCGCCCGAGACCTTATAGCCCTCACCGCCGAACTTACCGCCGGCATGGAGCACGGTCAGCACGACTTCGACCGCAGGCTTGCCGCTCTCGTGCATGTCGACAGGGATGCCGCGTCCGTTGTCGACGACGGTGATGCTGTTGTCCGCCTCGATCGTCACGTCGATATGGTCGCAGTAGCCCGCGAGTGCCTCGTCGATCGAGTTGTCGACGACCTCGTAGACGAGATGGTGCAGGCCGCGCTCCGACGTGCTGCCGATATACATGCCCGGGCGCTTTCTTACAGCTTCCAAGCCCTCCAGAATCTGAATCTGATTGGCGCCGTAGTCGCCGTCAACCGCCGTGACGTCGGCGCTGTCCATATCCTTGTGAATCTCGACGTTTTCCAAATCAAGATCATCGTCGCGCACTTCCTCGGCAAACTTCGCCGCTTCCTCTTCGCGCAGCTTCTCCTCGGCCGCATCCTGCTCGGCACGGTCGAGCGCTTTTTGGAGCGCATCCTTCTTTTTTTCCATCTCTATATTGTCCCTCCATCGTTCCTCAAAACATCTATGCCTGCACTGCAAAATCATGCAAGTTCATTCCATAAGCGGGCGATTGTATGCGCCTTTTCAAGGACTGCGCGGAAATCACCGAGAAATAAAGCCCTTCATCCGTAACGATGACGGAACGCGGCTCTTTTCGCATCGCTGCACCCTTTGCAATATTCTTTTCCCAGAGAGCATTTCCGGACGCCTCTCGATATATCTCGATGTCAAGAATCGCCAATATGCCAGAAACAGCAACCAAGCTGTCATCGCCTAGGTGCAGATACATGGAATCCCTCCCCGCTCTTCGCGCCCCGTTTCGCCGTCTTTTTCATGACCTCCGAACGCTTGGGGAAGGGACGGAACACCGTTCCTTCCGCCATCTCGCGGCGAAGATCGTAAAGCGTGCGGCGCACGATGTCCTCCGTGAGCTGCTCCGGCCGCAGCGAGCGGTAGAGCATGACGAGCGTCTTCGCCTCCAGACTCTCCCAATCGCCGAATTCGATGCGGCGGGCGAGCTCCTGCACGAGACGCGTGCGCTCGGAAGCGACCATGGCGGGCGTGCAGCGAAGATGATCTTTGATGTCCGCATAGCGCGCCCACGGAAGATCGAGCAAATGGCGGCGGATCGAGCGGCGTATTTCGCGCCGCTCCCTGCAGGCGCAGGAAGGACAAACGCCTTCGCCGGAAAACAGCTTGCCGCATTGAGGACAAGGCTTCTCACCGAGCGCACGCAGCGCTTTCTCACGCTTCTTTCGCCGCTGAGAAATATGACGAAGTTTCTTCCGCAGACGTTCCTCGCTGACGAGAGAAACGCTTCTTTCGCATGCCTCCTGCTCCTCCTCGGTCAATGTCATCTCCCGCAGAGCCTTTCGGTATGCTTCCTGCTCGTCGGCTTCTTCTTGCTGCACACGTCCAGGAGCCTGAAAGAAGGCGATTTCACCTTTTTTCCATGAAAAGGCGAGTTCCTTCACCATCTCGAAACCTGCGAAGGTGTTGAAGCGCGCGAGTATCGTCATCTGCATGAGCGTGATCTCGTTTCGCCAGGCGGGCACAGAGGCATGGAGCAGGAGCTTTTCGCCTTCGATGCCAATCGGCTGGACGTGCGCGGCGATGCCTTCACCGACGATTTCCGGCCAACGCGCGAGGACGAAGCGCTCCTGATAGGTGCGCTCGATCTTCTTGCCCAGCGCATGGATGCTTTTTGGTATCACCTGATTGATTTTTTCCATGCCGGGATTGCGGCGATAGGAGCGTTTCATAGTCTGCCCTTCCCAAAAGTAAGGATTCTTTTTGATACTATATGGAAATATATTCTATACAGTATCAAAAAAATATCTTTCCTGCTCGCACATGGAAGATATTTCCCATAAATTTTTCCGGCAGATATGCGGCGTCCGTCGCCGTGAGCAAGGTCTGTATATGCTCTCTGCCGATGAAGTCCAGGAGTTTTTCCCTGCGCGTGCCGTCCAGTTCGCTCATGACGTCATCGAGCAGAAGCACCGGATATTCTCCCGTCTCCGAGCGAAGAAACTCCAATTCGGAAAGCTTCAGGGCGAGGACGCCCGTGCGCTGCTGCCCCTGTGAACCGAAGGAGCGAAGATTGACGCCGTTCACTTCAAGGCGGATGTCATCCCTCTGCGGGCCGACGCTCGTCGAGCCGCGCAGGACGTCAAGATCCAAGGACTCCTCCAACTTCTTATTATACCATGGAACAAGCTCCTCTGTCACGCAAGGCGGCTCTTCCTCTGCACCGCAAAGCTCATACGAAAGGGAAAGATTCTCTTTCCCTGCAGAAATCCGCCTTTGCATGAGGTTCGCCAGCATGTTGAGCTTTTTGACGGCGAGAAAACGCTTCTCGACGATATGCGCGGCACTTTTGGCAAGCTGCTCATCCCAGAGAGAAAGCATTTCCTTTCCCGCACGGCGCTCCCGAATCTTCTTCAACAGGCTGTTCCTTTGCGTGAGAATCCGCGTATACTGCATCAATTCATGGCCGTAGGCGGGGCTTGCCTGGGAGATTTCCCCGTCGAGGAAGCGTCTTCTCTCAGCGGGCGCCCCCTTGATCAGAAAGAGATCCTCGGGGGAGAAGAGGACGGCATTGAATACGCCAAAAAGCTCCTTTGTTTTTATCGGCTCGCCATTCTTGCGGATGGAATGGCGTCTGCCGCGTTGAAATTGAAATTCCAGCGTATTTTCCACGTCAAGGCGCTCAAAAAGAAGCTCAATTTTCGCTGCAGGAGCATCCCAAGCGATGAGATCGGCATCCGCATTCGTTCGATGCGAACGGCCGATCGCCGCATAGTAAAGAGCCTCCGCAATATTCGTCTTTCCCTGCGCGTTTTCGCCGAGAAAGACGTTGATATTGGGAGACAGACTGAGGTCAAGCTCTTCATAGTTGCGAAAACATTTCAGACGGAGGCTCTTTGCTTTCATCGCACATCAATTCTGCGTGCGCACGGGCGTGACGATGTAGACGAAAGTGGGATTGTCCTCCTCGCGCACAGCTGCCGCCTGCAGGCTTTGATTCAAGAGAAAACGAAAGTTTTTGCTGTCGATGTTCTTCAAAACGTCAGTGACGTATTTCGCATTGAAGGCGATGTTGACGGCAGGGCCATCGATGGAAGCGGCGACGATTTCATCTGCCTTTCCTATATCGGGGCTGTTCGACGAGATATGAACCTGATCGCCGCCAAATTCCAAGCGAATGATATTGTAGTCGGCGGAGCGCGAGATTAAGGATACGCGGTCGACAGCGGCAAGAAAGTCTTCCGTGTCGAGCGTTACCGTCGTAGCGAAGTTTTTCGGTATGACACTATCATAATTGGGGAATTGCCCTTCGATCAGACGGGACATCAATACGACGTTCTCGAACTGGAAGCTCGCTTGGTTCGACGAGCAGCAGACGTCAACCTCGATGGGCATGTCGGAATTCAAGGCGCGCAAAAGCTCATTGAGTATTTTTGCGGGAATGATGATATGAAGATCGCCCGAAAGGTTTGCGATCACTTCTTTTTTTACGGAGAGACGATGTGTGTTCGTTGCCGCCATCTTCAGAGTTTCTCCGTTGATTTCCATCTGGCAGCCGGTAAAGACGGGACGCGCTTCATCTGTCGAGCAGGCGAATACCGTCTTCTTGATGATGTCTCGAAGCACGTTGTCCTGAACTTTGAAGCGGATGCCGTCTTCCAGACGCTTTACCGTCGGAAAGTCATTGGCCGGCATGGAAAGAAGTGTGAAGTTGGAAGCAGCCGATTGGATCTTGCTGATGTTTTCGTCGATTTCTTGGGAGATCGTGACGGTTTCTCCGGGAAGGCGGCGAATGACTTCCTGCATGTAGCGTCCCGATAGGACAAGCTTTCCCTCCTGCTCCACTTCGGAAGGGATGATGCTGATGATGCCCATTTCATTGTCTGTGGCATGAAGTTCTACTTGGTTGTTTGCAGCCTCCATGTATATGCCTGAGAGGATCGGTGTCTGCGGCTTGTTGGCAATGGCCTTGGAAACGAGTTGAATCGCCTGGGCGAGTTCATTCTTATGGCAGGTGAATTTCATGGGGTTCTCCTTTTTAGTGAGTCGTTTTGCGTGATGCACCTTATTGACTTATAGTACAAGAATATAGAAAAGCATAGCCGTAATAGTAGTAGGGGCTGTGGAAATGTGGAAAAGGCTTTTGGGGCTTTTGATACTAATGGGGAAGCCTTGTGGGAAAGATGTTGACAAGGCGTATTGGAATATCCACATTTCCACAGGGGAAAGCGAAAATAAAAATTGTGCACATATTGGACACAGGATTTCACGGCGCTTTTCCACAGGGTTATGCACGGACGGGGCAGGGAGTGGTTCAGAGGCTTTCGATGCGCTGCATTAGCTGCTCGATCGTGCGGTCGAGTTTGCTGTCTTCTTTTCGTTCTTTGCCGATCTTGTCGCAGGCATGGATGACCGTCGTGTGGTCGCGTCCGCCGAAGGAATTGCCGATTTGCGGCAGGGAGTTGCCCGTCAGCTCGCGGCACAGGTACATGGCGATCTGGCGCGGCATGGCGAGGTTTCTCGTCCGCTTCTTGCCGTGCAGGTCATCGAGGCGCAGCTTGAAGTAGGAAGCGACGACTTCCTGGATGAGCTCCATGGTCACTTCGCGCGTCTTTTCCTCTGGGAAGATATTGGCGAGAGCCTCGTTGACAAGGGACGTCGTGACGGGCTGCTTTGTCAGCGAGGCGTAGGCGACGACCCTCGTCAATGCGCCTTCCAGCTCGCGGATGTTGTTGTCGATGCGGTTGGCGATGGAGAACATCACGTCGTTTGGCACGTCAAGGTGCTCAAGCGCGGCTTTCTTTCGGAGAATCGCTATGCGCGTTTCGAGATCAGGCGCCTGGATGTCCGTGATGAGACCCCATTCAAAGCGTGAGCGCAGACGATCTTCAAGCGTCTGAATCTCGCGCGGATGGCGGTCGCTCGACAGGATGATATGCTTGTTGGCGTCGTGCAGCGTGTTGAACGTATGGAAGAATTCTTCCTGCGTATGCTCTTTCTTCGAGAGGAATTGGATGTCGTCGACGAGCAGGACGTCGATGTTGCGGTATTTCTGGCGGAAGGATTCGGGATTGCCGTCTCGGATGGAGTTGATGAGTTCATTTGTGAATTTTTCGCTCGAAATATAGAGGACGCGCATCTGGGGAAATTTTTCGAGGATCTTGTGTCCGATGGCGTGCATGAGATGCGTCTTGCCGAGTCCTACGCCGCCGTACATGAAGAAGGGGTTGTATACCCTGCCCGGCGATTCGGCGACGGCGAGCGCCGCCGCATGGGCGAAGCGGTTGGAATTGCCCGTGACGAAGGTGTCGAAGGTGTAGTGCGAGTTCAGGGAAGAGGCATCTCCGGGAGCAATCATGCCCGGCGTTTCATAGGAGCGGCTGACGTCTTCTTTTTTGGGCGCTGCATTTTGCGACGGAACAAGAATTTTTTTCGCATCCTTGACTTCCTTCGGGGAAGGATTTGTGCCTGTTTCCGTCAGAAGCGTTTCCTGAACAGGAGGAGAAGTGGGCGCAGGTTCGATGTTGAGGTTTTTGATTTCGATCTTGAGTTTTTTCTTTGCAATATCGAGTACGGCGTCTTCCAGAAAAGGGATGTAACGTTTTACAATCCATTCCCTGGCGAGCGATGTCGGTGCGCCGAGCACGAGGGTGGTGTCGGAAAGGGAAAGCGGCTTTACGGGGCGCAGCCAGTCGTTGAGAGCAAGTTCCGTCAATGAGCGCTGTTCGAGAACTTTCTGCAGGATTTGCTCCCAAATTGCCTGCAGTTCGGATTGTTCCATGGATCTGTCCTTTCTTGTCAACAAATTTCATGCACATGTGTATAATTTGCGTGCATCTTATCCACATTTTTATTCACATACTGTGGATAAAAGATGAAAAACGAGAGAAGCCAAACGCAGAGGAAATGGCAGGAACGACGTGCAGTCAGGCGGAAAAAATGTTTCTCTTTACATAATGAAGGAAATGGATAAAAATTCTTGTGGAAATATCTCCTCTGCCTGTGGATAATGTGCATATCTCTGTGTATAAATGGTCGGTTGGCTATGAATATCTTAGCAGACTGCAAAAGAGTTATCAACAGGCAATTCGTTCCTAAAAAGAGGAAAGGCTCGTTTATCCACAAGAAGGACAGGAAAATGCAAGGCTTCTCCGCGCGAAACCGTGGAAAATCCTTGACACTCGATTGTCTCTGGGCTATAATTTAGCGTAGTTAAAAGCGATAGTAGGGGCATTTTGTGTTCTTTTGCATTTTGACTGAATGAATCGCTCGATGTATCAGCGGTTCCTAGAATTCTTTTGGGGAGGTGGATCTGAATGAAGATGACGTATCAGCCGAATAACCATTGGCGCAAGAAGACGCATGGTTTCCGCGAGCGTATGAAGACGAAAGGCGGCCGTCTCGTCCTGAAGAGAAGGCGCGCAAAGGGCAGAAAGAAGTTGTCTGCGTAATCACTCGCTAGGTCACTCCGGTGACCTTTTTTCATGAAATGACAAAGCATTTTGATTTTTAATGAAAGGGTTCTTGCATGTTGGGTTTGCCGAGAAGCCGCATCTTGAAAAAGAAGAAGGATTTTCAGGCTGTTTATTCCCGCGGAAAATCGTATGCAAACAGATTTCTCGTGCTTTATGTCTTTCGTTCGCATGGACTCCAAGGAAAAGTCGGTTTTGCCGCAGGCAAGAAGCTCGGCAATGCCGTGAAGCGCAATCGGGTCAAAAGATTGCTCCGCGAGTCTTATCGTCTGCATCAGGTTGAAATCGAGGAGGGTTTTTCCCTCCTGCTCGTGGGCAGGAAGGCGGCTCTCGACGTCAAATGCCAGGATTTGGAGAAGGCTTTCCTCGCTTTGGGAAGGAAGGCCGGAATCATGACAGGAGATAACGAGGCTTCTAAAAGCGAGAGAAGGCGCGGCAAATGAAAGTCGTGCTTCTGCTTCTCATTCGTTTTTATCGCGGCTTTCTTTCTCCTTTGAAGCCGCCTTCGTGCCGCTATATTCCGACATGCTCGGAGTATGCAATGATTGCTGTTGAAAAATATGGGGCGGCAAAGGGCAGTTTCCTTGCCATCAAGAGGATTCTGCGCTGCCATCCTTTTCATAAGGGTGGCTACGACCCTGTACCATAGGAAAATTAGGATGTGGTGATTTGGAGTTTTTATCGTCGCTGTTTCATCCCGTCATTGCGGTGATTCAGTTCATGTTGGAGAATCTGTATGCGTTTACAGGTCTTCTCGGTTTTGAAAATTACGGGATTGCCATCATTTTGCTGACGATCCTCATCAAGGTATGCCTCTATCCTCTGACGGTCAAGCAGGTTCGCTCGATGAAGGGCATGCAGGAACTGCAGCCGAAGATGAAGAAGCTGCAGGAAAAGTATAAGGACAACCCGCAGATGATGCAGCAGAAGATCGGCGAGCTGTATAAAGAAGCCGGCGTGAATCCTCTCGCGGGCTGCCTGCCGCTCCTCATACAGATGCCGATTCTCATGGGCATGTTTTATGCGCTGCAGGGCTACGCGTATTCGGGGACGCCGTCCTTTCTGTGGCTCGCGTCGCTTTCCGAGCCCGATCCGCATTATATATTGCCGGTGCTTTCCGCACTTTCGACGTGGTTCGTGCAGAAACAGACTTCGACGGAAACGAATCAACAGATGAAGATCATGATGATCGTCATGCCGATCTTCATCGGCTGGATCAGCTTGAATTTCGCTTCGGGACTTGTTCTCTATTGGGTGACGATGAACCTCGTGCAGATCGTGCAGCAGTGGTGGATGTACCGAAACGAGGACGGCACGGGAAAGAAAGGAGTTGCCTGATATGGCGGATTTCGTGGAAAGAACCGGAAAGACGGTGGAAGAAGCGATTGAAGCTGCACTCTTCGCCCTGCGTCTCCCGAAAGATCGCTGCACGGTGGAGGTCATCGAAGAACCGTCGAACGGCTTCTTTGGTCTGATTGGAAAGCGTGCGGCGAAAGTGCGCGTGACGGCGAAGGAAGAGCCTTTGCCGCAGCCGCAGGAGTCTTCTCCGAAAAAAGAGCAGGAAGAAGTTCTTGAAGAGCACCGTGAGGAACGGGAAGAAGAGCGTGCGGAGGAAAAGGAAGAGGCGCCTGTTTTGACGAAGGAGTCGTCCGAGGTGTCCGAAAGTGCGCCCGCTGTCTCTCATGATACGACGCCGGGCAGGCAGGAAACCATTGTGGATCGCGGCTTTTCCTACTCTCCTTCGAGGGAGAACCGTTCTTATTCGGAACCGCGCCGCGAGCGTTTCTCTTCGACCAGACGTTCCTACGCATCCGATTCAGTTGCCGGGCGTTCTCGTGAAGAGAAGGTTCGCAATTTCCTGAGTCCTGCCGACGCTGCAGTGCCGATCAAAAAGGCGGAGGATTTCCTGCAGCAGATTTTTCGAGCGATGGATCTTGAAGTCGCCATCGAGAGAAAGGATCGGCCTCATTCGATCGAGCTGAATCTCTCGGGGCATAATCTTGGCATACTCATCGGCAAGCACGGGCAGACGCTCGATGCTTTGCAGTATCTCGTCAATCTCGCGGCCAACCAGGGATTGACGGAGGAGCGCGTGCGCATCATCCTCGATATTGAAGATTACCGCGAGCGCCGCGAGGAGACGCTTTACCGTCTGGCAGCGCGCTTGGCGGAGCGCTGCTGCCGCACGAATCAGCGCGTCGTCTTGGAGCCGATGAACCGCCATGAGCGCAAGATCATTCACCTTGCACTGCAGGAGAATCATCGCGTTTTGACTTACAGCGCGGGCGATGAGCCTTTTCGCAAGGTCGTCATTGAGCCGAAGCATCGCGTTTCGCGTATGGACGGTTCTATGCGTGAAGAGGATTATTGATTGGATTGAAATCGGGCTGTTGCAGCGAGCGACAGCCTTTTTCTTTCCTTGCAGGGGGGAACGAATTGCAGCAGGCAGATACGATCAGCGCCATTGCGACAGCGGCCGGGGAAGGCGGCGTCGGCATCGTGCGCCTTTCCGGCGCCTCTGCCATAGAGACGGCTTCGCGCATGTTTTGCGCTGCAGGCGGCAGGAAGCTCGCCGACGCAGGTGCGCGGGATCTTCTCTACGGTACAGTCGTGCGAGAGGATGGCCGCCTCGTCGATGAGGCCCTTTGCCTCGTCATGCGTGCGCCCCATTCTTATACGAAGGAAGACGTCGTGGAATTGCAATGCCACGGCGGAGCTGTTTCCCTGCGCGAGGTTCTGGCATTGACGTATCGTCACGGAGCGCGGGCTGCGGAACGAGGCGAGTTCACAAAACGCGCCTTCTTGAATGGCAGGCTCGATCTCGCCGAGGCGCAGGCCGTCATGGACGTGGTGCAGGCGAAGACGGAAAAGGGGCTGGAAATGGCGGCGGGGCATCTGGCCGGTCATTTCTCGGAGCGCATACGCTCGATGCGAGAGGATATTTTGGCTCTTCTTGCTCATTTGGAAGCCGTCATTGATTTTCCCGAGGAGGGCGTCGATGAAATTGTCGTAGAAGAGGCGCGGGAAAAGGTGTCGGCTCTCCATGCGTCGCTGCGCCGCATCGTGCAGACGGCGCATACGGGACGCATCCTGCGCGACGGCTTGGAAACGGCGATTGTCGGAAGACCGAATGTGGGAAAGTCAAGCCTCCTGAATGCCCTGCTGCGCGAAGATCGCGCCATCGTCACCGACGTTCCGGGAACAACGCGTGATACCATTGAGGAGTATGCCGATATTGGCGGCGTGCCTTTGCGGATCATCGACACGGCAGGCATACGGGCGACGGAGGATGCCGTCGAGCGCATCGGCGTGGAGAAGGCGCGTGCGCATGTGAAAAGCGCCGCGCTCGTGCTCGCTCTCTTTGACGGTTCTCGGCCTCTGGAGGCGGAGGATGAGGAGATCCTCGCCTTGCTTGAGGGAAAGGATGCGCTCATCGTCGTGACGAAGAGCGATCTGCCGCGCGTTCTTGATACCGAACGGCTGCAAAACTTGGTACATCTTCCTCTGATTGAAATCACGACGAAGGAGGAGGAAGGGCTTTCTCCTTTGACGGCCGCCATTTTGGAAAAGGTTTATGACGGTGAGGAAAGGTCGGGGGAAGGCTCGTTCGTCGCCGACCTGCGCACGAAGAATCTTTTGGAAGCGGCGGCAGATCATCTTACCGCCGCGATTTCCACGATGGATCAGGGACTGGGGCTCGATTTCATCTCCATCGATCTGCGCTCTTCTTTGGAAAAACTCGGGGAGATCACGGGGGAAACGGTGGGAGATGACGTATTGGATGAAATATTTTCACGCTTCTGCGTCGGCAAGTGAGGTGGCCTTCTTTGTTTATTGCCGGTGAATATGATATCATCGTCCTCGGTGCGGGGCACGCGGGCGTCGAAGCGGCGCTCGCTGCAGCGAATCTCGGCTGCCGCACGCTTCTGGCGACGCTTTCCTTGGACAATATCGCACTCATGCCCTGCAATCCCTCGATCGGCGGCCCCGCAAAGAGCCATCTCGTGCGCGAGATCGACGCGCTTGGCGGCGCTATGGCGATCAATGCCGATGAGGCGGCTCTGCAGTACCGTCTTTTGAATACGGGAAAAGGCCCTGCCGTCCATGCTTTGCGCGCGCAGGAGGACAAGAAAGCCTATCAGTTTCGCATAAAGGAGCGCTGCGAGCAGCAGGAGGGACTGGAAGTCCGGCAGCTTCTGGCAGAAAAAATCCTCATCGAGGATAAAGAGGCGAGAGGTATAGTGGCAGAGACGGGGGAAGCGTATCTCGCGCGTGCTGTCATTCTCGCGACGGGTACATATCTCAAAGGGCGCATCGTCATCGGTGAGCATACGACGAGCGGCGGGCCGAATGGGCAGCGAGCCGCAGGGGAATTGTCGCGCTCTCTTAGAGAGAATGGTATCAAGATCATGCGCTTCAAGACGGGGACGCCTGCGCGTCTAGATGCACGTTCCCTAGACTATGCGAAGATGCAGCTGCAGCCCGGGGACGAGGGGGCGCAGAGCTTTTCCTTCATGACGGAGGAAAGGACGCGCGAGCAGCTTCCATGCTATCTGACGTATACGAACGAGAAGACGCATGAGATCATTCGTGCGAACATCGATCGGGCGCCGATGGCGAATGGTATCATCGAAGGGATCGGCCCGCGCTATTGTCCGTCCATCGAGTCGAAGATCCTCCGCTTCCCCGACAAGGATCGCCACCAGCTCTTCTTGGAGCCGGAAGGATGGCATACAGAGGAAGTCTATGTGCAAGGCATGTCGACGAGCCTTCCTGTCGATGTGCAGGAGGCTTTCCTGCATACGATTCCGGGCTTGGAGAAGGCGCGCATCATGCGCCCCGGCTACGCAATCGAGTATGACTGCATCGATCCGCTGCAGCTTCTGCCGAGCCTCATGTTCAAGAAGATTCGCGGACTCTTCTCGGCGGGACAGTCGAACGGCACGTCGGGTTACGAGGAAGCGGCAGCGCAGGGATTGATGGCGGGCATCAACGCCGTGCATTATATCCGCGGCAAAGCTCCTTTCGTCTTGAGTCGCGCGGAGGCCTATATCGGCGTTCTCATCGACGATCTCGTGACGAAGGGGACGGAGGAGCCGTACCGCATGATGACGTCTCGCGCCGAATATCGCCTGCTGCTTCGCCAGGACAATGCCGATTTGCGCCTGACGGAAAAGGGACGCGCCATCGGTCTTGTCAAAGAGGATCGATGGCAGAAGTTCCTGAAAAAGAAGAATGGTATCATCGAGGCGAGGAAGACGCTTGAGAATACCGTCCTTCATCCATCGGTTGAAAATCTTGCTCGTCTTGAATCGGCGGGACTTGCATCCATACGCACGTCAACGTCGCTTGCTGATTTTTTGCGCCGTCCGGAGATGGATTATGCGAAGTTGGCTTCGCTCTTTGGCTTGGAGCGCCTTGCGCCTGAGGTCGAGGAGCAGCTGGAAATCGCCATTCGCTATGAAGGATATATCAAGAAGCAGCAGGAACAGGTCGAGCGCTTGGAACATCTGGAGTCTCGTCGCCTGCCCGTCGATCTCGACTACGCTCTCGTGCCGAGCCTAAGGGACGAGGCGCGAGAGAAGCTCGCTGCCGTCCGTCCGCTTTCCGTGGGACAGGCGAGCCGCATATCGGGCGTGTCGCCTGCGGATATATCGGTCTTATTGATCTGGCTGGAGCAGGAGCGCCGCAGGAGGAGAGAAGACGATGTTTGAGCAGGAGTTGGAAAGAGCGTCTGCTCTCTACGGACTGCCGCTCGACGCAAAGCAGATCGAGAAGTTCGGCATCTACTATCGTTTGCTCATCGAATGGAACGCGAAGATGAACCTCACGGCGATTACTGAACCGCGGGAAGTCGCCGTCAAGCACATCGTTGATTCCCTGACGGCGCTTCGAGGCATCGAGGAAAGGGATTCCCTGCGTCTGATCGATGTCGGAACGGGCGCGGGATTTCCCGGCATTCCTCTGAAGATCGTCCGTCCCGATTTGAAGCTGACCCTTCTCGATTCCTTGAAGAAGCGCGTGCATTTTCTCGAAACCGTTGTCGAGGCGCTGGGCTTGGAAGGCGTAGAGTGCCTGCATGGACGCGCGGAGGAAGCGGCGCGGCAAAGCGCTTTGCGCGAGCGCTTCGACATCGCCGCCTCTCGCGCCGTGGCACGTCTGCCCGTCCTTGCCGAGTACCTTCTGCCCTTCGTGCGCATCGGCGGCACAGCGATCGCCCTCAAGGGGCTTCACTCGGAAGAGGAAGCAAAAGAGGCGGAAAGAGCCGTCAAGATTCTCGGCGGGAGGGCGATAGAGTTGATTCCCGTCGCCTTGCCCGGCCTTTCGGACAAGCGTGCAGTTCTCGTCATAAAGAAGGAGAGGCCTACGCCGAAAGCGTATCCGCGCAAGGCAGGCAAGCCGGCGAAAGAACCATTGCTTTGAGTTGCCGTTAAAGATACACAGGAAAAAAGACGATATAAGAGGAGAAGGATTCTGAAAGGATGGTGCTCTAAGGTGTGGAAGAAGAAGGTGGCAGCTGCTCTAGCCATGACGTTTTTAGCAGGCAGTCTGACGTTTGGATCGACAGCTTCGGCATATATCATCAATGTCGGCATGGAGGATCTTGCTGCACAAGAAAAAGCAGCAGATTCCGGCAGAAAGCAGGAAAAGAAGGCGGAAAACGCTAAGGAGCATGACAATTCGAAGGATGAAAAGAAGAAAGAGGTAAAGGACTTCCAGGAGAAGAAAGCGGAAACCTCCGTAAAAAAGGAAGATAAAAAAGCAGAGAACAGCGGCGCTAAGAAGGCCATGGAAGAGGCATCCAAAGCCTCGGTGACGCCCGCTCCGCAGAAGAGGGAGGAAGGGCAGAAGCCGCTTGTCTCGAATAAGAAGAAAGAAGAGACGAAACCGTCCGTACAGAAGAAGGCCGATGAATCAAAAATTCCCTTGCAGGGAAAAAAGACGGAAGCGTCGGCGCAGGAAAGCAAGGACGCTGTCAAGACGAAGAACAAGAAGAGTAAGGAGAAGGATCGCTTCCAGGAAATCTTCCGCGACGAATCGTTCATTTACTATATGGACACGCGAAGCGTGCGCAATGTTCCTATCCCGAACCGTCAGGATCGCATGATCGACGTCTGGGTGAAGCTCAAGCCGAACAGTTTCTCCGATGATGGAGACGCCAAGGCGGGGAAGTACTATTTGGAGCATTATTACCTCAATCCAAAGAGCAAGCAGATCCAGTTCCTCTGCGAGTTGGAGGTCACAGGCAGGCCGTCGAACGCCATCAAGGAGCGTCCTTACAGCTCGCAGAATTGGGAAAATCTCGTGCCGGGCAGCGTCGAGGATGACATATACCATGCTGTTGTGAAAAAGGCGAAAAGTTCTTCTGGCGTTGGCGGCGTGGCGATTCCTTCCGCGTCGGACGTTCTTGATATGCTGAATATTGGACTCTGAGCTTTGTGGAAAAGTTGTGGATTCAATACAGACTTATCCACAGAATACGCCATGAATTGGTTCGTATGTGGATAAAAATGTGGATAAACTGCGGAAAACTCCATAGATGGCATAAGAAAAGGCTGCTGCATGATGCAACAGCCTTTTTCTTATGTTTTGGTTCGTATCGGTATCAATGATGGAAGAGACGGATATGCGTCATCGCCATGAACATACCGTACTTGTCCGCCGTCTCAATGACATTGTCATCGCGAATCGATCCGCCGCTCTGGACGACGTAGGAAACGCCGCTCTTATGTGCACGTTCGATGTTGTCACCGAAGGGGAAGAAAGCGTCCGAACCGAGTGCTACGCCCGTCGCCGTCTTGAGCCACTTGGCTTTTTCGTCGGACAGGAATACAGGAGGTTTCTCCGTGAAGATGCGTTTCCATTCGTCCGTTCCGAGGAGATCCATGCACTCGTCGGACAAGTAGACGTCGATGGCATTGTCGCGGTCGGGGCGGCGCACGTCGCTCTTGAAGGGAAGGGAGAGAGCCTGCGGGCTCTGTCTCAGATACCAAATGTCGGCCTTGTTTCCTGCGAGGCGCGTGCAATGGACGCGCGACTGCTGGCCGGCGCCGATACCAATCGCCTGCCCGTCCTTGGCATAGCAGACGGAGTTGGACTGGGTGTACTTCAAGGTGATGAGGGAGAGCAGAAGGTCGCGTTTGGCATCGTCGGGCAGATCTTTATTTTTCGTGACGACGTCCTTCAGGCAGTCTTCGGTGATGGCGACATCGTTGCGCTTCTGCTCGAAGGTTACGCCGAATACGGTCTTCGTTTCCTTCTCTGCGGGAACATAGGAAGGATCCATCTGTATGACGAGGTAGCTTCCCTTGCGCTTCGTCTTGAGAATCTCCAAGGCGGCTTCGGAATAGGCGGGCGCGATGATGCCGTCGGAGACCTCGCGCTGCAGGAAGGAAGCCGTCTGGGCGTCGCATGGGTCGGAGAGGGCGACGAAATCGCCGTACGACGACATGCGGTCGGCGCCGCGCGCACGGATGTAGGCGGTCGCAACGGGCGACAATTCGATCCCTTCGACAAAGTACGCCTGTTTCAGCGCATCGGACAGGGGGACGGCGACGGCGGCGCCTGCAGGGCTCACATGCTTGAAGGATGCCGCTGCAGGAAGGCCGGTCGCTTCCTTGAGTTCCTGCACGAGCTGCCAGCTGTTCATGGCGTCGAGCAGATTGATGTAGCCGGGCTTTCCGTTCAAGACCTTGAACGGAAGTTCGCCGCTTTCCATATAAACGCGAGAGGGTTTCTGGTTCGGATTGCAGCCGTATTTCAATTCGAGTTCTTTCATCAGATTCTCTCCTTTTGTATAAGTTGTAGTGAAATCAAAAAAGACCGCGGGCATAGTGAACCATTGCGGCTGCCCAGACGGTCGGCTTTTCCTGCTGCACTCCCTTGTGGTCATCCACTTCCGTCAGTTATGCAGCTTATTTTCAATGTACCATTCCCTTTCTTTTTTGTCAAGTACGTTTATTTCCTAGCTCTAATGTGGTATGATGTAGAAAAGGTTTCACTTTGATCGAGGGAGCGAGGCTTCTTCGTCATGGGTATGGGAGGGATTTTACGATGTTGAATTGTATCGGCGTCTTGACGAGCGGCGGCGACAGCCCCGGCATGAATGCGACGACTCGCGCCGTCGTGCGCACGGCGCTCTTTGAAGGTGCAGAAGTGTGGGGCATACATAACGGATATCGCGGTATCTTGGACGGTGAGATGTTCAAGATGGAGCGAAAGGATGTCGGCGACATCATTCAGCGAGGCGGCACGTTCCTCGGCACGGCTCGCTGCCATCGTTTCATGACGCCCGAAGGTCGTGCAGAGGCGTATGAGAAGCTCAAGGCGAAGGGCATCGAGGGACTCGTCATCATCGGCGGCGACGGAAGCCTGCGCGGCGCGTCGCTCTTGAGCGAAGAACACGGCATTCCCATCGTGGGGCTGCCGGGAACGATTGATAATGACGTCTGGGGTACAGACTATACGATCGGCAGCGATACGGCGGCAAATACGATCATCGATGCCATCAACAAGCTGCGCGATACGGCTTCGGCGCATCGGCGCGTCGTTGTCCTTGAGGTCATGGGAAGACATTGCGGTTGGCTCGCGCTGATGAGCGGTATTTCGGGCGGCGCGGAATACATCCTCGTGCCCGAAGAGGACTTTGATCTCGAAGAAATCAGCAACGAGATCAAGGAAGCTTATAAGAAGGGCAAGCGCTACATTCTCGTCGTCGTTGCCGAGGGTGCAGGAAGCGGCATTGAGGTTGGCAACTTCATCGCCGAGCACACGGATATTGAGACGCGCGTTTCGGTTCTCGGTCATATTCAGCGCGGCGGTACGCCGTCCGTCATCGACCGCGTGAAGGCGAGCCAGCTTGGTGAGAAAGCGGCTCTGGCGATTCTCTCGGGTCTTTCCAACGTCGTCTTTGGCTTCCATCGCGGCAATGTCGTCGCCATCGACTTGCACGATGCCGTGACGAACAAGAAGAAGCTCGATCCTGAATACATGCGCCTTGCCAAGGTTTTGGCATAAATACAAAAGAAGAAGCCTCCTTTGCGGGAGGCTTCTTCTTTTGTATTCGATGTTTCACGTGAAACATCGCCTTTGGTGCATTTGATTGTTCAGGACATCGTGCTTTTTCTATAGCTGCATGTTTCACGTGAAACATGCTCGCCTTATTCGCCGACGAAGTCTTTGGCAATCTTGACTGCACTGACGCCATCGTTGGCATAGGCGTCGGCTCCTGCGCTTGTGGCGTAGTCTTCGGTCACGGCGGCGCCGCCGACGATGACTCTCGCCTCTGATCCGGCTTCACGCAGTTTCTTGATGACCTTGTCGATCTGTGTCATGGTCGTTGTCATCAAGGCGCTCAGACCTACGATGTCGGCTTCCTTTTCGAGCGCCGTGCGCACAATGGTATCAGCATCGACATCCTTGCCGAGGTCGATGAGCTTAAAGCCGCTGTTCGAGAGGAGCGCGGAGACAATGTTTTTGCCGAGATCATGCACATCCCCTTTGACCGTCGCCATGACGACCGTTCCTTTGTCCGCCTCCTGCTGTGCGGGCAGAAGTTCCTTGATCTTCTGGAAGGAAGCGCGCATTGCTTCGGCAGACAGAAGAACTTGCGGCAGAAAGACGCGTCCTGCTCCAAAGTCGATGCCGATGTCGTTCATGGCGGCCGTCAGAGCCTTCTCTGTGATTTCATTCGAAGAATGGCCTTCGCGTATCGCCCGCTCGGTCAGCATGGCGATGCTTTCAGAAGCGCCGTCGATGACCGCTTGCTTGATGGCAGCGAGAACATCGCCTTCTATAGGTTTGGCCTCGGCTGCCTTCTTTGGCGTCTTGAGGTTCACTTCGTTGCGGCTGAAGTCGATGCCGCGCGGATCTTTTCCTAAGAGCGCTGCGCTCGCCATCAGGGCTTCCTGCATCTTCTCGTCATAGGGATTCATGATCGGCGCGTCGAGTCCTGCGGCAAGGCACATGGCGAAGAAGGTGCTGTTGATCAGAGGACGGTTCGGCAGTCCGAAAGAGATGTTGGAAAGCCCCATCGTTGCCGGATAGCCGAAATGCTTGCGGTAGAGGCGCAAGGTATTCAATACTTCGAGGCAGGCATTCTGATCGGCCGATATGGTCATGACGAGGGCGTCGAGCAGGAAGTCCCCATCTTTGAGACCATTCTTCTTCGCCTCTTTGATGATACCGTTGATGACATTGATACGATCTTCCGCTGTCTTCGGCACGCCGTCCTCTGTGATGGGCAGGCAAAGGATGGCCGCGCCGTACTTCTTCGCCAATGGAAGGAACTCTTCGATGCGCTCTTTTTCGGCGCTGACGGAATTGATGAGAGCGCGTCCCGGATATGCTCGGAGTCCGGCTTCCAATGTTTTGGTATCACTGGTATCAATCGCAAGAGGTGCATCAGTGATTTGGGAGACCTCGCGAATGGCATCGTGCATTGCCTTGACTTGATCGATGCCGCCGACGCCCATGTTGACATCGAGAAGGCGCGCTCCCGCACGCACCTGATCGATGGCCTCGCGCTTGACGGAGAAGAGTGAACCATTCTTGATTTCTTCGGCGAGTTTCTTGCGTCCCGTCGGATTGATGCGCTCGCCGATCAGCGTGGTCGCGAGATCTTTGTCGATGATGACGGTCTTGCTGCGGCTCGTGAGACGCAGGCGATTGTCCGGGCTCTTGCGCTCGGCGAGAGGCAAGTCCTTGACAGCAGCGGCGAGCGCTTTGATATGCGCGGGCGTCGTGCCGCAGCAGCCACCGAGATACGTTGCACCGGCAGCGACGAGTTTTGCGCCCCACGAGGCGAACTCCTCAGGCCCCATGGGGAAGATGGTTCTGCCGTTTTCCAATCGCGGCATACCGGCGTTGGGCAGCACGCTGATGGGAACGGAGCAGTTCTCTGCCAGAGTCTTGACGATGGGGACGAGCTCCTGCGGGCCGAGCGAGCAGTTCACGCCGATGATGTCGGCACCGAGCGCTTCCAAGGTGATGGCGGCTGTCTGCGGGTCAGTGCCCGTGACGGTGCGCCCGTCCTCGCTGTAAGAGAGCTGGCAGATGATGGGAAGGCTTGTCGCATCTTTTGCCGCCAGAAGGCCTGCACGCATTTCCTGTATGTCAATGCACGTTTCAAAAAGCAGATAGTCGGCGCCCGCATCGGCAAGCGTTTTCGCCTGCTCATAAAAGGATTGGTAGGCGTCCTCGAATTCGAGATCGCCGAGAGGGACGATGAAGCGCCCCGTAGGCCCTAACGAGCCGACGATCTTGGCGCGCCCTTTGGAAGCTTCGCGTGCGATCTTTACGGCCGCTTCATTGATTTCCTTCACGCGGTCTTCCAGACCGTAGTGGTCGAGCTTCAAAGCGGAAGCGCCGAAGGTGTTCGTCTCGATCATCGTCGCGCCGGCTTCGATATAGGCTTCGTGGATCTTTTGCACGACATCGGGCTGTTCGAGATTCATGAGCTCGGGGCAGCCGCCGGGCTTCAAGCCTCCTTCCTGCAGCATCGTTCCCATCGCGCCGTCAAAAATATGGATCATCAATATCCTCCTTGGTTTGGTATCATAGGTTTTCGCCCTGTTTAATGTTTGGTATCAACAAGATGTTATACCTGCTATATGCTTCAGTTCTTGCTTTCGCCGACAGGAACTTTTCTCGAAGGGCAGTCGAATTTATCGCAGGCAGCGCAGCCGTTCGGCGTATGCGCTTCCTTCTCTTTTTGCTGCGGTACGAGGCCGATGATGGCAGTGATGGATTTGCGCGGTACGAGCATGGAGGCGTCGCTGAGGTGTACGCCGATTTTCTCACTTTCGGCGAGACGTACCATTTCGGGCTGCTGATCGAGCGGCCAATCGCCGTAGCCTGGGCTGAAACGCCAGCGCATCGTATAGCCTTCCTTCGCAACCTTCGGTTCGATGGCTTTTTCCATCGCGTCGGCTACCTGCTCGACGGCCGCCGTGGCGGCGGCATCGAGAATGACGGAGTAGGCGTAGCGTCCATCGGCGAAGTATTTCGTCACATGCTCCTCGATGGCATCGCCGACGCTCGCCGACAGTACGATGACCTTCTGTGCTTTGGCGAGATGCTTGCCGATGAGCTTCCCTTTCATGGTGAAGGGCGGATCGGCGAGTACCGTCTGTGTGGCTGCATCATAGTCGTACATTTGCCATATACCGCGCGGCTCGGCAAGAAGACGCGCTTCCAAGCAGGCTTCTTCGATGAGTTTTTCATCGAAATCCTTGGCCTTGTTCAATCCTGCATAGCGACGCGTTTCCTTTGCATCAATATCAAGCAAAACGCTATTGTAAACGGGCATAAGATTCCTTCTTCCTAGCTAATGTTTCACGTGAAACATCGAAGTTATTCATGGGGCAGAATACTTCCCCCCATCAGTATATCATGCTATAATAGGAAAAGAAAAGATTATGGAGGAAAAGAATGTGGCGAAAATCATAGCAGTCGCCAATCAAAAGGGCGGCGTAGGAAAGACGACGACATCGGTAAACTTGAGCGCCGGTCTTGCCATGCTCGGCAAACGTGTACTGCTCATTGACTCCGATCCGCAGGGGAATGCGACGAGCGGATTTGGTATCAATAAATCGGATTTAGCGATTACAATATATCAAGTCTTGATTGACAACCTTGCCATAGAGAAGGCAGTTCTTCATACGGGTTACGAGGTCGATCTTCTGCCGGCCAATATCGAACTGGCGGGGGCGGAGATCGAGCTTGTTGCTGCCATCTCACGCGAGAATCGTCTGAAGCGATCGGTCGATGCCGTGCGCGATCAGTATGACTTCATTTTGATCGACTGCCCGCCTTCCTTGGGGCTCTTGACTCTCAATGCCTTGACAGCAGCAGATACCGTTTTGATGCCGATCCAATGCGAGTTTTATGCTCTGGAGGGATTGGCACAGCTGATGAATACGATGACATTGGTTCAGACCAATCTGAATCCTGCCTTGGAAGTAGAGGGCGTTCTTCTGACGATGTTCGATTCAAGAACCAATCTTTCGGTTCAAGTCGCTGAAGAGGTGCGCACGCATTTCGGCAGCAAGGTGTATCGGACGGTCATACCGCGCACCGTGCGCTTGAGCGAGGCGCCGTCCTATGGGCAGCCCATCATTTCCTATGACAGAAACTGCAAAGGAGCCATCGTCTATATGGATCTGGCAAAGGAGGTCATAGAGCGTGACAGCTAGGAAGCATCAGGCATTGGGCAAGGGGCTTGGTGCACTCTTTCCCACAGAATTGAAAACGCCCGAAGCATCGCAGCAAGAATCTCCGCAAGCATCTGATACCAATGCTGAGGAAAAGAAGCGCATGGAAGCTCCTCAAGAAGCGGAAAAAGAAAGTGCAGGAAACCCGAATCCGCAAGGAAGCGAGGGAGCGAGTCAAGGCGCCATAGAAGATGAAGCGAGTGATGTGACACCAAAAGAAATGAATGGTATCGCTGTGCAGCAAATTCCCTTGCATGAGATACAAGCCAATCGGTATCAACCCCGTCATGAGTTTGATGAGAGCGCTCTGGAAGAGTTGAAGGAATCCATCGTGCAGCATGGCGTGCTGCAGCCGATTCTCGTGCGACAGCTTCCGGCAGGAAAGGGATATGAGCTTGTTGCGGGCGAGCGTCGCTTTCGCGCTTCAAGACTGGCCGGTCTTGAAACGGTGCCGGCTCTTGTCCGTCCTTTGAGCGATGCGGCAAGTACGGAGATTGCGCTGATTGAAAATTTGCAGCGTGAGGATCTCAATGCGATTGAAGAGGCCAACGCCTACCGCAATCTTTTGCAGAATTTCGGGCTTACGCAGGAAGCTTTGGCGGAGCGCGTGGGAAGAAGCCGTTCCCATATCACGAATATGATGCGCCTCTTGAAGCTCGACGCGCATGTGCAGGAATACTTGGCAAACGGCAGTCTGAGCATGGGGCAGGCAAGGCCGCTCGTCGTCCTGACGGACGCTGCGTTGCAGCGGGAGGCGGCAGACATCATCATGGCGCGCGAATGTTCGGCACGTCAGGCCGAAGAGCTTGTGAAGCGTCTGCAGAAAAGAGCGGAAGAAACAGCAGAAGCGAAGGAAGCAGAATCGCCTAGGGAGACAGAAAAGATCTTCCTACAGGAAGCGGAAGACAAGCTCAAGATGTTTTTTGGCACGCAGGTGCGCATTCGTTCGCAAGGCAAGAAGAATCGCATAGAGATCGATTTTTCCTCGGAAGAAGACTTGAATCGCATCCTTGATTCTTTGTTGGAGAAGAAGAGCCGGCTGCTGGAGGACAAGAAAGCGGCCTTGCGTCAGTTTTCTGCAGGAGAAAGATTCACGGTCTGAGGCATCATGTTTCACGTGAAACATCTTTTGTTTGGCGTGGCAAAAGCTGCAGAAACGATGGGAGAGACGTGCAGCCTCTCCGTGCGGATAGAGGAGAAATGATTGGGATGAATACAAAACAACTGGCGGAACTCTTGGGCAACAACGAGACGTTCCTGGTGATTTTTCTTTTGGTTTTAGTCATTGTACTTTTGTTTTTGGTCATTTATCAGATTTACAGCGTATCGCGCATGAAGAGCCGCTACCAGGAAATGATGCGGGGGGTCGAGGGTGCGAATCTTGAAAGTATGCTGCTCGCACATATCAAGGAAATGAAGGGCGTCGCTGAGCAAAGCCGAAAGCTCAAAGAGGAAAACAGGCGCTTGGATGCGCTGCTGCAGACGGCTACGACGCGCATTGGTATCGTGCGTTTCAGCGCTTTTGCCGATATGGGAAGCGATCTCAGCTATGCCGTTGCCATGTTGGATTCGCACAACAACGGCGTGATTTTTTCCAGTATCTTCGCTCGTGAGGACTCGCGCAGCTACGTCAAGCCCATCGAGGCGGGACGCTCTAGCTATAAACTCACGCGCGAGGAGGCGGAAGCGCTCGAAAAGGCGATGAGCGTGCGGCCGGAGTAGCGATAGCGCAGAATGGAAGTTTTACCATGAAGCCCCGAGAGGTCAAGCCGAAGGCGCAGACCGATCGGCTAGGCTTCTGTAAGGCGTGAGGACATATGTACAGCGTGGCTCCTTGATGACGCCGTTGTCAGAAGCGGCGGTGGAAGCAAGTCCTGCCGCTCTGCTTCACGGCTGAACATGTGTCCTGAAAGTTTATTCCAAATCATGGATACTGTATAGATTCAACAAATTCGGTACGAAAGCACATGAGTATCATATAATCCCATAGACCTATTGTCAAGTATGCACGAGATAAAATGGGGAAATTATAAAATATAAATCGCCGCAAAAAAATTTCATTTTTACCATGAAGCCCCAAGAGGTCAAGTCGAAGGTGCAGACCGATTAGCTAGGCTTCTGTAAGGGCGGCGCACAAAAAAAGCTGCTGCACATAACTTATGTGCAGCAGCCCCTTCTTTTTTGGCTGTCCTATGCTCAATGCGATGCCTTGCGGCAGGCGGGACACATGCCGTAGAAATACAGCTGTTTGCCCGAAACGGCATAGCCCGTCTCATTCTCCACCTGCTCGACGAGATCGCCCGCATCCGCCTTGTAGACATCGTCCACACGACCGCAGCTCACGCAGCAGATATGCGGATGGCTCGTCGTGTTCGCGTCGTAGCGGAAGCTCTCCTCGCCGACGTTCAAGACCTGCACCAGACCGACCTTGC
>ERZ773009.674-NODE-674-length-24935-cov-10.526005_pt1 | contig 24935 bp, 21 predicted proteins | sample MGYA00580663_ERZ773009 | MGnify/ENA primary metagenome ERZ773009 (study PRJEB29015, sample SAMEA2737969) | human oral metagenome | biome: human oral; feature: human-associated habitat; material: dental | place: China | collected 2026 ... | reverse complement strand
AGGAGATCCAACCGCACCCCGACGGTGTTGCACGCCGAGAACGCCTCGAACCGCAGGCGGTCACCGTTGGCGGTGCAGATCGGGTCCCGCATGCCGGCGGGGGCCGGCTGGAAGTACCGGGTCTGGGCCACGTCGGCCAGCACGAGCAGACCGCGGGCCAGCACGAGCGGCTGGGCAGCGAATCCCGAGAAGAACGCGGGCACCTCGGTGAGACCCCTGGGCGTGAGGGCAGGAGCCAGTTCCAGGGTCAGGCCGGTGTCATCGAGAACCGATGCCGAGGAGAACGATCTCATGATGGAACCGTACCGGGGAACACCGGCAAATACTGGGGAAAAGTCAAACAAGTGGAGGGCGTGGATGTTGTTCGTGCCCCGAGTGTACGTCCCGCGGTGGTGGCGTTCGTACCGCCCCGGATGCCGGGGAAGGTCCTGGTGTCCCATGTTTTTGACATGCGTGCCGCGCATGTCAAACACATGGCTGGTCTCTGTGGTGATCCATGCGGGCGGTAGCCTCGCCGAGGATTTGGCGTACGCGATGCGACCCTTCGGATGGGGGCTCGTTGAAGTGGAGGAGGTCCGTGAGGCGAAACCTGATTCCCGAGATCGGGTTGACGCTCTGCGTCGTCGCCGTTCAGTTGGTCGGCGTGCTCGTGTTGGGATGGCCGGCCGGCAACATACTTCTGCTGCTGTGGTTCGAGAACCTGCTGCTGACGCTCATGACCATTCCCCGGATGGTGGTTTTCCGTCGTTTGCCGGAAGGCGGCTGGGGGCAGGTCATCGGAACGGCTTTCGGCATGCTGTTTTTCTGCGCGGGCCACTTGGTGTTCTCCGCCCTTCTCGCCCTCATGTGGCGGATCGAGATCACATGGGTGGCGCTCGGGGTGCCTGCTTTCCTGCTCGTGATCCGTTGTGTGGTGGAGGCCGTCGGGCGCAGCCGAGGTGAGGAACCGCCGGAGGATTTCGCGCAGACCTACGCCTTCGTGTGGCCACGAATCATCATGCTCCACGTGATGATCCTCTTGTGCTGGACGATCGCTTTGGGTGGTTCTGCTTTCTCCTCCGTTCACATGGAGGGGGCCATTGACCAGGCCACCATCCGCGGGGCGAGTGTGGTGGTGTTCCTGGCATTCAAGGCCGGTGTGGAGATCTACACAACCCTGCGGCCCTCGAGAAGAAGCCTGGTTGAGATCCTGGGAACTCTTCGGTAAGGCCGGTTTCATCGGCGGATGGCGCTGGTTGGGTGACCTGCGAGCGTCGGCGGGGTCGAAGCCGGGCGGTGGGTTTCCCGGTGCATGTGCTGGGGGCTTGCTTGTCGGTGGAGGTCACGGGTGCCAAAATGAGCCGTCACGTTTGGGGCTCGGAGAGGAAGACCCATGGATCATGAGACCGCGCGGTGCGGAGTGTTGGACGCAATCCCGCTGTTGGCCTCGAAACGATCCGAGAAGAAGGTGATCACCGCGCTGTGGGAGAAGGGATACGACCGCGCGGCAGCCGAGCAGCTCACCCTTCTGGTGCCCTCCGCACTGGCCTGGCCGCTCTGCCGGCGGGCCGGGCTCAGGAACTTTCCCGACCATTTCGTCGTCGCCGACGACCGTGGCCGTGAGATCCGGGTTCCCGTCGCCGACCTGCACTACTTCACCGCCGCACTGAGACTGGGGATCGACACCTTCGAGAACGGCTGGTTGGAGGAGGTGCCCCGCAGGGTCTACGAACAGGTGGTCAGGCGGAGCGCGGAACTGGACGCGGTCGGCAAAACCCTCGAACAGGGGGGTGACCTGTCGGGAAGCACGATGCAGGCGCTGATGATCTACGTCAAGGACGCCGAGGCCTTCGTCAGGTCCGGTTCAGTCGGCTGACCCCCGTCCCATCGAGTCGGGAAGCCAGCGGCCGTTCTCGACGGCCTCCAGGGTCCTGTCCAAGGCCCGGCGGTCCCCGTCGGCGAGGTGCGCGGTCAGGTTCTCGTCGAGGGCGCGAACCACGACGAGGGCCTCCGACAGCAGTTTCCTGCCGACCTCGGTGAGCGAGATCTCCTGCACCCGGCGGTCACCGGGACGGCGAATCCGCGTGACGGCCTTCAAAGCTTCCAACTGGTCCACGAGGGTGACCACGAGGCTGGGCGCCACCCGCATGCCCGAAGCGATCTCCCGCTGCGAGGCCTTGGTCCTCGAATCGACGAAGGCCATCAGACCGACCTGTTTGGGAGCGAGCCCGAGGGGCTCCAGGCGTTGCCGGGCGAGTTCGGTGACCTGAACACCCAGGATACCGAGCCTCACGGAAGCGGAATTCAGGATCTTGTCTCCGTCGCCCATGCCGCGTAGCGTATCCGAACAAGAATATTCAGTTCTGAATGATGAAGAGGAGAACGTTATGCCCTGGTGGATTGCCCTGCTGAACACGGTGGCCGCCCTCCTGTCCGTGGTTTTCGCGGCGATCACCCTCGCCCGCCCCAACCAGTTCATCCCTCCCACGCTTCGGCGTCAGACCGATCGTTTCGCCGCGGCGACGTACGCGGTGCGGGCCATTCCGCTCGGCCTCGCGGTGGTCGTGGTCGTCTGGGCCGCCCCAGCGGGGACCGCCACGGCCCTCCTGCTGGGGGTCGCCTGCGCCGCTCAGGTCGGGGATCTGGTGCTCGGGGTCGTCCACCGCGTGTGGGGGATGGCCGGTGGGGCCGGCTCGGTCGTCGTCTTCCATGCGGTCGGGGTCGCGGCGGCTGCGGGAGCGGTGGGGTGAAGCCAGTCGCCGCATCTGTGTACACAATTGCTACAATTGTCTGTGTGGAAACCATTACGCGTGAAGTGAGTACTCGCGAACTGCGCAGCCAGCTCTCGGACGTGCTCGGGCGCGCCATGTATGCGGGCGAACGGATCGGGGTCACCCGTAACGGGAAACTGGCTGCCGTGGTGGTTGGCGTCGAAGACCTCGAAGCCTTGGAGGCGTACGAGATGGATCAAGACATCGCTGCGTATCGCAGGTCCAAGGAGGAAGACGACGGTACGAGGATCTCTCTCGCCGAGCTTCGGGCTGAATTGCCATCTTGACCTATGAAATCGAGTTCACGGCAGCAGCTGCGCGGCAGGTACGGAAACTTCCCCGTCCTGCCCGTGACCGTGTGCTGGATGCCATCGAAGACCTTGCCGATGATCCCCATCCGTTCGGGTCGCGGAAGTTCGTCGATGGGCAATCGGCGTGGAGGATACGCGTTGGCGACTACCCGGTGATCTACGAGATCGATGATGGTGAGTTGCTGGTCACCGTCATTCGTGCAGCGCATCGACGGGAAGTTTATCGTTGATTCTTGTGTTCAGAATCGTGTGACCACCGGGCTCCGGGGAGGTGGTCTCGGCCAGTTCGTCGCGGACCGTCATGAGGGCGAAACCCAGCAGGTTCAGCCCACGCCACGAGTGCGGATCGGCGATGCGGTCGTCGTCGGCGGCCAGCCCGGCCCCCCAGATGCGGTCGACGGGGCTCGCCTCCACCAGCACCCGTTCCCCAGTGCCGAGCAGGAACTCCTGCAGGTCGGGGTGCTGGGAGAACTTGGCCCGGTTGCCCTCCATCACGAGATCGAAACGGTGTTCGTCCCAGCGGTCCTGGTCGAATCCTCGGACCTCGCGACCGAGGCGTTTCGCGCAGTCCGGGTGGGAGGCCTTGACGATGCGATCCGCGGCCCCGTCGTCGCCGAAGAGCCGCGCCTTCCCCGCCATCATCCAGTGCTCGGCGGTGGCGTAGCGCACCCCGTCGACCTCGAAGGGTGAGGCCCACCACTGGCTGAGGCAGCTGCCCGAGAGGGTGCCGTTCGCGGTGGGCCGGTGTCCCCAGAAGTACAGGTATTTCGTCTTCTGCTTCCTGGCCGTGCGGGCCAGCAACCAGTCCAGGTCGTACATGACCCCTCCAGTGACTGCGTTTTGCGGGATGACAAGCCCCGATTCTAGTGGTTGTGCAGCGATTGCCGGTTTTTGTCGGCGGCGTGTGGAAAGCTTGTTCCGTGACGATCCTGGAGCTCCCCTTCCCGCACGTGGATCCCGTGGCGATCGCCATCGGGCCTGTGCGGATCCACTGGTACGCCATCATGTACCTGCTGGCGTTCGCCATGGCCTACGGGTTGATGCGGCTGAGGCTTCGTCACCAACCCTTCGCGTCGATAACGAAACCTTCCGTGTGGGTTCCCGCCGATATCGAGGACCTGCTGCTCTACGGAATCGCTGGCGTGATCCTGGGAGGGCGGCTCGGGTATGTGTTGTTCTACCAGCTCGGCTACTACGTGACCCATCCGCTGGACGTCTTCAAGGTCTGGGACGGCGGAATGAGCTTCCACGGTGGTGCCATCGGCGTGATCCTGGGAATGGCGTTCTTCGCCTGGCGGCGGTCCCGGCCGTTCCTGCAGGTCGCCGACTTCCTCGTCCCCTCCGTTCCCATCGGGCTCGCGGCCGGGCGGATCGGGAACTTCATCAACGGGGAACTGTGGGGTCGCGCGGCCCCCCCGGACCTGCCCTGGGCGATGCGTTTCCCCACCGGCGGCAACGTGCTGCGCCACCCGTCGCAGCTCTACCAGGCCCTCCTCGAGGGGGTGCTGCTGTTTGTGCTGCTGTGGTTCTACGCCCGCAAGCCGCGGTTCCGCGGCCAGGTTGCCGCCGCCTTCCTGGCCGGCTACGGCCTGTTCCGGTTCATCGCCGAGTACTGGCGCGAACCCGACTCCCAGCTCGGGTTCCTGTCGCTCGGGCTTTCGATGGGGCAGTGGTTGTCGGTGCCGATGGTTCTCGCCGGTGTCGCGCTGTGGCTGTGGGCCCGGCGGCGCGGCATCTCCGACGTGCAGGAGTCCGCAGGCGACCCGGGGGAGGAAACCGCCGGCGAGAACCCCGAGGAGAACGCGGGTGAGGACGCCGGGGAGAAATCCACCGGGGATGTGGAAGAGCCTCGGAAAGCTGTGGACGAGGCGGGGGAAACTTCCGCGGAGAAAAACGAAACCCCAAGTCAAAGCTGAAATCCCCAACCACAGTCGGGTTTTCCACAGAGTTGTGAACACTGTGGAAAGTGCCTGTGAAGGTGGCTGAGTGCAGCTGCGACGAAGGAGCGGTTCGCGTCGGAACCATCCAGCGGCTGAAGGACAGACCCGACCGCAGGCCCTCGGACATGTGCGTGATGGTTCGGTTCAATCGACGTTGATGTCGATCACCAGAGCGCCCGGGCCGGTGACGGCGTGGCCTTCCGGGACCGGGCCGTGTTCGCCCCACGCCGCCAGGACCTTGCCCTCGACGGGGATCTCCACCAGCCGGTCCCGGGCCCGGGTGGCGGCCACCGTGGTGGCGCCCCGTCGCATCAGGACCGTGTCCTCGTCCAGCACCTCCACCGACACCTCCGCCAGCGATCCCGAGGCCAGCTCCGGGCGGTCGCGCCGCAGCCTCAGCAGCTCCTGGTACCAGGCCAGCATCCGGGCGTGATCGGGTTCGGTGACCTCATCCCACCGCAGCGCCGCCGACTCGCGGGTAGCGGGCGACTGCGGGTCCGGGATCTCCGCGTCCCAGCCCATGCGTTCGAACTCGCGGGAGCGCCCCTCGGTCACCAGCGGACCCAGCTCCGGGCCGAGGTGGCTGAAGAACGGGAACGGCGTGGAGGAAGCCCACTCCTCGCCCATGAAGAGCAGCGGCGTGAACGGCGACAGCAGGTACAGCGCCGCCGCGGCGGCCTGGCATCCGGGCGGGGTCGAGTGCGAGATCCGATCGCCGACGGCCCGGTTGCCCACCTGGTCGTGGTTCTGCAACGAGACCACGAACGAATGCCCGTCGTACAGCCCCGAGGCGGGATCGACGGGCGCCCCCCATTCCTGGCCGCGGAACGTCGAGAACCCGCCCTCATGGATGAACACCCGCGTGAGGGCCTGCTGCAGCACCTCGGCGGTGCCGAAGTCGACGTAGTAGCCGTCGCGTTCCCCCGTGAAGAAAGAGTGCAGCGCGTGGTGGACATCGTCGGCCCACTGCCCGTCCATGCCCAACGCCCCCGGCACCGAACCTATCGGCGAAACCGTGGTGGGCTGGTTGCGATCCGACTCCGCGAACAGCGTGAACTCGCGTCCCGTTTCCCGTTCCCAGACGCGCGCCTCGTCGCTCAACTCGGCCAGGTAATGGCGCGGGGAATCGTCCTGGAACTCGTGGACAGCGTCCAGGCGCAGCCCGTCCACCTGGTACTTCACCAGCCACTGCCGGCACGCACCCAGCAGGAAGTCGCGCACCTCGCTGCTGCCCGGCTGATCCAGATTGATGGCATCCCCCCACGGGGTGTGGTGGGCGCTGGTGAAGTACGGTCCGAACTGCGCCAGGTAGTTGCCCTCCGGGCCCTGGTGGTTGTGGACGACGTCCAGGATCACGCCGAGCCCGCGCGCGTGGCAGGCGTCGATGAAGGCGACGAACCCCTCCGGTCCCCCGTAGGCCGCATGCACCGCGTACTGGCCGACGCCGTCGTAACCCCAACCCTGCTCGCCGGGAAAATCCGCGACGGGCATCACCTCCACGGCCTGCACCCCGAGATCAACCAGGTGATCCAGATGCGTGATGGCCGCCTCGAAGGTGCCCTCCGGGGTGAAGGTGCCGATGTGCAGCTCGTAGCCGACCGCGCCCCGCAGGTCCGCGCTGAAGGTGACGGGACGGTCGAACAGCGCCGGATCGACGATGCGACTCGGCCCGTGCGGGCCTTCGGGTTGGCTGAGGCTCCGGGGGTCGGGGAGCAGCATCCCGCCATCGATCCGGAACTGGTACAGCGTTCCGGGCGGCAGCGGTTCCGACCACCACCAGCCACCATCGCTGCGCGCCATGATCGTCTCGGTGTCATCGACGACGACCTCCACCATGCCGGCGTCGGGGGCCCACACCTCGGGACGGGTGATGTCTCGCATGAATGCTCCTCAGATCAGGACTCGGGGTGGCTGCTGGCGCTCACGTGCTGGCTCAACCAGCTTTGAGGAGGGGTGCTCGCGTGCTGGCTCAACCAGCTTCTTCTGCTGGTTTCGCATCAGTCGACCTGATGGACGAGCAGGGCGACGGGCAGGCTGTCGAGGATGTCGGCCAGTGGCGTGGCGCCGCCCGGGTATTCGCGCCCGGCCAGGACGTCGCGGAACCGCAGGTTGGGCAGCACCAGTTCCGCGTCGCCCCAGCCCTCCTCGTTCAGCCCCGACTGCACCCGCGTGGCGACCGTGATGGCCACCGGGGTTTCCGAATCCCTGTACCCGCGTTCGAACACCACCGCGTGGCCGGTGTTCAACGACACCGACCGGTAGTCGGCGTCCGGGCCGCGGAACGCCTCCGGGTGGTCGCGGCGCAGCAGCAGCGCCCGCGACGTCACGAGGAGTTTCTCCGCGTCCAGGTCGGCGGGCGGGTTCATGTCCAGTGCCGTCAGCACCCCGGAGCGGCGGTAGTAGTCGATGGGGCGGCGGTTGTCCGGGTCCACCAGCGACAGGTCCACCACCTCGCAGCCCTGGTACAGGTCCGGGACCCCGGGCATGGTGAGCTGAATCAGTTTCTGTCCCAGGATGTTGGCGCGCACCGAGGGGAAGGTCAGCTCCGTGAACGCATCCAGTGCGGCCCCCACATCCGGGGTGGTGAGGCATGCGGTCGCGAACTCGATGACGGCCGACTCGTAGTCCTCGTCGGGGGAGGTCCAGCTGGTGTGGAGTTTCGATTCCCGCATGGCCTTGGTCAGGTACCTCGTGAGGCGGTCGGCGGAGATCGCCTCGGCGCCCGCCGCCGTGCTGGGCAGTGTCCAGGTGGCCGCGAGGGTCTGCCACAGGAACAGCTCCGTGCCGCCGTCGAGCAGCGCGGGACGCAGCTCGGAGGTGGCGGCCCGCAGCTCACCGACGCAGTGCTCCCACTCGCGTGGGTACTCGGTGAGGACCGCCAGCCGGGCACGCACGTCCTCGCTGCGTTTCGTGTCGTGGGTGGACAGGGTTGTCATGCTGGTGGACCAGTCGGCGGCCAGGGTGCGGCAGAAACCGTGGAAGTCGTCCTGGTTGATGCCGATGATGTTCGGGTCGGAACCGACCTCGTTGACGCCGATGAACCGGTTCCACCGGTAGAAAGCCGTGTCCTCCTTCGACTTGGCCATCACCGGTCCACAAGTCTGGGCGAAACGGACCATGAACTCGGCCCGCAGGTCCGACGGGTTGTGGGCGCGACCCGGCAGCTGGTTGAGGATCTTCGACGGCGCGGGCAGCGTCACCGCGCCACCCATGTCGGTCTCCCCGGTTTCACCGAGGGCCAGCGCCACGACGAAGTCGAGGGCGTCCAGTTCGTCGATCGTTAGGTACTCCCTGGCCTTCGTCGCGGCCTCGACGATGATCTCCCGCTCCGATTCCGGGGTAGCCCTGCCCGGTTCGACGTAGGCGCGGTAGCGGCTGAACTGGTACAGCAGCTCGCGGATGGCGTGGTTGAGTTGGCGGCGGGTGTGGTCGCGCAGCCGGATGTCGCCGTCGCAGATGGCCATCGCGATGTTGACCAGGCGGTTCAACTCCGTGAACAACGACTCCTTGACGACGGTGCGTTTGGCGTTGAGCACGGTGGATGCGAATCCCTCGCCGGACCCGGACATGCGCTCCCACAGGTCGGTGAGCCTCGGAACGCTGCCGGGGACGTGGAACAGGCCCGCGACCCGCAGCAGCGAGTCGTAGCCGGTGGTTCCCGCGCACTCGAAATCGGCGGGGAGGACCTCGTCGTATTCGAGGATCTTCTCCGCCACCACCCAGCAGCCGCCCGTGGCGCGCTGCAGATCCGCGAGGTACTGGCGGGGATTGGCCAGGCCGTCGATGTGGTCGATGCGGAAACCGTCGATGAGCCCCTCGGTGTGGAGTTGGATCAGTTTGCGGTGGGTTGCCTCGAAGATGGCCGGGTCCTCGACGCGGATGGCCGCCAGGGTGTCGACGTCGAAGAAGCGGCGGTAATTCAACTCCTCACTGCCGATCCGCCAGTAGGCCAGGCGGTACCACTGCCTTTCCAGCAGCTCGTCGAGGGGAAGGTCCTCGGTGCCGGGGCGGACGGGGAAGACCTGGTCGTAGTAGGCGACCACGGGCTGCTCCTCGCCGTTGATGACGTCCGTGGTGAAGCTGATGTGTTCCAGCTCCCGGCCGATCCGGTTGCCGAGCACCGGCATCAGGATGGCCTGGGAGTCTGTCATGTCGAGATCGAACCATTCCGCGTATGCCGATTCGGGGCCGCGCCGCAGCACGTCCCACAGCGCGTGGTTGTGCCAGATCGGGGTGGGGACCGCCATGTGATTGGGTACCACGTCGACGACGACGCCGATGCCCTGCTCGTGTGCGGCCTGCGACAGCCGCCGGAAGGCCTCCTCCCCACCGCACTCCTCGGAGATGCGGGAGTGATCCACGACGTCGTAGCCGTGGGTGGAACCGGGGGAGGCCTGCAGGATCGGGGAGCAGAACAGGTGCGTGACGCCTAGGGAATGCAGGTAGGGCATCCACGCCGCGGCGTCGTCGAAGGTGAAACCGCCGTGCAGCTGCATCCGGTAGGTCGAGTTCGGTACGGTCCTGTTGGTCTCCACCCCTTCACTCTACGCAAGGCCTGTGCCGCATGGGGTGGAACGGTTTGTCCGGGTGGTTCCGACACGCCGTCGCGCCGAGTCAACCAGCATGTACCCCGATGTTGGTTGAACCAGCTCGTGAGCGCCAGGAGTGGCTGTGCCGAAACCATCCCGAACTTGTCAGCGAGGCTTGTGACTGGGTCTACCTCCTTCCGGCCGGAGCGGTCCGTCCTACCCGGTTGTGGCCCGGGGTCACGACCAGCCGTCGGAGACGCCGGGCAGAGGATCTGTCGGGATTCCGTTGGTGTCGTCGCACGAGTCGCCGATGCCGTCGCCGTCGTAGTCGGTCTGACCGTAGTTGCGGACGGTGGGACAGTTGTCGACCTCATCGGGGACTCCGTCGCCGTCGGTACTGATGTCGACCGTGGTGGATGCTGTCGACGTGGCACCCGTCGAGTCCGTCACCCGAACGCTCACCGTGCCGGAGTAGGCGGACTCCCAGGTGTGCTCGTGGGTCGGGGCGGTGGTTGACGTCTCGAAGTTGCCGTCGCCGTCAAGGTCCCACTCGTAGGCGGTGATGTTGCCGCTCTTCGAGTAGGAGCCTCTGGCGTCCAGGGTGAAGGGCGTTCCGATGGGCCGGTTGTAGGGGCCGTCGAGCCAGGCGAAGGGGGTGCTGGTGATCGTCGACGCGCTGGTCTCGCGCGCGAAGACGTTGGGAGGTGCCACCTTGGCGAGGGCCTCTGCCATTTTCTCATGGCCGATCTTGTTCGGATGGAACCACTCCATCCTGTCGCCGGAGAAAATGGACTCAGTCAGTCCTGACTCATCGAGCTGCCCTTCGGTCTCCAAGAATCTGTTGATCCACCGGTTGCTCTTTCTGGATCCGAGGGAAAAATATCCCAGGGAGGGATTCGGTTCATGATCCGTGAAATCTTCCGGGATGGAGGAGACGTGATGCAGGGTGTGATGAGTACCATCATTGTGTGCATTCCAGTCGTCGACCAGTTTTGTCTGCTCGCTCATCAAGTAGGAGCGGACGGTGTGCGCCCCGCCGGGGCTCGGATAAGTGTGCTTATTGCGGCATCTGATCTCGGAAGGATCCTTGGGTTCGAGACATCTGCCTGTCACGAAATGCGGAGAGCGCACGATGATATTCGGGTGGCCCATGAGAACGATGTGCGCATGGTTGTCGGGAAGGTGTGCCTCCAGATCTCTCAGCAGGCTTTCGGTATTTTTTCTGAACTCTCCTCCTTTGAGGTAGGCCGTGGCTTTGTCCACACTGCTCCAGCAGTTGTCCGGATCCTGCACGGACCTGACGAAGCAGTCCCGCGCAATCTCTCGGATACCTCCTTCATTGTCTCCCACGCTGAGCACGATGAGATCGCTGTCCTTGGGAACCCGGGGTATCTGCTCGGCCCTGATGGTATCTGTCGTTGCGCCGGAGGAGGCGAGATTGTGGTAGCTCGCCGCGACGCCCTGCTCGCGTAGTGAATTGACGTAGTTCTGCCCCCAGTTGCTGTGGCTCCGGTAGCTCTTCGACGAGTTGTTGTCGTCGTAATAGTCACCCGCGCCGTTGCCGGCTGCGAGGGAGTCGCCGAGAACGGTCACCACTGCGAACTTGTCCTTGTCCGCTGGCGGATCTGCGTTGGCGGGGTGCGTCGCCGCGGAGCCGACGCACAAGGCCAGGGGCAGGGTGAGCAAGAGAATCGTGTTCTTGGTAGTCGCTTTCATTGCTGTTTTCCTAGGGTTCAGAGGCGTTCGGATTGAGAGGACTCGTCCGGACGCATTCTCGTGAAAAATTTTATATTTGAAGCACCGGATCGTGGGAGTTGCTCCCTTTGCGGTTGCGATCCTAGTCTCCTGCAAGGCCGTGTGCTCAAAGCCGCCTCGCGTGTCGGCATGAATCAGATCTGTGCACTCTGGGTCCCGTCGGGGCAGCCGGATCGCGGGGGCTGATCTGGTTGAACCGACAAGATTTTTCGCGTTGGCTGACTTGAGCTGCTCCTTCGCTGGAGTCCGGCGGGGCCAGCTTGTGTGGCTGGTCAAACCTCTGGCTAGAGAGGTGTGGACGGCTGTGAATAGGATCCACGGCTTCACGAAATACTTGTAATCAGGCAGGGTGCGGCTTCGACGGTGATCAATCCACACGATCCAACCCCATGAAACATCCCCCACCCTCTGGAGATTTTCTTCCCGAACTCCTACAACCGGAGAACCGCCCCGGGTAGTGTCAGCACCACCCCACCCGGGAGGCAATGATGCACCACCGAGTCACGACGACGGCAACCGCCCTGGTCCTGTGCGCCTGGCTGCTCCTGACCGGCTGCTCGGCACAGGCCAGACAGCGCGACCTCATGCGCAAGGACGCCATGGCCTCCGCCACCTGGGACGGCATCGATTTCCTGGGCTTCAAGGAAAGCGAGGATGACGGCCCCAAACCATCCCCGGTCGCCATGACCCGCTGTTTCAATATGACGATTCCTCTAGAAGATGCAAACGAACGGATTTTTGCAACCGCCACACAAAACGGCTGGCGAGAAGATGATCTCATCGGGTCAAGAACGACCCGAGCAGCAACCAAGGGAAGCAATGAAGGAGGAATGACTCTTTTTGTATCAACGGCAATCATATGCTGCGAGCAACACCCCGAGACCAATCTGGCTCTGACCATCACCTTCGGATAACTCAGGAGGAAATCGTGCAGAAAGCGACTCTCAAGAAGGGCATTCTGCTGCTCGTCATGGCGGCATCCCTGGGTCTCAATTTCACGACCACACACTCGGCCAGCGCGGATCCACCAGCCAACGACAGAAAGGTTGCCGTGGTGACCTTTCTTGGGGATTCCTTCTCCGCCGGCAATGGCGCGGGTGATTATTACGACAACGAGCCTCGCATGAGCTATCGAAGCCACAACAACTGGGCCCACCACTACGTCAAGTCACTGTGAAACAGGGGTATAGCAACCATCTTTCGCAATCTCGCATTCTCCGGAGCAACTACTAACACCGTCAGGTCGGAACAAATAAACAAAGTTCCCTCCGATAGCGACTCGGTCATGTTCAGCATAGGAGGCAATGATAAGAACGCTTTCGGAAATATCGCAATCAACTGCTTTGTGAGCGCCACACAGAGCCCGAAGGGCTGCGGAGAGAGCATTGATGCAGCCGAGATATTCATTCAGAGTGGAGGACTCAGAATAAACACCGAAAAAGTCTTGGAGGACCTGGATGCCCGCCTCTCGAACAAGCATGCCCAGATAGTCCTCATGGGTTACCCACACCTCAGTATTGATGACCCAGAATTTCTGTTGTCTCGATGCGTCAAATGGGACACGGACACAAGAAAATGCAAAGAATACTACAGCTATCCCACGGCCAATAGGGTTCGCGAAGTCGTGAATGAGCTCGCCGCTGTCCAAGAACAGCTGGTCCGCAATTGGAACATCAATAACGACGGCAGCCGCCACACGGTGCGCTATGTTTCCTCCATCCGCTCTGATTTCGCGGGACATGAGCCGAATCCCAGCATAGATTTCAAGAATGATTATCGCTGGCTCAACGAGTTCTGGGAAACCAAAGGACACCTCGGCGACTCCGGGAAAACCGAGGCAACAATCACAGCCAACTTCGCAGAATGGTATCACCCGAACCAGATCGGTCATCAGAAAATGGGCGAGGCCCTGAACAACACCGTGAGCCCAGCCAGTTTCACACGCGAGGCGAGTACGTCGCAGGCCCCAGTGGACGTGGCCATCATTCTTGACATATCAGGAGGGATGTTCGACGACCTACAAGCCACCCTCAAAAAGGTGAAGGATGCAATGGCCTCTTTCACCCGAAACAACAGCAACGTGCGTTTCGCGCTGGTTACCTATTCAGGCTTCCCGACTGATGGACTGGTCATCTGGTACGGAGGGGAGATGCCGACCATAAGATCAAGATTCACCTCCGATGTTTCCGCCATCGAGCGGGCTCTCGGGGCAATAACCCCCACCCCCGGTGGGGACAATGGGGAGGGAGTGTACTCCGCAATGATGGAAGCATTCACGAGACTTGACTGGCGACCGGGAGCCCAGAAGAGAACAGTGCTGATCGCAGACGCCCCTCCGGTCGATCCTGAACAACGCACCGGCTACACGAAGGCCGACGTGGAACAGAAGGCCTACGAGCTGGATCCAGTGGAGATCTACGCATTCGACACCAACGGCTGGCTCGAAACCCCGGAACTCGCCGACCTCACCACACGCACCGGCGGGCAGATCGTGAAGGTCAACAACCCCCACACGGCCCCCGATGCGATCACCACCGCCGTGGAGAAGGCCAGCAACAAACCCTTCGCCTGGCTCGACGACCCCTACAACCGCGCCATCGGAGAATCTCTCACCCTGGACGCCCGCGGCTCCTACTCGAAGAACGGCAACATCACCAGCTACGAGTGGGACCTCAACGGCGACGGTGACTTCGAGGTCTCATCCACCTCCCCAACCCTCGAGCACACCTGGCATGCAGCCTATTCCGGCCTGGTAGGGGTGCGGGTAACCGATTCGACCGGCGCCACCTCCATGGCCACCACCAAACTCGATGTCAGCATCGACGGCGACGGCATCGGCGACGCCTGCGACGACACCCACGGAATCCCCACAGAACGCCAACCCGGCGTCTTCGAGGGACCACCACCCACCCCGACCCCAACCCCGACAGCAAACCCGACGGTGATCACCCCATCCCCCGCACCCACCAGCTCAGCAACCTCAACGACAAGTCCAACACCATCGGCAAGCCCGACACCGGCCCCGACCGGAATCCCGTCCTCCTCGCCGACCCCCACTCAGAATCCGACCCGGCCGCCAACCACGCCAACCGCTGAGCCACCACAGAGCCCGACCGGAGAACCAACCCAACATCCGACGCAGGAACCCCCACCGGTTCCGACCACGGCACCAATATCCCCTGACCCGACCCAACAGCCAACACCCACCCAGCCACCCAGCCGGAGCACCACACAACCCCTCCCACAACCCCACATATCCCCCGGCACCACCCATGCACCACCGAACCACAACCACCACCATCACCCTCATCCTGATCGCATGCCTCCTCCTCACCGGATGCTCAGCCGAAACCCTACAAAAGAACAGACTCCGACAGGACCCTCTTTACACAGCAACCTGGGACGGCATCGAATCCTTAGGCACCGAAGAATCCACAGAAGGGGCCTGGAAACCACCCCCGCCATCCATCACCCGCTGCTTGAAAACAACACTCCCCCCAGAAGAAGCAGTACAAAGAATCATGACAACCGCCGAAAAAGAAAACTGGACAGAAGATGAATCAACCCCCGGGTCAGGAACCAGCAGATGGGCCCAGAAGAGAACCCGGGGAGGAATGCTACGTCTATATGTTTCAGCATCGGCGTCGGGATGCATGCAATACCCCGAAACGAATCTGATCATGCTTCTCGGAATTGCCGTCAGCTGACCAGACCACACCCGGGCCCGCTGATATCGACAAAAGAAACAAACCGGCCATCAACCGTGTTCGCCATCCCGTTGGACCTGACCTGGGCCAGGTTCACCGTGCCGACCTGCGGACGACCAACGGGCCAAAGCGTCAGCCGGGGAAGGCGTTGTAGGCCACCTGGGCCTGACCGCCCATTTGCCGCCTCCCGGCTCAACCGGCTCCACGACCACGCCTCCTCGCGGGCATGGACCAGACCCGAAGAGCCCGGCGGGCCGGTGCCGTGTCACAGGCCTTGCGTAGAGTGAAGGGGCGGAGACCAACAGGACCGTACCGAACTCGACCTACCGGATGCAGCTGCACGGCGGCTTCACCTTCGACGACGCCGCGGCGTGGATGCCCTACCTGCATTCCCTAGGCGTCACGCACCTGTTCTGCTCCCCGATCCTGCAGGCCTCCCCCGGTTCCACCCACGGCTACGACGTCGTGGATCACTCCCGCATCTCCGAGGAGTGCGGTGGGGAGGAGGCCTTCCGGCGGCTGTCGCAGGCCGCACACGAGCAGGGCATCGGCGTCGTCGTCGACGTGGTACCCAATCACATGGCGGTCCCCACCCCGATCTGGCACAACCACGCGCTGCGGAGATATATAGAAGCTTATTCATGGGGTCGTTGCCTATGAGGTCGCGTTGTCTGGCGCGGGCCGAGCAGCCGGTCAGGAGCAGACAGGCGCACAGGACCAAGGCGGTGACCGTCGCCGCTGCTCGGTGGCGCATCATTGCCTCCCGGGTGGGGTGATATGGGGGTTTCGACTCGGGTCGCTCGTTCCTCGCGCCCCGGCTCAACCAGCTTCAGGGGGGCGATCGGCTTCAGCCCTGCGACTGCTGGTCCTTCCACCAGGTCAGCAGCAGGTCGCGGGCCTCGTCCTCGGGGAGGGGGCCGTGATCCATGCGGTGGTTCAGGAGGAACTTGTACGCCTTCCCGACCTCCGGGCCCGGTTTGATGCCCAGGATCTCCATGATCTGCGCTCCGTCGAGGTCCGGGCGGATGGCCTTGATCTCCTCCTGCGCGGCCAGCTCGTCGATGCGCCACTCCAGTTCCTCGTAGTTGCGACGCAGCCGGGTGGCCTTGTTGCGGTTGCGGGTGGTGCAGTCGGCGCGGGTGAGGATGTGGAGGCGTTCCAGTTCGTCGCCGGCGTCGCGCACGTAGCGGCGCACCGCCGAGTCGCTCCAGGAGGCCTCACCGTAGCCGTGGAATCGCAGGTGCAGCTCCACGAGCCTCGCCACCGACTTCACCGTCGCCGTCGGGTACTTCAACGCCTTGAGACGCTTGGTCACCAGCTTCGCGCCCACCACGTCGTGATGGTGGAAGGTCACCTTCGAACCCTCGAAACGACGGGTGGCGGGTTTGCCGATGTCGTGCAGCAGGGCTGCCAGCCGGTTGACGATGTCGGGTTGGTGGCCGCGGGCCTTCTCCAGGTCGATGGCCTGCTCCAGCACGGTCAGCGAGTGCGCGTAGACGTCCTTGTGGCGCATGTGTTCGTCGCGTTCCAGGCGCAGCGCGGGCAGTTCCGGCAGGAAATGTTCGGCCAGGCCGGTGCGCACCAGGAGATCCAGGCCCTCGCGGGGGGAATCGGTGAGCAGCAGCCCCGTCAACTCGGCCTGAACACGTTCCGCGGAGACGATGGTGATGCGCTCGGCCATCTCCCTCATCGCGTCCTGGACCTCCGGCGCCACCCGGAATCCCAGCCTCGACGCGAACCGCGCGGCCCGCATCATGCGCAACGGATCGTCACCGAAGGACACCTCCGCCGGGGCGGGGGTGCGCAGCACGCCGTCGGCGAGGTCACGCAGCCCACCCCACGGGTCGACGAACTCACCCGCCACGATGTCCACGGCCATGGCGTTGACGGTGAAGTCGCGGCGGACGAGGTCCTCCTCGATCCGTTCCCCGAAGGCGACCACCGGTTTGCGGGAGCCGGGTTCGTAGGCGTCGGCGCGGAAGGTGGTGACCTCGATCTGCCACTCCTTGCCGCCCTCCTTCTTCATGGCGCCGATGGTCCCGAAGTCGCGGCCGATGTCCCAGGTGGCGGGGGTGAAGTCGCGGAGGATGGCGTGGGTCTCGTCGGGGTGTGCCGAGGTGGTGAAGTCCAGGTCGTGTCCGAGCCCGCCCAGCATCGCGTCGCGCACCGAACCGCCGACGAGGTACAGTCGGTGCCCCGCTGCGTCGAAACGGGAACCGAGGTCGCCTATCACCTTCGAGATGCGGAGCAATTCGGAGACGGCGTTGCGCTGGGCTTGGGTGAGGTCTGGCACAGGCGAAGAGTTTACGTGGAACCTCCAGGCGTCGTCTGTATCTGGCGAGGTGATCGGTGGGCTTCCCGGGGCATGACGAATCACCTCCCTGGCGTCGAATCCCTTGTCACAGGGCGGTGAAGTGCATGGGTGGGATCGGGTGGATGAGCCGGGTGCGCTGTAGGGTGATGGCCGAAAGTTAGCCATGGCTCGCTGCGGATGTTGGCGTGCCGGCAGAGAAGCTTGGAGAACCGCATGGATGGTATGAACATCGTTGCAGGCGACCTCGAGAGCCTGGCGCAGTCGTCTGCCTGCGTGGCCGAGGACATCGTCGCGAAGAAGGTGGAGGCGGCTTTCGGGGATGCGTCCTCCGCGATGCCCGGGTCCGAATCGTCGAAGCTGATCTCGGAGACGGGAGACAGCGTCGACAAGCGGATCAAGGAGCTCTCTGACAGGTATACGGATTTCACCGAGAAGGTCAAGGCGAGTCTGCACGAGTACCAGCAGAACGAGGGAACCATCCAGGGAGCCATGGGCTCCGTGGGTAGCTCGTCCCCGACCATGTCGGGAGCCGAAGGTGCAGCCGCGGGTGCGGCTGCCGGCGCGGTCGCCGGAAAGATCGCCAACAGAATGGGAGGAGCGGCTGCTGGTGCTGCGGCGGGTGCGGCTGCTGGTGCTGTTGGTCATTCGTACGGGGGTGCTGCGGCGGGTGCAGCTGCTGGTGCTGCCGGGCACTCCTATGGGACTACGACGAATGGCTCCACCGATGGGTTCCTCGGGTACGGATCGCCCGGGGGTGGCGATCCCGGAGTCTCTGGCGAATCGGACATGTCCTTCAATCGTTACGGCATCCCCGGGAAGCGCTTTTCCCAGCCGCTTCCCGATTCCGGGCTTCTCGGCGGTTCGGACGGCCCCGTCGTCGAACCGATTCCCACGAGCCCGGGGGACCACTCCATCGACCCGATCCCCAATGCTGATTCCTCCGGGCCGGCCGTTGAAAACCTCAGCGCAACGAATGAAGGGATGGTGTGAACATGGCAATCACCTGGGGCGACATTCAGAACTGGAAGCACGGAAACCTGAACACGGCCATGCAGGATCTCGCGACCCTGCGCAAGGGCTTGGCGGAGGGCAAGTCCGCTGCCTCGAAGGCCAAGGGGCAGATCCAGTCGACAGGAGCAGCTGCCGACGCAGCGAAGGTCTCCCTGCAGAAGCTGGTCAAAGAGCTCGGCGAACGTGTGGACGATGCCACCGAGCTGGGGCTGGCCACCTCCGAGGCCGCGGATGGCGTCTGGGACGTGGAGACCAAGATTCACGAGTGCACCTCGTTCGTGGCCCAATACCCCTACCTGAGCATTGACGACGACGGGGGCGTGCATTGGGATTGGGATCTCGTCCCCAGCAGCCCGGGGGAATTTCTGAACACCATCTCACCCGTGAACTTCTCCGAACTCGGGAAGTCAACGAGTATCAGCGAAGGGTTGATCAATTCGCTCAACCCGATGGCAATTGCCAGTCCCGGGATGGCTGTGGGGAAAGCGTTGTCCGATGCCGGCCCCGCCGGCCTCGTCAAGGACAACCTCGAACGGAAACAGAAGGCGGAGCAACTGAAAAAACTCATCGATGCGGCGGTCAACCGGGCCGCCGAGGTTGACGAGGCCTACGCCAAGCGGCTGGTCGGTGTGCGCGACGGTACCTACGATCACTCAAAGCTGAAAGGAAAAGCGCCCCGGCTGAATCTGCCGGGACTGGGGAGCATGCCGATTCCCGGCCAGGAGGACAAGCCTTGGCCGCCTGAGGGCGTGGACAGTCCCACCGAGGTGAGCAACTGGTGGAACTCCCTGACCGAGGAAGAACGCCGGGAGTTCATGGAGAAGAACCCTGATGCCATCAGAAACCTCGACGGCATGCCGGGGCAGGTCCGCGATAAGTTGAACCGGGAAGCTCTTCCGGATGAGCTCGACCAGGCCGAGCAAGATATGAAAAATGCTCCCGCTGACAGTGAAGAAGCCAAGAAGGCCAAGCGCAGGTATGATGATCTGAAGAAGATTCAAGAAATCATGAACCAGAAGGATCCCACGGGAAAGCCCTACCAGCTGCTGGGCCTCGACGCATCCGGCGATGGGGACGTCCGGGCGATCGTCGCGAGTGGGGATGTCGACACGGCCCAGAACGTCGGCACCGTGGTTCCCGGGATCAGCACCACTGCTCGCGACAGCATGGACGGACTGGTGGGCGAGGCCAACACGCTCCGCAACGCCTCCGGTACCGGTCACACTGCAACCGTGGCCTATCTCGGCTACGATGCGCCGCCCGCCTTCGAGCTCGGCAAGGAGCAGAACGGCAGCCTCACCGACATCGCCAGCTCGGAGACCGCCAACAAAGCTGCACCTGATCTCAACAGGTTCAACGAGGGGATCCAGACCTGGCAGGAGACTCAGGGAAGGGACCCGCGGATCACCAACCACGGCCATTCCTACGGTTCTCTTTTGACGGGCACTGCTGCGCGTGATGCGAAGATTGGCCTCCTCGACGCAGTCGAGCTGCACGGCTCCCCCGGTGGCGGAGTCAATGACGTGCACGAGTACAACGTCCCTGATGGTCAGGTGTACACCTCGGCCAACAGGAAGGACATCGTCTCCGGCGTCGGCCTTGACGGGTCTTTCGGGAAGGACCCGAACACGCTCGATGGCGCCAAGCACATCGCGTCCAACGACGGCGGGCACAGCGACTACTGGAACAATCCGGAGTTCGCCGAGGACAACGCCCAGATCCTCAACGGCGAAGACCCGTCCGTCGATCGCGCCGACAACAAGGCGGAAGCCGCTACCAAGGGTCACTGACACCCCACCACCGGCGATGCGCCGCGTGGACTGGCGCGAGGCGATCCGGGACAGGACCCGTGGTCATGTCCCGGATCCCTCGCGTTCACAATAATAACAGCACGCCCCCCTTTCGGAAATAGGTGAGGGTGGGTTACGCTCAACGCTCATGCCCGAGTCGTGTGAAAGGTGAGCATGAGCACGGAATCGAAACAGGCGGGGGGCAAGGGGGAACGGTCGGGTCCAGAAGCCGGGCGAATGCAGGGCCACTGGCTTCTGGCGAAGCTGGGCAAACGCATCCTCAGGCCCGGCGGGCGTGCCCTCACCGCGAAACTGCTGGAACAGGCGAAACCCGCCGGCGACGACGACATCGTGGAGCTCGGCCCCGGCGTCGGCGCCACCGCCGAGGTGCTGCTGCGCGCCAACCCGAGGTCCTACCGGGGCGTCGACCCCAACCCGGAGGGCCGCGACGCCGTCAAGAACATCCTGAAGAAACACCCCCGGGCCGACTACGTCGTCGCCGACGCCCGCGAAACGGGACTCGAAGACGCCTGCGCCGACCTCGTCGTCGGCGAGGCGATGCTCACCATCCAGGACGACGCGGGCAAGAACGCGATCGTCGCGGAGGCCGCGCGGCTGCTGCGTCCCGGGGGCCGCTACGCCATCCACGAAATGGCGTGGCTGCCCGACCACACCGACGAGGAACGCGAAACCGCCCGCCGGGAACTCTCCCGCGTCATCAAGGTCGGTGCCCGGCCCCTGACCCTGGAGGGCTGGAAGGAACTGCTCGCCACCCACGGGCTCGAAGCCGAATGGCACGACCGCGCCCCCCTCCACCTCCTCGAACCCCGGCGCATCGTCTCCGACGAGGGCCTGTGGGGTGCGCTGCGGTTCTGGAACAACGCCCGCCGACTCCCCGGCGCCAGCGACCGGCTCAAGGCGATGCGGCAGGGATTCCAGCTCCAGGGGAAACTGATGGGCGGCATCGTCATCCTCGCCCGCAAACCCGGCGCGGCGGGCACCCGATGACCACCGACCTCGTCCTCGACGACGTCACCCTGGTGCGCGGCGGCAACACCCTGATCGACGGCCTCGACGTGGTGGTCGCGCCCGGACAGACCCTCGCCGTGACGGGAGCCTCCGGGGCGGGAAAAACCACGCTGCTGAAGGCCATCTCGGGTCTCAGCCCCTGCGACCGCGGGTCGGTGACGCGGCCCGAGGGGCGGCTGGCGCAGGTTTTCCAGGAACCCCGGCTGCTGCCCTGGTACAGCGCCCACCGCAATGTCGCCCTGGTGGTCGGCGGTGAAACCCCGGACCTGATCGCCCAGCAGTGGCTGGCCCGCGTCGACCTTCAGCAGGCCACCCACCTGTATCCCCGGCAGCTGTCGGGCGGCATGCGGCAGCGGGTCGCGATCGCGCGGGCCATGGCCACCAACCCCACCCTGCTGCTCGTCGACGAACCGTTCTCCGCCCTCGACAAACCCCTGGCCACGGCCCTGCGAACCGATCTCGTGCAGCTGCTCGCGGAACAGGAGGTCGTGACGGTGTGGGTCACCCACGACCCCGAGGAGGCCGACGACGTCTCCCACCTCCACCTTCATCTCGACGGGCCGCCCGGCACCTGGCGGCTCACCGCCGAGACCGACCCCGTCCCTGATCCCGAAGAATCCACCCCCGACAAGGAGACATCATGAAGCGTCGATCCCTGTTCACCCTCACCGGACTCGGCCTGCTCGGCAGCGCGGGCCTGGCGGCCTGCTCCGGTGGCAAGCCCGCGGGGGAGGGTTCAACGTCCGCCTCGAAACTGGAGACCCTGCGCGTCCACGTTCCCACCACCCTCGCGTTCATGGCTCCCATGGCCTCCTTCGGGACATTCGGCAAACTCGACGGTCTCGTCGGGAAGACCGACGTGCAGAACTGGGCCAGCGTCGACGTGATGAAATCGCTGGTCGTGAACGGTGAGACCGACCTGGTGGCCACCCCCTCCTACGCCTCGGCGAACCTGTTCAACAAGGGCCTTCCCATCCGGCTGGTCGCGATGACCGTGTGGGGGATGCTCTACATCCTCGGCCCGGAGGGGTCGTCGGCGCAGGGCATCGAGGGGCTGAAGGGCAAGAAGGTGGGCGTCCCGATGCCCAACAACATGCCCGACCTGGTCTTCCGCTACCTGATGACCCAGAGCAGCATCCCCCTCGAGGGTGGAGCTGAGGGCATCGAGGTCGTGCCCTACGACCAGGCACCGGAGCTCGTGAAGGCCCTGATGTCCGGGCAGGTGGAATACGCGGTGCTGCCCGAGCACGTCGCCACCGTCGCGCAGAACCAGGCCAAACAGTCCGGCAAGAACCTGGACCGCACCGCCAACCTGCAGGAGGTGTGGGCCAAGGTCACCGGCGGCCAGGCGCGTTTCCCGATGGCCGGAGTGGTGATGCCCCAGAAGCTCGTCGACTCCAACCAGGCGCTCGTCGCCGGTGTGCTCAACGAACTGGAGGAGGCGGTCGCGAAGGTCAACGCCCTCGACGAGAAAGCGGTTGCGGCGATCACCGCGAAGACCGAGGTGCCGGAGGCCGTGGTCAAGAACGTGATCCCGCGGCTCCAGCTCGAAATGGTGCCGGCGCAGAAGGCCAAAACCGAGCTGGAGGACTTCTACACGCGCCTGACCACCCTCAGCCCCGACATCGTCGGGGGCAAGATGCCCGCCGACGATTTCTACCTGGCCGACCCCAGGTGAACCCAGCCGAGAACAAGGCGCCGCGCTGGCGGGTCGTGCTGCTGTGGTGGGTGGGACTCGCCCTGGTGCTGCTGGCCTGGGAGGCGGCGTCGTGGAGCCAGCCCCGTTACGTCCTGCCCGGGCCCGCAGCCACCTGGGAGGCGCTGCTGGGGTTGATCCGCGACGAGGAACTCGGCACCGGGGTGCTGCTCACCCTCCAGCGGGCGCTGGGCGGGTTGGGGATCGCCTGCCTGATCGGGTTGCCCTGGGGCTGGGCCGCGGGCACCTGGCGGCCCGTCGAGGAACTGACCGCGTCCTGGACTCAGCTGCTGATGGCCATCCCGCCGATCGTGATCGTCGTGGTCGGGATGCTGTGGCTGGGCCCCAGCCCGTCGGTGGTGCTGCTGGTGGTCGCGCTGGTGACGATGCCGCTGCTGGTCACCAGCCTGCGCGACGCCGTCACCAACGTCGATCCCGACCTGCTGGAAATGGCCAGGCTGTTCCGCTTCGGCCTGTGGGGCACGGTGCGGCGGGTGATCATCCCGGCCGTGGTGCCGCCGGTGCTGTCGGCGGTGACGGTCGCGGTGGGGCAGTCGATCCGGTTGACGGTGATGTCCGAGCTGCTCAGCACCACCACCGGCCTGGGCGCGGAGGTGCAGCAGGCTCGCACCAACCTGGAGACTGCCGACGTGTTCGCTCTGTCGGCGGTGATGGCGGCCCTCACCCTGGGGCTGGAACTGTTGTTCCTGCGACCTCTGAGGAACCGCTTGGCCCGGTACCGGTGACCCGGCTCCGGATCACAGGAAATTGCACGACCCCGCCGAACCCAGCCGCGACTCGGTGCCGTCGATGTAACGCAGCCTCGGGACGGGAACCAGCGGCACCTGCCGGTCGTCCTGGGGCACCAGCACCCCCGCGACCCGGGAGAAGGTGATCAGGTCCGCGGCCAGGGCGGCGTCGGTTCCGCTGGCCAGTTCGATGGCCCTCGCGATCGCCGGGTGTTCCCGGCGGGTCAGCCAGCCGTCGCGGTGGCTGCGGTTGAGCATCTGGAAGCGCTGTTCGTCGAGGCCCTGGATGCCCCGCACCAGCAGGTCGAGGGCCTGGTCGCGTTCGGAATCGGGCAGCAGTTGCCCCAGCGTGACGCGTGCCTGCGCCAACCACTGTTCGGCGCCCTCCAGGAATTCCAGGCGCACCAGGGCGCGACGCAGCAGCCGTTCGGCGGCGACGCGGTGTTCGGGTCCGCTCTCGGCCAGGAGGGAACCCGCCTCCAGGAGCAGCAGCGCCTCGTCGCGTTCAAGGCCCGGGCGGCCCGCCAGCGAGTCCAGGAGCCGGCACACCACCGCCGCGTGGTCCGGTTTTCGCTGTGGGAGCGCCGCCAGGTCCCGCAGCAGCGCAGCCACGGCCTGCGGGTCGGTTCTCGTGCTCGCCCCGGGGTGCGGGATCTCGCCCAGCCAGCGGGTCGCGTCCTGCGCATCCCGCAGGGTCTGCGACGCGTTCGCCGAGGTAGCCAGATGGGCGGGCAGGGGCAGTTTCCCGGCCTTGGCGCGGAGCCGGTCCGCCTCGTCGGGCTGGCACCAGTCGTCGAGGCAGCCGGCGCGGATGGTGAGGAGCTCGCGACGCAGCACGCCGAGCCCGGAGGTTGCCCCGAGGCGGGTTTCCGCGACCTCCAGGGTTCCCAGGGCCTCGCCGATGCGTCCCGACCGGTGTTCGTGCTCCGCCCGGGCCAGCAGGAAACGGATCCCCAGCAGACCCTGCGGCGCATCCGAGGGCGCGCCGTACCGGAACGAGAGCCGGTCGGCGTCCTCCAGGTGACCGGCCCGGCTGAAGGCCAGCAACAGGAGGACGCGGGTGCCAGCCTCGTGGTGTTTGTCCTTGCCGCGCTGGTTCTCGGCGACGGCGTTCAACAGGGCGGCCACCGCCTCGAAGGGGCGCTCGGCCAGCAGGGCGGCCTCCCCGAGCAGCCGCCAAGCCCAGCCCGCGATCCCGGCGTCGGGGTGGGTCGTGAACCCTGCGATGGCCTGGGTTCCCGCCGGGTCACCGCGCCTGATCCGGCAGGCCGCCAACTCCAGGCATGCAGGGGCAGCCAGGTCCCGCGACGCGGCGGGCAGCCGGCCCAGCAGCACGGCCTGCCGGGCCGAGTCG
>ERZ773009.671-NODE-671-length-24958-cov-10.775248_pt1 | contig 24958 bp, 16 predicted proteins | sample MGYA00580663_ERZ773009 | MGnify/ENA primary metagenome ERZ773009 (study PRJEB29015, sample SAMEA2737969) | human oral metagenome | biome: human oral; feature: human-associated habitat; material: dental | place: China | collected 2026 ... | reverse complement strand
CGCTGCCCGAGTTCTATGAGCCGGTTGAGAGCCCGACGAAGAACATGATGAACGAAGGGCAGCGCACACAATTCAACCCCTGCGTCATCTATCCGCGCGTGCCCGAACTGCAAAAGATCGGAACGCCCGACGAGTATCCGTACGTGCTCTGCACATCGAGTCTCACCGAGCACTGGTGTTCCGGCACGATCACGCGCAATATCCCCTATCTCAACGAGCTGGTCAAAGAGCCGTTCGTCGAGATCTCAGATAAACTCGCCGCGAAGCTCGGCGTTCGCGGCGGTGACCGCGTCCGCGTCAGCACGACACGCGCGAGCATCGAGGTCAAGGCAATGGTCACCAAGCGCGCCCGACCGCTCATGGTCAACGGCAAAGAGACGCATATGATTTGGCTCCCCTACAACTGGGGGTTCAAGGGGCTGTCGACAGGCCCCTCCGGCAACTATCTGACGATCGATGCGCTCGATCCGAACGTGCAGGAGCAGGAGTTTAAGGCCTGCCTCGCCAACGTCGAAAGGATATAGCTTTCCGACCGCGGCAACGGTCAAAGGATGGAGAACAAACGTCCGACAGGACGAGGAGACCCTTTGTATGAAAGCTAAGAAAACAGATCCGATGAAACGCTTCCTAAAAAAATATCCCTTCCTCAAGGAAACAGAACGTGTTTACCGCACGGTCGATGCCGCAGTCGGCGCGCCGGAGCCGATACAGCTCCCCGCGCGCGCGGCGGCTAAGACCCTCGCGGAGAAGCTGCCGATTCTCCAGCAGGAGACCTATCGCCGCCGTATGGTGCGCGCGGTCTATATGATCCAAGAGGAAGTATACGACCGCATCGCGCGGGCGGACGTGCCGCCCCTCATGCGGGAATCGGCGCGCGCATACCTCGCCGTGCTGAAACCGCTGCGAAAGACGGCAAAGGAAGAATTCATCACCGCAGTTCTATTGCAGGACGCCCCCGCATTCGCGGCACTGTGCGCACGGCACAACCTCAACGAGGGGTTCGTCCGCAGTACGACGTGGCGCATCATCGCCGCACTTGTACCGCCTGCGCTCAAAGAGCCGGAGGCATGGGATGCGGATCCGGACAGGCCGCAGTTCCGGCAGAACTACTGTCCCGTCTGCGGACGTCGGCCGGCACTCGCGGATCTGCATAAATTCCGTGACGGCAGGGCGCGCTACCTCATTTGCGGTGGGTGCGGAACCCAATGGCTCTACGCGCGCGTCGGCTGCGTTTACTGCGGCAACGCGGATCTCGAGAAGATGCGCACGCTTGAGCCCGAGAACGACGACCGCATACGGCTCGACATCTGCGACGCGTGCGACAGCTACATCAAGACGTACCGCGGCCCCGCTGAGGGCAGCGACGACGACTATATCTATCGGCAGGACTGGGCGAGCGTACATCTCGACCTCCTCGCCGAGGAAAAGGGCCTCCATAAAAAAGGGAACCCAATATTAGAATAGAGGATTCGATTCCATATAGAGAAGGAGAGGAGCGAACATCATGACACAGGAAATCGCAATGCTGCATGACATGTCGCGTTGTACCGCGTGTCGCGGCTGCATGGTCGCGTGTAAACAATGGCACGACCTGCCGCCGGATATGGACACCCCGTTCGAGGGGCAGTACCAATCGCATAAAGATCTCAGCTCGCGCGTCTACACGCTCATCCAGATGAAAGAGCGCGTGGACGACAAGGGGAAATTCCACTGGGATTTCTTCAAGAAAAATTGCTTCCATTGCGGCAATCCCGCCTGCGCCGCGGGTTGCCCCGCGAATGCCATCGACCGCAATCCGAACGGCACCGTCGTCATCAACGAGGACAAATGCATCGGGTGCCATTACTGCGAACACAACTGTCCGTGGCATATTCCAAAAATCGACGAGGTGCGGCATAAATCGACGAAATGCGATCTTTGCTACGACCGCATCGCGCACGGCTACGAGACGACAGGTGAGATCCTTAAGCCTTCGTGCGCGAAGACCTGCACGTCGCACGCACTCGAGTTCGGTACCATCGAGGAGATGAAACAGCTCGCGGTGGAACGCCTTGCGATGATTCAAGAGAAGCATCCCGACGCGAACATCTACAGCCCCGAGGGCGTCGGCGGCACGCATATGATCTATGTGCTGCCCGAGAAGCCTGCCGTATTCGGTCTGCCGGAGAACCCCGTCACGCCGCTTTCCATCGATCTTTGGAAAGCGGGACGCGCGTTCACGAAGCTCGCCATCGGCGGCGCCGCCGCCGGCATCGCGGGCGCCATCGTGCTCAGCAAGATCGTCAAGTCGCGTGCAAAAGCGCAGGCAAAAGAGCAGGAGAAGGGGTGAGCAGCATGTTGATCAACAAAGAATATGTGCCGCGCCATAAGATGGCATTCGCCGTCTGTCACTGGATGAACGCGTTTGCATTCTTCATGCTGTTCCTGACGGCATTGCCGCTCTACTCGGACAGCTTCCGCTTCATGTATCACATTTTCGGCGATAAGACACTCATGTACGCGCACCGTGTGTTCGGCGTCGTGTTCATCATGACCCCGATCATCGGGTCCTTCATGGCGCGCGAGGGCTACATGACCATGATCAAAGAAGTGTTCCGCTTTGGCAAGAAGGACATGGAGTTCATGCAGAAGTTCCCAATCGAGCTGATGGGAAAGGATCCCCACATGCCGCCGCAGGGCTTCTACAACGGCGGCGAGAAGATGAACATCGCCCTCCAGCTCGCACTCTCCGTCGTCATCGCCGTGACGGGCGTCATTCTTTGGATGGGCGACAGCATCCTGCCGGCGACGATCACCGCGTATGCGATTCCCGTGCACAGCATCGCCGCGGCTGTCTGCTTTGCGGCAGCCCTCGGGCACATCTACCTCGCCGCAGGCGTTAACCCCGACTCCCTGCACGGCATGACGAGCGGCACCATCAAGGCGTCGTACGCCGCGCATCATCACGGCGCATGGGTCGAAGAACTCATTGCCGAGGGGGTCGTCACCCGCGAGGAGATCGCACAGGCGGAAAAGGAACATCACTGATTTCGGTGCTTTTACAGGAAAAACTGCCGCAGTGCACGCAGTGTGCTGCGGTAGTTTTCTTTTTCTCTCTTTTTATGCTATGATAGCGAAGGAATACTGTGTATGGGGGCGGCAAAGAGCGTATGAAAAATCTTCGGGGGCTTGTGCAGCGCCGCATTGGATGTGTGGCGATATTGATGTTTGTGATCCTCGTCATCCTGACGGGGCGATACGCCTACCTGCAAATCGCGCAGGGGGATGAGCTCGCACAGCGGATGCGCGATCAGAGCGGCTATGAGTTCCGTATCCAGTCGCTGCGCGGCGCGATCCTCGACCGGAACGGAAAAGAACTCGCCGTCAGCAGCATGACAAAGTCTCTCTTCATCGACCCCAACCACGTCTACGACGAGCACAAACCGGAGGAAATTGCCGCCGATATCGCGCCGCTCATCGGACTTACGGAGCAGAACATCCTCGACGACATCGCCGTCGGCGGCGGATTCGTGTGGGTCAAGCGACGCCTTGAACACGACGAGTATGAAGCGGTGCGCGCCGTCATCCGCGCCAAAGGATACAGCGACTGTCTCGGCTTTCAGAATGAAGCAAAGCGATACTATCCGAACGACGCACTCGCCGCGAACGTGCTTGGCTTCGTCGGCATCGACGACAAGGGGCTTGACGGCGTTGAGCAGGCGCTTGATCCCCTGCTCAAGGGGGAGGTGCGCGAGGAACGTCTCACCGTCGACGGACAGCGGCGTCCCATCTTTGACTCCATCTTTTTCAGCCGCCGCACTTACCGCGGCGACTACTGCAAAACCGCGGTATTGACGCTCGACAGTACGATTCAGTTCATGGTCGAACAGGAACTCGACCGCGCCATGGCGGAGAACAATCCCGCATCCATCACCGCCGTCGTCATGAATCCAAAGACGGGCGAGGTGCTCGCGATGGCGTCGCGCCCCTCGTACAACCCCAATAAATTTTGGGACTATCCGCCTGAGAGCTGGAAGAACCGCGCCGTCTCCTTCATCTACGAGCCGGGCTCGACGTTTAAGGCGATCGTTGCGGGCGCCGCGCTCGAAGAGGGCATCGTGACGCCCTATCAGGTGTTCATGGATCCCGGCTACGTCATGGTTTCAGGGAAGCGTATCCAGAACTGGAACAACGAGAGCTACGGCGCGGTGACCTTCACCGACATCGTGAAGAACTCGCTCAATACGGGATTCGCGCAGGTCGGACTCTCGCTCGGCGCGCAGCGGCTCATGCATTACACGCGTCTCTTCGGATTTGGCGAGGCGACGGGCATCGACCTCCCCGGTGAGGAGGAAGGAATCCTCTTCAAGCCCGAATCGATGCTCGACTCTGACATCGCGACGACCGCCATCGGGCAGAGCATTGCCGTGACGCCGCTCCAGCTCGTGACCGCCATGTCCGCCATCGCGAACGGCGGCACACTCATGCGCCCGTACATCGTACGTGAGATCCGCAACCCGGACGGCTCTATTTACGAAGAACGCCAGCCGCAGGAGATTCGCACCACACTCCAGCACACGGTTGACCGCACTCTCATCGGCCTCCTTGAACAGGTTGTCGCCACGGGCGGCGGCGCCAAGGCGGCGGTGAAGGGCTACCGCATCGCGGGCAAGACCGGCACGGCGCAGAAGATCCGTCTCGACGCCGGCGGTTATATGGAAGGGCGCTACATCGCGTCCTTCTGCGGCTTTGCCCCCGTCGAGGATCCCATCTTTACGGTGCTCGTCATGATCGACGACCCGCGCGGCGGCAATTTTTACGGCGGGCAGATCGCGGCGCCCGTCGCCTCGCGCATCTTTACACAGCTCCTGCGCTACGCGCATGTGGAGCCGTCGAGCAACCCCTTCACCGAGCCGGCGCAGGAGCAAAAACCCGCGCGCAACGCCGCGGAGGAACAGCGGCTCGAATCCGCCGCCGCACCGCCCGAGGGCAAGGCGATCGTCCCGGACTTTACGGGGCTTTCGATTCGCGAGGCGGCACGGCTGGCGCAGCAGCGCGGACTCTCCTTTGAGAGTGAGGGGACGGGCGCGGCGGTCAGGCAGTCGCTCAGCGTGAACGACATCGTCGACCAAGGGGAACGCGTCAAAGTGTATTTTGAACCTACCTAAATATTAGAGGACGCCCTGTTGTTTAATGGCGAGATTCAGCAGTAGGACTTCATTATGATTGCCGTACATGGTATGAGATGCCATGTGCGGCTTTTTGTACTGTAAAATTATTTCCGTGCTCTATTGACATCATGCTTGAATCGGTATATATTATAAACATACTTTTTAGATATGTTTACTTTATGAAATCAAAAATAAAGGAGAATGAATCATGGCAAAAATCTACGGGAGCGTTACGGAACTCATCGGGCGGACACCGCTGCTCGCAGCAAAGTCGTTTGCGGCGGCGCACGGACTGAAGGCAAACCTCCTCGTCAAACTGGAGTATTTCAACCCTGCCGGTTCCGTTAAGGATCGCATCGCCATCGCCATGATCGAGCAGGCGGAGAAGGACGGCAAGATTGCCCCGGGTGCAACCCTCATCGAGCCGACTAGCGGCAACACGGGCATCGGCATCGCCTCCGTTGCGGCGGCGCGCGGCTATCGTGCCATCCTCACCATGCCGGAGACGATGAGCGTTGAGCGCCGCAACCTCCTCAAGGCATATGGCGCAGAGATCGTTCTCACGGACGGATCGCAGGGCATGAAGGGTGCGATCGCAAAGGCGGAGGAACTACACGCCGCGACCCCGAACTCCTTTATCCCGTCACAGTTTGAGAACAGCGCGAACCCCGCCGTACACGAGCAGACGACAGGACCTGAGATCTGGGCAGATACCGATGGCGCTGTCGATGCGTTCGTCTCAGGTGTCGGTACGGGCGGTACGGTTTCCGGGGTCGGGCACTATCTGAAAAGTCAAAAGCCCTCCGTCCATATCGTTGCCGTCGAGCCTGTCGATTCTCCCGTCCTCACGGGCGGCAAGCCGGGACCGCACAAGATTCAGGGCATCGGCGCGGGCTTTATCCCAAAGACACTGGATACGAGCGTCTATAACGAAGTCCTCCGCGTAACGAATGACGATGCATTTGCCTACGGCAAAGAGTTCGCGCGGCGCGAGGGCGTCCTCATCGGCATTTCGTCAGGGGCGGCACTCGCGGCAGCCGTCGCGCTCGCAAAGCGTCCCGAGTTCGAGGGTAAGACCATCGTCGCCCTTCTCCCGGACGGCGGCGACCGCTATCTCTCCACAGATCTTTTCCAAGATAAGTAAACCTGTACGGGATTCGTATAGAAACGAGACTGCCCCGTCTGCATGGTAAATGCAGATGGGGCAGTCTCGTTTTGCAGCTGGTTATTATTATGCCGTTCTCTTATTAATGAAGGTGTCTGGGTTATCCCCTTGTCGGAATTCGGAACGCAAACACAATCAAGTGCGCGATCCATACCAAACTAATTATCGCGCGCGCATGCGGATGATCCGTGAACGTAAAAGAGATCCCCATGAGGATGGTCACGGGAATCATGATACGAAGCTTTTGCCGTACCGTCATCCCGCGGCGACTGTCCCGCGCGATAGCCATCGTCTCTTTGTAGATACGTGTTCCGCACAGCCATGCGTCGAGACGGCGTGAACTGCGCGTAAAACAGTATGCCGAGAGGAGAATGAACGGCACTGTCGGGAGCACCGGGAGGAATGCACCGATGACACCCAGCGCGAAACTGAGAATACCGAGCGCACCGAAGAAAAGTTTTTTTAGAGGCATTAAAGATCCTTTTCTGATTATCTCAAGACACGTGGTCTTGCGCCCAATTCTCAATTCGGAGACCGGGGACACGCTCAAACTCTCTGACGTTATTCGTAATCAAAATGAGCCCCGCCGCACGCGCGTGAGCGGCAATTAATGTATCCATTGTGCCAATAGGAGTTCCCCGCTTTTGAAGCCGGGCACATATATCGCCATATTCTACAGCGGCGGTATCATCGAATGGGAAAACATCAGGCATCGCTAGAAAATGCATGAGGGCGATTCTATTCTTTTCAGGATATGCACTTTTTGAGACACCTAGTTCCAGCTCAGCAAGCGTAATTGATGAAATACAGATTCCTCTTGAAAGATTTTGCTTTAGTCGTGCCAACACATGACGGGGCTTATTTTTTATCGCGTAGATGCAAATATTGGTGTCTAACATATAAGTCATAGCGCATCTCTCTTAGAAGGAACATCTTGCCCCCGTCCGTCGGCAAAAAAATCATCTGTGAACTCTTCCAAACCGGATAAAAAAGTTTCCCAAGCATCTTCTTTTGGAACAAGGATCACAGCTTTTCCTAGCCTCTGTATGAATACTTCCTTCCCATGAAAACGAAAATTTTTCGGGAGTCGGACTGCTTGACTTCTTCCGGTTTCGAATAATGCTGCACATTCCATGACGGATACCCCCCTATCATCATATTTCCAACGTGCATATTATACCATATATCCAGGAAAAAATTCATACCGTGCGGTTAAGTCACCGCGCTTTTTTTTCGATATAACACACAGAAGACGTATAATATCTCTCGCTATTTGGTTGAGGGATAAGATAAAAAGGAAAAGGTTCGTTCAGGGAGGCAGTCTTTATGGCGATGGTGGTTAAAAACAATATGTCGGCGGTGAATACGCTGAACACGCTCAACAAGAATCAGAGCGGACTGTCCAAAAGCCTCGAAAAAGTCTCCTCCGGGATGAAGATCAACAGCGCAGGTGACGACGCGTCCGGGATGGCAATCTCTGAGCGAATGCGCGTGCAGGTGCGTGCGCTCGATCAGGACAACGCCAACACGAACAACGGCAACGCGCTGATGCGCACGGCGCAGGGCGCGGTGCAGTCCACGATCGAGATCCTAAAGACGCTCAAGGAAAAAGCGATCAACGCTGCGAACGATACGAATACGGACGAGGATCGTGCGCTGATCCAAAAAGAAGTCGACAAACTTATTGATCAAATCGATGATAACGCGCTCACGACATACAACGGGAAATATCTCATCGACGGGTCACACAATATGAGTGTGAACGGTGATGCAGGTCAGGGGACATACTCGAGCTTTACGAATATGAGTTTGGCAACAAATACAACAAGCATCACGCGTCTAACGAATTTGGTTCGGAGAGACGGAAATCCTGTCGGCATCCATCCGACGGACAGTCTTACAGCTTCATGGACACGAAACGGTGTGACCTATACGGGCACGTTGAACCCCGTTGGAACAAACGATCTTGCAGCGGCAATTAATATTATTACAAATACCGATGCCTCTTACTATAGCCGAACATCTAAAGTAGGCATAGATGAGTATGGCAAAGAAGTTCATACGCCGGATAATCAACCGGCAATTACCATTCGTGCATCTAATCCGGGCGTTAATGGGCAGATTTCGGGCGTTACCTTTGCCGTGAAGGATCGCAACGGGCATATGCGCAACGAAGTTAATGCGGTGCTTGATGCGTTCAAAGAAACAGTACGTGCGCAAAACCCGTCACCGGATAATGCTTTGACGCTCCAGACGGGAACACGGGCGAATCAGGCAACGAAAGTCGGTTTTACAGATATGCGTTCAGTCTCACTTGGGCTTCAGTCAGATAACGGTGCAGGCTGGCATGGCGGCACACTTCCTGCCGGTGTTGATGTCGTTGGCAGGGGACCAAAAATCCAAGTCACAACGAAGGAAGCCGCAAATGCTGCCATTAATGTGTTTGAGAATGCCTTGATTAAGGCGACAGATCAGGCAGTCGCTATCGGTGCGGTTCAGACGCGTCTCGGTTACACGAGCAGTAATCTGACCGTTGCCTCCGAGAACGTACAGGCATCCGAGTCCACGATCCGCGACTCCGATATGGCGAAAGAAATGACGGCATATACGAAGCATAACGTGTTGACACAAGCATCACAGGCGATGCTTGCACAGGCAAATCAAAACTCGAGTTCAGTGTTGAGCCTTCTCAAGTAAAATTATAGAAACTCGAAGGACGTGGCATGAGTCACGTCCTTTTTATGTGCATCGGCTATGACAATTAAGTAAGAAATCGTAACGATATACGCACGCCCTGCGATATGCAGCCGATAGCGTCGATGTACGCGCGCCCTGTAGGGGCACGGTGTTGCCGTGCCCTTGATGCACTATGCGCGCCTAATGATAGCAATAATATGATTTTGGGAATATTGTCCTAGTTTTTCTTGCCTTTTTTAAGGTTCCTATGATATTATAATATCACCTATATCGTACGATAAAATATATATAAGCAAAGTAAGTATTGATCGAGTTGGGGAGTTAAGGGGAGCGGAACATGAGCGCGTATCGGATGATGAAGCTGCGGAGAAATATACGCCATGCGGTATTGGCGGGGATGACGGGAGCATTTTTGATTCCTCAGGTTTCTTTTGCCGCGCCGACGGGGGAGCAGCACCTTGCGGGGAACGCCGTCGTTTCTCGTTCAGGAGCGACGACCAGTATCGGGTCATCCGATACAAATAATGTCATCAGTTGGGCGGATTACTCCGTTGGGAGTGGAGAAATTGTCCAGTATGACGGCGGGGCGCAGACCAACAACTACTTGAATATTGTACGCGGCGGAAACAGCTCTGTAATCAATGGAAATATTACGGGGGGAAATAACGTCTATATCGTCAACCCGAACGGCGTCATTTTCGGTAAGACGGCGAGCGTGAACGTCGGGAATCTTCATGTCTCCACGCAGGATACCGCCGCGCTTAGCGCTATGACTTCATGGGACGGTTCTAACCCTCTTGGAGCATCGCCCGTTGGCAAAGCCGATGTTGTCAATATGGGCACAATCAACGCGACGAGTGTTGAAGTTGTGGGGAAAAGCATTCGCTTCCTGAACGCGGCAGATGTGCATAGTTCCTCCGTTGTGATGTATACGGATACCGCAAACGATGGTACGGCACATATCGGTTATAAGACGACGACGCCGACGTCGGGATATACGGTAAATGGCTCTGCGGCGACCGCGGCAAACAATTACTACCGGCTCGTCAGTAATGCAGCCGAAATGAGCAATATCAATACGACGAATTTGGCGGGCAACTATATGCTCGAGGATGATATTGATATGACGGGCATTACGGCACCGATCGGCGGAAATGCCTATGCGGCTTTTACGGGAAAATTTGACGGGAATTTCTATAAGATACGAAATCTAAATATCACAGGGGTTGATCATGCCGCGTTGTTTGGCAGAACCAGCGGCGCGCGTATTGAAAATCTCGGGGTCATTGCTCCGACGATTGCAGGAAATGATACCGGATTACAGGTAAATACGGCAGGCGGGATTGTTGGGGAGGCAACCGGCAATACCGTACTGAAAAACGTCTATGTGGAGAGCGGATCTATTACGGGGGAGAGCGGTCGATTTGGCGGAATTGTAGGATATACGAAAAACACGAAGATTGACGGATCCTATAATACCTCAGCGATTGGTACAAACGGCGGCGGTATTATTGGTTTTTCGGATACCGGAACAGAGGTAACGAACACATATAATAAACCGGAAAGTGCGGTAGCGGGAGATTCCTATTTCGTTCGCGTCATTGATCCGGATGATGGGACGCAAATCAGAAACTCTTATACGACATCAAATAAATTTTCTCTGACACACTCGTTCACGTTAGCAAAGGTATCGGGGAATTACATTATCGACACATCGACAGGAAAGGCGAAACCTGTTATCGCCGGTCTAACACCCTCATCTGACAAGTATGACGCACAGTCCTCGTCCACCTACAGCGGCTGGGACATCAACAACAACGGCGATCCGGGGGCGACGTGGCGCATTTACGAGGGACGCACAACGCCGCTTTTAACTGCGTTTATGGATGGCACCGCGACGGCGACCTACAATTATAGATATTTCAATCAGGACGGAACCGTCGTCGATGATACCGCAAATACGCCGAAGTCCAACAACGGCGCGGATGTTACGGGGCTGACCTACAACAGCAAATATCTGCGTATCGTGGATGCGGGGACGCCCAATACGCCGGGCGACAAATCAAAGATTCAATATGAGCCGTCCGTCGATACGAATAAGGTTGAGGAATATACCTATACAAACTCTGCGGCAGATAAAGCGAACGGTATCCGCAACGCGGGAACGAAGGCGATCGTTTGGTCGGGTCAGCACGGGCCGAATCTGCGCGGCGTGAATGTGACGATCGGCAAGCGTAAAGTCAGCCTTGATTCAAACGATATGGGCGTTCTTACGCGCGTTTACAACGGCAAGACAGACGTCAAGTCTACGTTTGAGGCTGCGCTCAAGGACGGCTCGAAGTCGGGGATTACGGCGGACGATATCGCGGATAATTCCGTTGGACTTGATACGACGGGGTTCACTGCACGGATGGCGGACAAGCATGTCGGCGCGGCTAAGGAAGTGACTTTTGGCGGGACTATTACCTTTGATGATACAAAAGCGGACTCGTCGAATTATGAATTTGACAATAGTTCGATCAGCAATATCAAGGGCAAGATTACAATTACAAAAGCACCGCTCTATCTTACAATCCACAAGAAAACGGCAGCAGATAAAATCTATGACGGTACTGATGAGGTCAAAGATGCCGATATGCTGCAAAGCAAACCGAATATTGAGCTGAATAAAACCATCGCTGCCGGAACTACGGGCGAGATTATGAAGGATGACGGCGGTACGCAGGATACCGTCGACCTTGCCGCAACGGATGATCCGACCTATACGGATGACGCGGGCAATCAACAAATCCATGCGGGTACGCATAAGCTCCGCTATAAGAACGTCGGACTTCGCACGGACGGCGCATATGCGAATGATGCCGGAAACTATGAACTTTTCTACCGGGATGCGCAGTCGACAGAGAAGAAAGTCACAGGCGGCAACCTCTATCTCGATGGAAAAATCGTTCCGCGCGAGGTGAAGACCGACGGCTTCAAGGTCTACAACAAGGGAACCAATATAGAGGCATCGGCGCAAAAGGTCTACGACGGCAACAATGAATATACGCTTGATACAACCAATCTCTATCTCTCTGCGAATGCCGGGGCAGTGACGGACACAACGGGCATCGTCGACCGCGATAAAGGACATATCACCTTTGCGCTTACGGGCGGGAAGGGGAAGTTTAAGAAAGCTGACGGAACGACAGATTCCAAGGACGTCCAAACGGCCAAGAAACTTGCTTATAATGTGACGGGCGTGTCGGACAATCCGACGGAATACCGGCTCGGCGACTACTATGTCGATATGAGCGGCGTGCATAAGGGGCTGGATGAGACCTTTGACGCTACGGGCGCGGGCAAGATCACGCCTAAGACGATCACGGCAACGAAGAAGGACAATCTCACAAAGGTCTACGACGCGATGGCGCAGTATACGGACGGCAATCGGAACCCGATCACGGGCGATGGCCTCGTCACGCTGAGCGGCATTGTCTCCGGCGATACGGTGACGAATACCTCGACGGCAACATATGCCTCAAAGGACGTCGTCTATTCAGGCGCCGTTCCCACGACGCAGAGCGTGACCTACAACGTCGCCTTTACGACGCCGAACGCCGAGGAAGCGGACAACTATACATTTGACGCGACGCCCAACACGGAGACCGTGACGCGGACGACGACGCTGACGGGACTCGGCACGATCACGCCGCGTTCCGTGACGCTCACGTTCGGTCCTGCAACGAAAATCTACGACGGGACGGATACCAACACGCAGAAAACACTGAGTGCCATGAGTGACGGCACGGCGGGCAACGCCGTGCTTGGCGCGGACGGCTACTCTACGGGGAATGTCAATCTCACGGGCGTGAGCAGTCGCTTTGGCGATGGCACGGGCGCGTCGTTTACCGCAAATGTAAATGCCGGCAGCCGTTCGGTGGAGTACACGGGCGTCGGCAATTCCCTTGGCGGGAACTATTCCGTCGCAAATACGCAATACGGGACGGGCACGATCACGCGTCGCCGCATCGATCCGTCGGGCTTTCAGGTGCTCAAGGGTGATGGGACAATTGCGGACGCGACGAAGGTCTATGACGGCACGGCGGACTACAATCTGCCGAACGGTGCGAAACTTGTCACGCCGCAGTCTACGTCAACCGACGAGGGGATCGTGTCGCGCGACTATAAAAAGATTACGTTCCGTCTGAAGAACGGAGCACCGGGACATTTTACCAAGAATGCGGCGGGCAACGATCCGACCACCCATGTCTCCGAGGCGCATTACGTTGCCTATGACATCGTGGCGCAGACGTCGGATGCGAGGAACAATCCTCTCACGAACTATACATTTGGGCCATCAGGCACGCCGCGCGATCTGGAGACCGTGAATGATGCGAATCCCGCCCATGCGACGGCGGCGGGGTCTATTACTCCTGCCGCGCTCAAGGCGGTGACAAAGGAGATCTCGAAGGTCTACGACGGGCTTACGGCGCATACGGACGGCAACCGAAATGTGAAAAAGGGCGATACCATCGTCGACTTCAGCGGATGGGTATCGAGCAGCGACAAGAGGGAGAACACCTCGACCGCAGAATATGCGGGTAAGAACGTCTCGCGTGATGCGAGCGGCAATATCATCAAGAAGGGCGTCACCTATACGGCACAGCTCACGGGGCAGTATGCCGACGACTATCAAATCGTCAACGACGCCAATACTTCTATCAGTACGTCGACCGGAATGGACGCAAGCAAGACCGTCACAGCGAATCTCGGTTTGCAAGCCAATAAGGGGACGATTACCCCACGCAAGCTGAAGGTCAAGATGGGCGATGTGTCCAAAACGTATGACGGTACGGCAGGAAATACGAGCGGCACGATTGCGGGCTTTACCGACGATCCTGCGAGTTCTGTGCTTGCGACCATTCTTGGGGGCGATAATGTCACTGCAGCACGCCTCACAACGAGATATCAGGGGATGCTGAACGCCTCGCCCGCCACAGCATCAAGCACGTACGGACGACTTTCGGGCGGTACCTTTGCAGAGAACGTGAACGCGAGCAACGGCACGCCGCACGATGTGCAGTATACGAATATGCGGAATGCGTTTAAGAATGAGTTCGGGCCGACCACAGCGGGCAACTATACGGTCGATGATACGGCGTATGGCCAAGGCACGATTAGGCGCCGCGACATTTCTCCAACCAATTTCCAAGTGGTTGATCTCAATGGTCATGCGGCAAATGCGACCAAGGTCTACGATGGCACGAGCAACTACAACGTTCCGCAGGGGTGGCATCTGACACCGCCGGCGGGACCCGGAACGGGAATTATTGCCGCTGATCAGAACGACGTGTTCTTCCGTCTGAGCAACCAGGGGGCGCAGTTTGCGGACAACTCCGACAATCCGACGGCGAACGTCGCCAGCGCGGCAAAGGTACTCTATAATGTAGAGGCGGCCGGCGACGCCACCAAGATCAAGAACTATACGCTGAACGGCGTTGATCTTGAGAGCGGTGCTGGCAAGGTCTCGGGCGACGGCTCGATCACACGTCGCGTGCTCGAACTGGGGCTTGTGCGGGACTCTGGCATTGACAAGGTCTATGACGGCGCGACGACGCTTAAGAACACGGCGACAAAGAATTGGAATGTGCTGCGGGACAACAACAGCACGGGAAACGTGAAGTATGCGGACGGTTCGACTGACAAGAATAAGCTCGTCACCACGGACGGGACGAGTTTTGCGATCACCTCCAACTACCGCAACAACGCGAATACGGCGGCGGACAAGAATGTGCGCCGTGACGGCTCGAACAACCCCATCGACAAGGACATTCTCTATAACATCTCCATCAACGGCGACGCGACGAACTACTCCTTTAAGAAGGGAGGTTCTGTCACAAACGCAGAGACAGGACTTGAACTTTCGGCGAAGGGCAAGATCGAGCCGAAGGATCTTTCGGGTGCGTTCGAAAAAATCACAAAGGTCTATGACGGGACAAAGAATGTCAACCTGGCAGACGTTCACTTCAAGGCGGGTGCACTGCTTGCGGGAGACAATGTTGCGCTCGGTGTCGGCTCGGCACAGTACCAGAGCGAAAATGTGAATGGCGACGGCACAAAGTGGACACCCTCGGGCGGCACAGAGCAGAAGAACTGGGTCAACTACTCGGGGCTTACGCTTGGCGGCACGGATGCGGGCAACTACAACCTCGCCACGACAGCTAGGGGGCTCGGCGAGATCACGCCGTTCCGGCTTACGCCGGGCAGCGTGACTGTCACCGCAGGGACGGCGACGAAGGTCTACGACGGCAACACCTCCGTATGGAAAGGTACTTCGAAGAACCTTTCCGACGTCATGGGGTATATCAGCAGCGCAACCGTGATGGTCAACGGTAATCCGGTGAACGTACTCGGCGACCTCAACCTCACCTCTGCGGAATACGATTCGAAGGATGTCAACAGTGGCGCGTCCCATAACCGCGTGACTTATAACTTCACCTTCTCGAATGAGAGCGGCAACTTTGCGCTCGCGCCGAACGCGCAGACGCTCTCCCTCAAAGGCGACGGCGCCATTACGCCGAAGGATGTCGTCGCGACCATTAAAGGGCCGCTGACGAAGACTTACGACGCGACGACGGCAGTCAAGAACGCCGCGGGGAACGCGCTGTCCGGCAACGATCTCGTGACGCTCACGGGGCTTGTCGCAGGCGACGGCGCGACCAACATCACGACGGCAGAGTACGCGGACAAGAATGCAGGCACGAGCAAGATCGTGAACTACAATATCGGGATTGATGCGGACAATGCGGGGAACTATCGCCTTGTCGACGACTCCAACAATGCGATTACCGGAACCGTGATAACGAACAACAATACGATTACAAAGCGCAGGGTCGATCTCACCTTCGCCGATGTACGGAAAAACTACGATACCACAGCGACGAACAACGACGTTACGGCGTCTGTTTCCGCTGCCGATGCAGCGGTTCTAAATCACGACCGGCCGGGCTTTGCGGACGGCAATAACAAACTCACAGGGCTCACGGGGATCACGAGCGAGTACGGCATGGGGACGGGCGACGCATTCGTCGCCGACCCGAACGCGGGGCGCAAGACCGTCCGATACCAAGGAACTGCCGCCGCGATGAACAGTCTGCTCGCGGGCGATGCGGGGAACTATGAGTTCACCGATCCCGGCTTTGGTGCGGGCGATATTACACGCATCCGTGTCAAGCAGAGTGATTTCACGTTCAACATCGATCCCGCAACGAAGGAATACGACGGGACGAAGGATGTGGTTTGGACGGATCCCGTCACGAAGAAAACATACGGTGCGGAGAAATATTTCCGCTCGAGCACGTTTAAGCTGAACGGTGTGGATACGCCTGTCAATCCGGACGATATTACGCTGAACAAAGCCGCATACAACGATCTGAACGTCGCGAAGGCAGATCATGTGGACTATGAGTTCACGCTGAGCAAGCGGAATTTCGATATCGAGGGTGGCAGTGTCGTGCAGCGGCAGACGCAGGGGACGATCACGCCGCGCAATCTCACGGCGCATGTTCCGCAGCATATCTATAAGGAATATGACGGGACAAGGGATCTGAGCAGCGAGAATCAGGCGCTCATTGATAAGATGGTACTGGATGATGAGGATCTTATCGTTTCAAAGGATAAGGGCAAGGTACATCTCAAAGTGGAGGGCCGGTATGCAAGCAAGGATGCGACGGTAGACACGAAGGAACAAGCCGAAGCCCGAACGGAGAACAGCGCAGGCGTGGTTAATGTCGACTATACGCTGACACTGTCGGGTGATCCAATCGCAAGTCAAAATTATACCGTTGGCGCAGGAACTGCAACGGGGAAAGCTGATATTTACAGAAAGACGCTGACGGTGGATGTCGAGCGTAAGGTCAAGGATTATGACGGCACAGCCGCCGTCAAGGGGCTCGCGGCAGGCGATATAACGTTCCATGGCGTTGTGAACGGAGATACGTTGCGCCTTGATCAAGCGGCGACGGATAAAATCCAAGGCGCGTATGCCGATTCGAATGTGAGCCGTGATGCCAACGGTAATGTCGTCGATAAGGCGGTTTCCTACACGGGCTTTAACGATGCGCTGAACAATTATGCCGCGCGCAATACGGCGTCGGATGCGAAGAACTATCGACTTGAAAACGACGGCGTAAGCTATACCGCGGCACAGGGGAAAGGGCGTATCAATCCGCGCAGTATCAATAAGGGCGATATCACCTTTGACTTCAAGAATGCAACGAAGGAGTATGACGGAGATACGTCCGTCAAGTATAATGGTAAAGCGGATGCCGACTCGGTCAAGAACTATCTGAACGGCGCCACCTATCAAATCGGAACACAAACGATTGACCTGAAGAATGATCTGACTGTCAAGACGGAAGGTACCGGCTACGACAATGCAAATGTCAACGGCGGTGCGCCGCACGATGTTACCTATGCGCTGACCTATACGGGCGGGAATTTTGCGATTACCGGAGGAAATACCTTTACGGAGACGGCAGCGAACCGCGGATACATTACGCCGCGCAAGCTGATTGCCGACATGAAGTCGATCAATCCGACCAAGACTTATGACGGGAACAAAGAAATCGTCGGTATCGCGAAAGATGCGGACGGGAACGTCATTACCCGGGAATCCCTTGTGATCCGGCACTTCCGACACTATAACGAGAATGAAGAGACTCGTTACGACGATGAGGAGGGCATTGTCAAAGCCGATCGGCCGCACATCGCGCACAGTTCGGCGGCCGCCTATGCCGACAAGGATGTCGCATGGACGCCGAACGGGAACGCCGATCCGAACGCGATGTGGCAGGATCGCAATGATGTCGCGAACAAGGATGTAGACTATCGATTTAGTCTTTCGGGCAGTCCTTTGTCGAATTACGAGCTCGTTGACGAACATGGGAACAGCATCGGCACGCGGAATCCGGCGAGAACGACGCTGACCTATGATGTGACGACTGCGACAGGTAGGATCAATCCCGCAGAGATTCGGATGAAGGCCGATCCGAAGACCGTTTGGATCAACGAGGGACTGCCGCCGCGCGGCAGCTATACGGGAACGCCCGACGGCACATATCCTGCGCCGGGCTACGCAACGGGCGTGAACGGCGAACATCTCCGGGGGACGTTCAGTTACGATGCGCCGGATGCGCGCCTGCGCATGGGAGATTATGCCGTTAACGGCTCCTATGCCCCCGCGGTGGGAGAGGTCGTCTATCGGAACTATCGCTTTGTGCAGGATCCCGCGAACGCGGCGGCACTGCATGTAGGACCCTATATCCCTGATGCAAACTACTACAATATCATGACGCAGAATAAGATGCTTCCCGACGAGTATGTGTATGAGAACGCTTCGCTCGACCGCCGCGGCAATTTCGGGCGGCGTGCCGAGGCAGCGGTGGAGTATACCGATCCTGCGCTTAACTCGATCCGGAACGGAAAGAACGTCCGCACGCCGGACATCTATGCAACGGATGATGCCGTGTTTGCGCTGATGGATCAGGTTTTTGGATAAAATTAAATTTACATGGAACAGCGGAGCTTCTGCCCATATGTGTGCAGCAGCTCCGCTTTGCTTTACAAAGACCGATTTTCCAACTATAATGGAGATAATTATTCTCTTTTGTGTATAGATTTTCTTATCCCATAGATTTGGAAAGGAGCGGTCTATGCTGACGCGTGATATATTAGCACCGTATACGGAAATTTTGATAAAGCACGATCTGTTTGAGGGGATTCCCGCAGAAGCGCTGCCCGATTTGCTGAATGCACTTGGTGCAGAGATCAAGCGCTATTCCTCGGGACAGAACATTATGCGGATGGGGCGCGCGCCGATTGTGACGGGCATCATCCTCGCGGGGGCGATCGAGGTGTCCTTCCTCAACGAGAACGCCGATCAGATCGATATGAATATATTCGAGGCGGGCAAGAGTTTCGGTGAGACGATGGAGGGCGCCGACCTCTCTGAGAGCCGAATGTTCGTCAAGGCGATCCGGGATGCAGTCATTCTGCGCCTGCAGTTCCGCCGACTCTATGAAAAATCTGCCTGCGAGGATCCGCATCTCTGGCGGTTCACGCTCAATATGCTGCGGCGGATCTCGGCAAAGGGGATTTTCTACCAGCACAAGATCCGCATCATGGGGCAAAAGAGCATCCGCGCGAAACTGAGTGTCTATTTGCAGGAGGCGCCGCGCGATGCGGACGGCGCGGTGCAGCGCGATATGAATCAGACGCAGCTCGCACGTTACCTCGGCGTGGAGCGGAGTGCACTCAGCCGCGAGATGAGCCATCTGCGTGAGGAGGGAGCTATTGATTACGATCGAAAGACGGTGTGGGTGAGGGATGAGGATTTCCTAGCATTGTGAGGCGTGACGCGGGATTTTGGCGCATAGCTGTGTCAATTCGTCGAATGCTTCGCTAGGAGTAGCTTTTTACTACGCCGCCCTCTATTCTCCTCATTCCTTGCTCTGCATCCAAACTTGCGCGTCACTTCATGTTGCCTAGAGAGCTAGGCGTGACGCGGGATTTTCGCGTCTCGCTATGCCTTATTTTTGTAGAGAATTTTACGTGCGGTTTCATAGAACGATCGGCACATGTTGAATTATATAAAATTATATAGTAGAATATAAACAAGGGAGACATGTGGATGAAAAAGTCAGAACTGATAAAGCTTCTAAAGAAATATGGGTGCACTCTCGTCCGAGAAGGCGGCAATCATGAAATATGGGCAAATAAAGATGATGAAAGATTTTCGGTAAGCCGCACTAAAAAAGAAGTACCTATGCCCGTGGTAATGAAAATATTAAAGCAGGCAGGTATCAAAGATGCGGGTGACGATTCTATTTAATACGATGATATTTTTGAGAGGTAAGTCCTATGAAATACACGTTTATGGCAAATATTTACCATGAGGATAATGCATATATTGTTGCGTTTCCCGATATTCCGTCGTGCTTTACAAGCGGCGATACGCTCGAAGAGGCGATTGAGATGGCAGAGGACGTGCTGAATCTCATGTTATGGGATATGGAGGAAAGCGGAACGCCAATACCGAGCGCAACATTGCCTGAGAGGATGGACGTGAACGGATATATCGCGGCGATTCATGCGGATACTGCGAGCTCGGAAGTAAAATTTTTGCCGTTTTAGCCGTGATGGACGAGGAAAAGGGCGTGAGCCTGCTAGATGAAAACTCGCTGTTTAAAAAGGCGAAATTTGCCTACTACAAGGCCTATCACGATCAAAAGCAACGCTGGAGCGACGGCAAGGACGAGGCTGCGTTTTTAAAAACCGGGCTTGATGCGGCGGGCATTAGCGAGGCGGACTATCAAAAAAAAAGCTAGAGGACCCAAAGGTTGCCGAACTGCTTAAAAAATGGGACGAGAGCTACGACGTAGCCAAGATCCAAGGCGTGCCGGCATTCGTCGTAAACGGCAAATACCTCATCATGACGAAGTCCATCAGCTCCATCGACGGCATGGCGCAGCTAATTGAAGAGCTGCTCAAAAAATAGGGCGCGAGCATGAAATTTGCTGAAAAAATAGCGAAATTCGCAGATAGCCGCCTGCCGTGGGCGATCCTCATAGTAGTTAGCGTGGGGCTTGTTGTCCTCGCGCACTCGCTGTTTCAAAACTACGTCTATATGCCTCCTTGCGAGCAGTGCGTCTATATCCGCTTTGCATTTTTGTGCATGGCGCTAGGAGGCCTGGTCGCGATCATAAATCCTAAAAATTTGCTCCTCGCCGCGCTCGGCTACCTGCTAGCCTTTTGGGGCGCGATCCAGGGCATAATGTATAGCGTCAAGCTAGCCAAAATCCACGACGCCGTGCACGGAGACGACCCCTTCGGCGTGCAGGGCTGCTCGACCGAGCCGCACTATCCGTTCGGCCTGCCGCTTGAAAAATGGGCGCCGGATTGGTTCTTGCCTACGGGCGACTGCGGCTACGACAGTCCGCTAGTGCCCGAGGGCGTCACGCTAAGCGGCTTTCAGAAGTATCTCGTCGATCTTTACGAGGAGGGCTGGTATCTGATCCCATCAAGCAAATTTATGTCGATGGCAGACTGCACTCTGATCGGCTTTGGCGTCTGCTTCGTCGTGCTCGCCGCGATGTTTATTTGCAAAATTTTAACCCTCAAAAAAGCTTAAATCGGTCTAAATTTAGACCGATTTTGCTATACTCGCCGCATGAGAGCTTTACGCGAGCATAAATTTTAAAATTTACTTCATCATCATTTTCGCAAGCCTTTTCGTGGTGCTTTTGGGCGTGAAAAACTACGAGGACGCCAAGGCGCAGATCACGGCGCTCGCGGATAAAAACAAGATCGCCGCGAGCGAAAATATGGTTGGGAATTTCTCGTTTTGGCTAGATGAGCGGCTGCACTCGCTGGTGCGCGCGGCTAAATTTATAGAAAATGCAAACATCTCGCAAGACGGCGAAAAGCTGGGCGACTTCATACGGCTTTTAAAAGAAAACTCCGCGGAATTTGACGCCTTGCAGTTTTTGCGCGAGGACGGAGAAATATTCGTGGACGGCAAGGAGCTAGAGGGCGACGAGGCGATGCCAAAGAGCCTGCGCACGGGGCTTGTATGGTTTGAGGAGACCAAAAGCACGCTAGCGCCCACGGTAAATTTTATGCAGCGCCATAAAATTTTAGGCGAGCCGACGCTAAATTTATGCGTGCCCGTGCTGGACGGCGGCTCGTTTACGGGGGTGTTTTGCGGCGTGGTGAAACTGCAAAACATACTAAAAAATATGGAAAAATTTAAGCTCGCGCCCGACTCCTACGCCTTTATCGTAACCCACGGCGGCGAAATTTTAACGCCAATGAAGGACGTATCGCTAAAAAAGCAGATCGAGGATAAATTTAAAGAGATTTTTCTGCGTGACGAAGACATCACGAGCCTAAATATCGGCTCAAATTTCATCTCCGTTGCAGAGATCCCCACGCTAAACTGGTTCATCGGCGCAGGTACGGATAACGAAAAGGAGCTTGCAGCGCTGCTTAACTCCGTGCTAAAAAACGCCCTCATCCTGCTTTTTGCATTCGCAGCGCTGGCGCTGGTGGCAAATTTCTTACATAACTTTATGTACTCAAAAATCAAAAACCTGCAAGACGACTACGAGGCTCTGCTCAAGCACAAAGCCCGCATGAGCGAGGCGGGCGAGCTAATCAGCGGCATAAATCATCAGTTTATCCAGCCGGTTAATTCGCTAAATTTGATGATCTCAAGCCTGCTCATGCTGCAAAAAGACGGCAAGCTAGACGCCGCGACGCTAGAGCATATGCTGCAAAAAGGACAAGCCGCGACCGTGCTTTTAAGCGATACGATCGAGATTTTTAGAAATTTTTATAAAACGAGCGACAGCCCGCAAAAATTTAGCGCGCAGCGCTGCATAAAAGACCTGCTAAAGCTCATGCACACCGAGCTTAGCAAGGCAAACGTCACGGTAAGCTTGCGCGAGTTTAAAGACGAAGAGGCCACGCAACGCATGGGCATCGTGCAGCAAATTTTACTCATCCTCATTCACAACGCAAAAGACGCAGTCGTGGAGCGATACAAAGACGAGATCGCTAAGCGGCAGGTTTTTTTGAACGTCAAATTTGAAAACGGCATGTGCAAGATAGCCGTCACGGACTACGGTAGCGGCGTGAGCAAGGAGCTTCGGGATAAAATTTTAACCCAACCCAAAACCACCAAAAAACAAGGAAGCGGCATCGGGCTGTATTTTGGCAAAAAGCTGGCAAACGAAAAGCTTTCAGGCGACATTAGGCTGCTAAGTGCGGGCGATCCGACGACGTTTGAGCTGAGCTTTGAGATAAATTTAAAGGAATAAGATGCAAGAGCACTTAAAGCTGCTTAAAGACCTGACCGTCCTCATCGTCGAGGACGACGAGATCGCAAGGGAACTGCTAATAAGCGGGCTAAAGCCCTACTGCCTAAGCGTCTGGGGCGCGGCAGACGGGCTAGAGGGGTTGGAGCGCTTTAAAAAGCTAGCCCCCGCCATCGTCATCACCGACATCCACATGCCCGCGATGAACGGCTTTGAGATGATGAAGGATATGATGCGCATCAAACCCGCGCAAAAATTTATCGTCTTTACCTCCTACGACACCGACGACAATCTCATCAAAAGCATCGAGCACGGCGCGGCGTCTTTTCTAAAAAAGCCGGTCGATATCACGGCGCTGCACCGCCTACTAGTGGCTCTGACCTACGAAAAGGACGAAAAGCTCGTGCGCCTGGGCCCGCAAACGAGCATAAATCTCGCCAAAGAAAAGATCTACAAAAACGGTGAAGAAATTTATCTTTCGTTCTTGCAAAACAAGCTCTTCTGGCTCTTTGCGTATAATCTAAACAAGCTCGTGAGCTACGAGATGATCGAGGAGTTCGTATATGAAAACGAGCTTTCTAGCAAGGGCGCGATACAAAACGTCGTACTAAGGCTGAAGCGGGAGCTGGGGGTTAAATTTAAAAACATTAGCGAGAGTGGATATATCCTACTAAGCGGCGAATAAATTTAACTTTGCGGCTTGCCTCGCGAGCGTCTTTAACGGAGCTAGTAAAAATTTAGCTCGGCGGACTACCTTGTCCAGCCCACGCTAAATTTTTACGTCGCAACCCTTAAATCCATCTCGCAATACTTCGCCTTGACTTTTTTGCACTCAAATTTGAAGTCAAATTTATAAATTTTGGCTCAAATTTTACTCGCCGAGATCCGCGCCTTGAAAACATAAAATTTAGTCGCTATCGTGCCGCGCGGCTTAGCGATAAAATTTGCTAGAACCTTGCCGCTGCGGCCAAATTTAACGCGGTGCATAAAACAAAGTTTGCTTTGGCGGCGGCTAAATTTAATGCGACAAGACCTATTTCGCCAGCAGTTCCTTTACCGCGGCGGCCATTTCATCGACGGAGCCGAACGAAGCCGTGTTTAAGAGATACTTGCCGCTGACGACAAATGCCGGCACGCCCGAAATCACCGCGACTTCGTAGCCCGCGTCCCACTGCGCGAGCAGAGCCTGCGCCTTTTTGCTGGCAAGCGCCGCTTCGTATTCGCTCACGCTCACGCCTGCGGCATCCAGCGCGGTTTTGATGAACCTTTGCTTATCGCTACCGCCGCCGAAATCATCCTTTTTATCGTGGACGGCTTTGTAAATCGCAAATTTCGCCTTTTTAAATTTCGACTCATCGCTTAGCAGGCTCACATCGTCCTTTTCGTCAAGCACGATGAGGGCTGCGAATATACCGCTTGCGGTCTGTCCGAACACGCCCTTGGTCTTTAGATGCCACGGCAGAAACTCCGTCCCCTCAAGCTTTTTCATTAGCTGCGGCGTGACCGTCCTGTCGAACGTATAGCAGTGCGGGCACTCGTAGTTAAAAATTTTAACGACGCTGTTTTTAGGCACGTTTAGCGGCTTTTGCAGCACTTGATAATTAACGCCCACCTCTAGCGCGTTTGCACCGATGCCGAGCAGGCAAACGGCGGCTAAAATTCTTAAAAATTTAAAGATCGTTTTCATAAAATTCCTTTGCGGTAAATTTTAAAGATTGTATAAAATAAAGGGTAAATTTGAGATTAAAGCGAATAAAGCAGGGCTTCCCACAGAAAAATATATAAAAAAGCAGGCTACACTATCAACACTGCTTGAGCAAGTAAGTTAATTTATCGCCACAAGCTCTATCTCTGATCTCGCTCAAGCTCAAATTTAATAGCAAGGATTGCACGCTCGCGGCTTAATTTTAAAGCATGCAATCCGCTTTAATTTAATAAATTTTACTTATCAAAGGCATGGATTATCCACTTTACGCGCTCAGGATCTGCGTGGTCGAAAAATAGCGTCTTATCGGTATCAAGTGCAGCGATGGCAGCCATATCATCAGGCGCAAGCGCAAAATCAAAAATGTCGAAATTTTGCTTCA
>ERZ773009.670-NODE-670-length-24984-cov-6.643548_pt1 | contig 24984 bp, 32 predicted proteins | sample MGYA00580663_ERZ773009 | MGnify/ENA primary metagenome ERZ773009 (study PRJEB29015, sample SAMEA2737969) | human oral metagenome | biome: human oral; feature: human-associated habitat; material: dental | place: China | collected 2026 ... | reverse complement strand
GTACAGAAAAAAAACATAACGACAATGCAATCGTCGCATTTGTTATAGCAGTTATGGATGGTGGTGGTGAATATTTTTTTCTTATTATATTGTTTTCCATCGCATTTATGAATATTTCAAGACAGATTATTTGAATATATAAAATAAACCATCTCAAGTTATAATATTAATATAGAAAGGAAAAAACTTATGGCAAGTACAGAAAAAAAACATAACGACAATGCAATCGTCGCATTTGTTATAGCAGTTATACTATCAGTATTAGCTATCCTTATTAATCAGACTAGAAATGAGATAAAAGATAAAAATAAAACTGAAAATAATAAAGAGAAAACTTCTAATGATAAAGAACAGTTTGTTGATACGTCGCAGGATTATTTAACTGAAGGTTATACAAAAAAACTAATTGAGATATGTAAAACCACAGCACCTACAAAAACTTATCAGGCTGGCGGAAAGAACTTTGTTGTAATAGACAGGAAAGTCTATCAGGTTACAGATGAAGACTATGGACTGTTTACAGTAAATGAAAAATGCAGGTAGCTAAAAATGAGCAAATATAACATTAGAAAAATACAGGAATACATGTTAATTATATCAATGCTTTGTTTAGCGGCGGCTGGTATAATTAGTGTATTAAAAGACCAAAAATTACAGGAAAATACATCCAAAGCATATAATAAATGTAAAACCGTAGCTCCTACAAAAGTTTATCGGAAAAATAATACAAATTATGTAATGTTTGGAAGTGAACAATATAATGTTACTGATGAATCTTATATAAATTTCACAGAAAATAAAAAATGTAATAAGCAATAAAAGCTATAAAAAAGAAAGGAGACACAAAATGGACGAAGGACACGAATACATGATAATTGCATTAATGATTGGAATGGCAATAGCGTTCACTATAGGCATGGATAGACAAAATGATAAGGAATTACAACAGACAACCTCTATCGCCTACGAAAAATGTAAGAAAACACCGCCTACTAAGACTTATCAGGCAGACGGGACAAACTATGTAATGTTTGGAAATGAGCAGTACAAAGTAACAAATGAAAAGTATGGATTGTTTATAGAAAATAAATTATGTAAATAAAAAATCAAAAGGAGTTAAGTGATTACATTGCTATTATCTATAAACTTAATCTATGTCATATTTATACTTAGATTTTGATACTATACCGTGTTATAGATGAAGACTATGGGCTGTTCACAATAAATGAAAAATGCCGATAATAAAAATAAAATTTTAGATTTGAAGGGAGAATAAATTATGTTTTACGCATATATTATAAAAGGTGAAAAAGGAATAACAGACAGCTGGGAAAAATGTCAGAAAAAAGTAGCTGGAATATCAAATGCGAAGTTTAAGAAATTTAAGACAGAAAAGGAAGCAAAGGAGTTCATAAACTCAAACGGAGAAATACAGAAGACATACGTGCTTCTTGACAATAATGCCATATATTGCGACAGCGGGACTGGCGGAAACGGAGTAACAAAAATAAGAGTTGTAAACTCGAACGGAACTTCTCTTTTGAAAGGGTATGACTTTAAATCGCTTGCAAAACAGCTTGAAATACAGAACTCAAAGCTGACTGATGAGGGAACTCTTACAATAATTCACAAGACAAACAACTTCGGAGAACTCCTTGCGTTCTATATAGCATTGGAAATAGCAGGAAAGAAACATAAAAAAGGTAAGAAATATAATAAGGTATACTGCGACTCAGAGCTTGTGCTTAACCACTGGAGCAAAGGAAATATTAAAAAGACCGAAGACAAAGTGACAGCAAACCTTTCAAGAATGGTAACTGAACTCAGGGCAGAATTTGAGAAAAAGACTGGAAGGAAAGTGTGCCAGATAAAAGGCGAGTTAAATCCAGCGGACTTAGGATTTCATAAGTCAAAATCAAATGTAGTTGCTATAACAGGGCACGTGAAAAATTGCATTTCACTTAAAAAATATATGAACAAGCTAAAAAAAGGATAAACCATGAAAACAAGTATTGAATACACTAAAAACCTTAAAAATAAAATTATAACATCAGATATGCTGTATGACAGCATTTTTTCACTGAACAAGAGAGCAAAGAATAACAGGGATATGAAAAACCAGTATAGTTGGAGCAGATATTACTGGAGCTATGTAACCAAGATGAATGAATATTATAGACAGAAGGATTTTCTTATAAAAAAGTTTTTAAAGCCTAAACTTATACATAAACAAAAAACTGAAGGCTGGTACGGCGAAACAAAATATTTATATTTTATATACTATGAAATGCCACAGGGCAGCTTTCACACACCTGTCAAGCAGGAAGACATTAAAAAGGATTACTCGCATTTAAAAATAGAAAATATACGTGACGACTTTTATACTCACGGAAAGGAGATTCAGGAACTTATGTCTGTACAGTTTGTAAATAAGTTAATCAGACTTGTTGAATCCGATGACTTTGAATATATAGAAATGGAAGTGAAAGAATGAAAAAATACTACGCATACATAATAAAGGAGACGGGAGAAAAAGGAATTTTTAATACTTGGAATGAGTGTAGACAAAAGGTGGAAAACTATAAGTTTGCACTTTATAGAAAATTTGAGACTGAAGACGAAGCCAAAACTTTTCTTCAGAATCCAAACTTTAAACAGGACACAAGATTTTACTACGCATACATACAAAATTACAACGGAACGATAATTAAAGGATTTGTACAATCTTGGAATGAATGTCAGGACAGGATTCGGGAATGTGCTAACACAAAATACAGGAAATGCGAGACTCTTGAACAGACTAATGAGTATCTTGAAAAAGACGGAAAAATAAATACAATTAAGTACTATATACATCTCCCTGAAAATTCATTGTTTTGTGACGGAAACATCAGAAAAGGAAAAACTTTTGTCAAGGTTGTAAACGAAAATAAGAAAAATGTAGTTGACAGAAAATTCAATATGGAATATATGAAACTTGCTAAAATAAAGGAAGTCTTTATTTCAGATGATAATTTGCTGACTCTGCCCTATGAAAAGACAATAAACTTTGCAAAGCTGCTGGCTTTATATACAGCCCTAGCAACGGCTCTTGAAAATAATCCTGAAATAAAACTTATATATTGCGATTCTTTGGTTGTAATAGACGCTTGGAGCTTAGGAAAAGTAAATGTTGCTGATGTTGATGTACACAATCTTGCAAGCGAGACCGTTTATCTGCGGAAAATGTTTGAAGATAGAGGTGGAGCTGTGAAATGGATTAAAAACTGGATAAACCCAGCTATTCTTGGAAACAAGACAGGACATTTTGCACGCACCGTATCACATAAGACAAAAATGTCAATCCCACTTGACGATTTTCTTAAAATGAAAATAGAATAAAAAAAAGATAAATTTATATGAAAAACACAATTACAGCATTATTATTTTTCCTGCTTATAACATTCAGGAAGCGTGTAAAAAATTTAACATAACACGAAAAAATTAAACAATGAAAAGGAGAAATTAAAATGAATCTTGTATTATTAATTACAACATCTATTGCGTGGATATTATATGCTGTGGCATGTATTATATCACTGCTGGTTATCTTATACTGTAAAAAGGCTGATGAACTGTATAAAAAGTTTGAAAAATTTTTAATTTTAAGAGATGATGAAGATAAAATGTTTCTGCTTTTTGGAAACACCATAGTATACTTGGCTACATTTGCCTTGATAGGAACTTTCACTTATTCATACTTAATATATCACGATATATTAAATAAAGCTGCTGTATTGATGGCACTTGAGATTTCAATATGGTATATTATGATAGCTCTTGCTACAGTAATTATAAAAGGCTATTTTTTAAAAAATGAACCTGCTGATAATTCAAAATTAATAATTCAAATAAAAAACTGTATAGCATATTTAGCAATAGAAGGCATAATCTTTATATCTATGCAGTTATTAATACAAAAAGGACTATTAACATTTAACATTTAGTTTAAGATAAAATAAAAAAAAAGATGTTATAAAAAACATCTTTTTTATTTTACAAAACATATTTTACAAACTACATATCCATTGCACGTTCCATTTGCTTTTGAGCATTGTCAGAACCATCATTCTTTCCGTTAAATGTATCAAGAACGCTTTTCATCACAGGGTTGCTTGACGGAATATACCTGTCAAATGAGCCGTTTTCATAAGCAACCTTTACGTCTTCATCTTCACGTCCCATGTTCCGTCCCTGAATTATGCACTTTTCATACTTTGAATTGTCGCTGTTCGCATTGATTTCCAAGTCAAACTTCATAGGATTAAATGACTTGACGTTTGAAAGAAGGCTGTCAATGTTGTTTTCAAGAGCCTTTTTTGGAACTCCGTCCATTAATATATTAAGATTAGTAACACGCTCTTCCTTAAGGCTCTCGCTAAGCCTCTCACAAAGGCTGTTAAGTCCAGCCCCTTTTGAAAAGTCCATATTTGAAACATCATTTAACACTTTGTCTCCAAGCTCCTTTGTAATTTTATCGTTAGGCTCAAATACATTCACCATAACGGAAAATGACTGGGGAGAATCTGACTGAACTGTGTCAAGATATATTGCACGGCTTCCAACTGTAACATTTACATCCTGCATTTTAGGATTAATCTTGCTGTTCCTTATTGAAAATCCCATATCAGACTCAACATACTCAGTCTTGTCATTCTGAATATAATCTCCTACGGGAGCTCCCCTGAAAGTAACCTTTTCCATAACTTTTTTTGAAATATCCATATATACCACATCCTTCATATTTAATTTTAGATAATATAATTATAACACGTAGCCTAAGAGTTATGCTAATAAAAAAGTCCGTATTTCTACGGACACCTTTTCATATCATTTCTAATTTTTGCAACATCTATGTTACAGCTTTTGTAATTCACGATTGAATAAAGTGCACTTGGCACAAGGCTGTCTTCAGTGTAGTTTACTATTCCATAAACATACTCAAAAATTATATCAATTAACGTATCTCCATATTTTTTCCAGTCCATGTTTCCATCCGCATTTACAAAATCTTTTTCATTAACTGTAAATCCAGTTATCTCCTCCTGATATTTAGCAAACTGCTCAACTGACAATTTGTAGCAAGTGTTCCGCCCAATAAGGTTCTGAAGCTCATCCCTGCTGGAAATCCCCTTGTCCTGATTCCATAAAAATTCAGGAAGAGAAACAGGCTTGATGTCAGGAAGAGACAAAAGCTCATCTTTAACCTTTTCCCAGATTTCCCTAAAAATTAGATAAAATGACATTTCTACAATTTTTACTGATTTATCTTTTTCCATAATAGCCTGTCCTTTCATATAAATACTTATTACTTAACATATTCAGGGCTGTTATCAGCCTGAGTTGATACAGATATTCCATTTGTCCCATACTTTACTAAAAGCCTTACAGGGAGCTCTGACTTAACCATATCATCATGTGTATTCACAAGCCTTATATGAATATCATAATTATTTTCATCAAGTGCTGTAAGCTCATCAATTTCAACTGATATTACACAGTCATCACAGTCTTCAAAGCTCTCAGTAAAGTCTTTTCCATGCTCCCTTATAAACTTTCTGGCAGTTTCCACGTCAGACTTGGAATAATTGTCCGATAATTCACGAAGCCTTTTCTTGAAGCCTTTTACCGTTTCAGTCTCAGGCTTTGCGAGCTTATACAGTTCAACGCTTAAGTTCTCGGTGCGTTCCTTTGTGATTTCAGGGTCAGCATTTCTGCGTCCAAATACAAATACCGCAAAGAGTATCACGATTACTGCTATTATTCCAAATCCTGCCAGATTCCTGTTAATCTTCATGCCGTCTCCCCTTTCCTAGTTTTAGAATATTTATAAAATAAACGCCAGATAAAAAATTCACTGACGTTTATATAGACGAATAACAATGATAACTTATTATACCATAGTTATTATTTTTTGTAAAGTTATTAATTTATTTTTCAACAGCCTTTTTGTAAAACGGCATAAACATAATATGCACAAGTTTCCAGAAATCAAGAATATAAACATCCATATCTTCCTCGTACATAGTATAGAACCATTTCTTAATCTGCTTCATCACTCTTGTGGCACGCATTTTACCTTTGCCATTAATCTTAAAATGTGAACCTGACATTTCAATTCCAAGCGGAACATTTACATATTTTGAAGTTCCGACAGCAAACGCAATTAAAAAATATTCAGGTGTAAATGAGACATTATCATCCTCAATTACAATGTCTGTAACAAAACCTTTCCTAGCAACAGCAATAAAAGACTTATAAATATCAGAAACAGTAACAGCGTCAAGATTATTTTTAATAAACTCTTCCGCTTGAGACTTCTTTTCAAATGTGATACATATATGTCCTGATTGTCCTTCGATTTTAGACATATATGCTGAACTGTCATTATCCACAAACTTATCCTTAACTAATACAACGCTTTCTCCTTTAGAATTGTCAAAAAACATAATAAATCAGCTCCATTCATAATTATTTTCTATAATACCTATTATACCATATATTGACAAATTTGTCAACACTTTTTAACAATATCATATAATGAATTATTGACAGAAATTAAGATATATGATAAAATTATAACAAATATCTTAAAAGGACAAAGGACGTGAAATAACATGAAAAAAAAATTTATGATTGGAGTAGCATGTCTTATTGCAATATCATGCACACAGACAGCGACAAAATCATCACATCCAGCACCTGCTGTAAAAGAGGCTGGAACAGAAAGCATTATACACGGTATAGAAAAACCCCATAATGTCAACAGGAACACAGTATTTGACGAGGATTCAGTTGAGCGTTACGACGAAGGCTCATACCTTACGCTTACATTCAGGGGAAAGAAGTTCAGAATGCTTATTTCAACTGAAACACTTGAGCAGAACAGGATTCTTAACAAGGACTTGCCAATAACAGATGAGGTCGGAGTGCTGTTTGCATACGACAAGTCAAAAATACCATGTGTAAACACAACTCTTCTGGCAGTCCCTGTGGAAGTTATATTTATGGACTCAAATGCAAGAATAACAAAGATTGCACGTGAGTCAGGAAGCGTATGTGCCACAACTGGGACGCAGTTTGCAATGATTGTGCCAAAAAACTTTACAATCAGAAATGCGATACAGCTTAATGACAAAATCAAATTTGCTGACGCTTACAAGAACCAGCCAGCAAGAAACGACGTAGAAAAATCTTCTGAAACGGAAGAGTCTAAAAATACTGGCTCAGAAACACAGAACAGCACTGAAGACAACAGCTCTTCAGAAAACTGGAACTAATATCCCCTAATGAAAGGAGATGAATCTAAAGAATGTTCAGAACATTTATGATAATGATTGTTATGGCAATTGCCATAGCAGCCTACATATTAAGAAAGCTCCCTAATAAAAAAAGCACGGCTATAAAAAAGGAGCTTGAGGGAAAACTTCAGGCAATGAAGGAAAATGCTATTAAATACAGAGTCCCTGTTGATGAAATGGAAAGGACAAAGCTTGAAAAAAGAATAAAGGAGCTTTCAGCCGCAAACTTTAATTTTGACGCAACCGACTTTGGAATATTCCTTGCTGCATTTATGATAAGCCTATATCTTACAGGGCTTAGCAAGTCACGTGCAATGGTAATCTTTGTGCTTAACATAATGCTTTATGGAAGCGGACTTTTCTGGGGAGCTTGCATATTTTATAGAAGCAGGCTTAAAAAGGAAGTTACGATGGGAGCTATGAACACAAAGGACAGAAAGCTAATCTATGAGCAGATGATACTTAAAAATCCTGAATATAAAAAGCTTAACATGATGTGTGACATAATACTTCCGTCAATAGTAATACTTGCAGGAATAATATCGCAATTCATGATGAAGCATTAAAATAGACTTAAAAGGGAAGTGATATATGTGATAATGAAAAATGCAAAAAAATATGCAATATTCCCCCTAGTGTCATGCCTTGCCCTTGCAAACACGGGAAGCATGAGCTTTTACGGGGGGATGTCAAAGCCTACACAGAAGGAACGTCTTGCAGCAATAGCTGGAATAAACCAGACTTCAGAAAAAACAGAAAATACGTCACCTGTAGCAGCCAATACAGCTGCAAACGCAATACAGAAGGGAATAAAAAATTTAAAGCAGGACGCTAACATAACAGGCTCATACAATGGATATGACTTAGCGGAATTTGAAAACCGTGGTGCAGTGCAGATAAACAGAACTTCTGCACATAATACATCACCAAAAAGCTCAGGAAGTTCGTTAAGCAGGGAAAAGGAATATAAGCTTGTAAACTATATACATACTCAGAACCCAAAGCTGACAAAGGAAGAAATCTACGGAATACTTGAAAAGGTATGGCGGCACTCAAGGAACTACAAGATGAACCCATACCTTGTGCTTGCAGTAATGAACACTGAAAGCAACTTCAAGCACTCGACTGTGTCAAGGGCTGGAGCTATGGGACTTATGCAGCTTATGGACTTCAACATAAGGGAGTTTGGAGTTGACAACTCTGTTGAAGGGAACATAAAGGGCGGAGTAATGCACCTTGCTAGGGACTATTATTCCCATGACAGAAGCATAGTAAAGACACTTGTGTGCTACAACGCTGGATGTGGAAGGCTTCCAAATGACGCTTGGAAAAATATTAAGGAAACAAGGGAATACATCCCTAAAGTAAAAAAATACTTCGACAGGATTGTCTCACTTTAATAAAGGGACATTCCGTGAAAGGAACATAAAATGTTTTATGAACTATATATGCGTGGAACAAGCCTAATGCCCACGCTCAAGATATTTAAGATTGTAATGCTGTGCTTCATGCTGATTGGAGTTATAGCGGTTATTGCAAAGATATTCTCAGAAAAAGCACCTTGGGACAAGTCTTGGAAGCCTGTCGCTCTTCTTGCGTTCCTTGTAGGAATACTAGGATGGTCTCTTGGTACTGACATTTATAACGAGTCAAAGTTCAACCGTGACTTTGAAACTTTCATAAAGTCCTACAAGGGAAGCCATTACTATGGGCAGGTTAAGGACTACGACTTGCGTAACAGGGTTATAATAACACGTAACCTGTATTCCAATGAGTACTACCCAAAAGTTCTTGCTGTAAAGGACAAAATAAGGGGGTATGTTGACGACAACAGGATAAGGTATGGAAGTTCTGACATGGAAACTTTATCAATGCTTGCTGTTGACACAAATATAAAAAATGGTATACGTGAAGGTAAATATGTTATGAGCAAGCAGTCAAAGGCTGCAACTCAGATGATATGCCAGAATGTGCTAAGAGGAGAAAAGCAGTGCAAAAAATATCTTACATACAAATAAACTATAGAAAGGGGGACGTAATATGTATAACAAGCAATATGAAAACCCATATATGAAAGAGCATATAACGAACCTCAAGCCTATTGGGGAAAAGTTGAAAGACGAACGTTTTCTTAGGCGTATGTCCCTTGCACAGATGGGACAGCTTATGGGAGTCTCTGGAATACAGATAATGTACTACGAGGAAAAGGACAGGCATATAAGATATGACATACTAAAAAAGTATGCCGAAAAGCTGGAAAAAAGCATTGATGAATTTCTTCCCTACTGCAAGATTGTTGAATATCCGAACAATGAAAAGACTGGAGAAATATTAAAATCTGCACGGGAAAAAAGTGGAAAAACAATGCAGAGTGTGTGCCTTGACCTTGGAATATCCTTTATGAGCCTTTACAGGTATGAAAATTCGGAAAACAGGTATATAAGAAGCGATATAATAGAAATGTTTGAGAAATATTACTCTCTTGAAAAAGGGGTGCTGCTTAATGCTTGTTTACCGAACTAAGATTTACTATGACAAAATACCAAGCGTGAATAACGCTTGGCGTGCAACACAAAAACTTGGGCTAGTTCCGACAGAGGCTTTCAAGAAATTCAAGGCTGTCGTCAGCGAAAAGATATATAAGGAATATGCAGACAGGGACGTTATTGGAAGCAGGCTTCTTGTAATAATAAAGCTTGGGTTCACAAACTATGTAAAACGGGATGTGGACAACTATAACAAGGTTATCCTTGACACGTTCAAGGAGATAGTCTTTGCGGATGACTCTCAAGTTGACGTGCTTCTTAATACAAAGACTATGAATGTGGAAAAGGAGTACTTTGAAATTATAATTGATAATGACATATCCTCAATATTTAATTTACGGAATTATCTAAGCAACGACGAGATTGAAGAGATAAAGGAATCAAACAAGTACCAGAACAAGGCTGACAAGAAAAAGGACATTATTACACCAACGTCAGCAAAAGATACTCTTGGTAAAAAAATAAAAATTTTAAGGGACTCAAAGAACTGGACTTTAAAACATCTGGCTAAAAAGCTGGAGATAGAAGAAAATGTATTAATCCATTTTGAGACGGATATAAGAAAGCCGACCAAGAAAATGGTAAAGAAAATAGAAACATTGTTTGGACTTAGTGAAGGCTTTCTTGAAGACATGATAAAAAGATAGAAAAGGAGAAATTAAAATGAACCTTATTGAATACGAAATAACAAAAAACAGGGAACTTGACGACTTTTCAAAGGAAACATGGATGTATGCAAGAAGCCTGCATAAAGCAATAAGCCTTGTACTTACTGGAGTTGCCATAATACTTATGATTATGACACCCACATTAAAAGGCACTGTGCAGACTCTATCCATAATCCTTGCATTTCTTATGATAGTGGATTTCAGCCTTACAATATTTATACCACGCTATCTTGATACAAAGGCATATATGCTTGTTGCAAGGAAAATGAAGCTAAAGACAATGGAAATGATTAGCGAGGCAAGATTAAAGGAAATTGAGCTGGTGCTTCCTGTGCCAGATAAAAAACTTTCAAACTACAACCAGAGCATATATTCTGAAATAATGTCCATATCCCAGTATATAAAAAACAACAACATTAGGGCAGAACTAAAGGATATAGCATTAATTTCAGCAATATCAGTAACACAGAAGACATCAGCAAAACTGGTTAAGTCTTATGCAATTACTGAAAGACAGAAAGACATAATTAAAAAACTTGAAAAATATTACAGAATTGACATTGAAAAATACTGTGATGTCAAGGATTCCGTATCAGGAGAATATGAGCTAAGGCTTGACTTTAAAAAATAAATTAGACAGAGGCGTTAGTGCCTCTTTTTTAGAAAGAAGATGATATAAAATGACAGAAATAGAAAACTATGACGCAAAAAAATCGCTTAATGAAAACCAGTCAATTCTTTTACGTGTTCAGGGTTTTGACAACTTTAAAATAAAGGAAGAACATTCTGAAACACAAAGCACTGTATCAGCGTCATTTACAAAGGCTTTACCAATGGCAATATTCACACCCTTTATCTTAAATGAGCAGCGAAAGGCTAAGGAGCTTGAATATGAGAAGCAGAAAACTGTAATTGACTTTAAGGACAGATATGAGCTTGACGACTACATGCTAAGGCTCTTCACTGGCTGGAGCATAAACGAGCTTCTAAAGGACAAGGAGCGTCTTGAAAAGACAATGAACAACATTGCAAGGTTCAGGAACGAAAAGTTTGTCATGACAGACACAGACTTTGATGATATAAAGTCAAACCTTATTTATGATACAATGTATAAGTATATGTCAAATGAATATAAGAAAAAAGTTCCTGCAAAAATCTTGACATCTGAAAAGAAAAGTTTTAAGGACTGCTATAGACTTGACAGCAATGGAAATTATCAGATTAAGGATGAATTTTACGACTATACAGAGAGCCGCATAACTGAAACAAAGGACGTGCTTGAGGAAAACCTGCATACAATATATATTAATGCGGATGTTATAAAAAATGTCTATTCAGTAGCGAATGGAAATATGTGTGCAAGATTCACAATATCAAGAAACGATATAAAGGCATATACAGTTAAGATTGACAAGTTTAAGAATTTCTGCCAGACACTAATATCTGATGAGAATTTCCTTAAGAAAAGAATATCATACTTGATACAGGAAAATGATAATATTTCTGATATTACAGAAAAAAAATACCAGCCATACAGGGAAATATCAAGAAATTTCATAAGGCATACCCCATACCTCATGTGTGGAGAACAAGTTGCGGAATACAACGAAATATACAACGTAATGCTTACAGAATACAGAAAGATGAAAGAGCCTAAAGAAATTTTATTTAATCTAAGGCTTATGAGAAAATTCCCTTTAGATATGGCTGACGAAAAGAACATAAATACTATAAAAAGACTTTATAATGAAATAGTAAAGGCGGAAGAGAAGTAAGGCTAAAAAGCCTTATTTTTTATTTGACTAATATTAAGGGATATGATATAATTATTTTATAAAAACTAAAAAAAGGAGAAATTAAAAATGAACATACGTGAAATAATAGAAGACATTTTCGGAATTAACGGAAAATCATCTTTTCTTGAGAAAACTAATCCTAAATTCAAGATACGTCCACAGCAGAACGATGTGATAAAAGAAGTGCTTAACGCAATGAAATATTATGATATTAAGAATATTCTGATGGAAGCCCCAACAGGGACTGGTAAGACATTTATTTACTCATACATTGCAATACTTGACTACTTGTTAAAGCTGTATAAAATAGAGTGTCGGAAAAAACTGTATGAAACAGAGTTTCGGGAAGAAATGGAAAAAATGACACAAAAGCCATATATCTGCATAGTCACAAACAACAAGGCACTACAGAAGCAGCTTGCAACTGACCTTGACAAAGTAATAATACCTACCCTTATAAAATATTTTAACCATAAGTCGAAAGAGGAAAAGGGTTATGAAAAGCTGTCAAGTCTAGCACAGACCTATTTAAAGGTTGGCGTATACAAGTCAAAATCAAATTATCTGTGTTCAACGTTATTTAACCGTTATGCTTCAAGGGACGACAACGTAGGAAGCAGAACTGTAGCACATATAAGAAAGGCTCAAATTAGTCAGGGAACTTTAAGCATTGACTACGACATGCTTGACAGAACAGATGAAAAAGGAAACTTCGTAGCTGATGACAAGGTGCTTGCTGAGCTTTCATGCAGAAACTCAGACCCTAAGACGTGTGATGACAAGAACTGTAAGTGTCACAGGAAACTGGAGCACGCAAACATAATGATAACAAACTATGACTATATCTTTCTTTTGTCAAGGGTTATCAAGCTTGACTTCATTAAGACATTTGTATTTGACGAATGCCATAATATGCCACAGAAACTTATAAACAACAGCGAGGAGTCGTTCAATATAATTGATTTTCACAAAAACATAGAGGCTACAAAAAGTGAAATATCAAAAAGCAAGGAAGTTGAAGACTTTTCAATAATGCTTGAGATGGTAACAATTCCAATGATTAAAAAATTTTTTGAAAAAAATTCTTCCAAAGGTACAGTAAATATAACTTTTGGGATAGACAAGAACACCCTTAAGGAATATAATGTTACAGATTCAACACTTCCTTTTGAAACAGGGAAACCAAACTCACAAAGAATGGCAGAACTTCTTTCAGACGAGATGAAAAAAGCCAAAGAAATAATAACACAGCTTGACGAAAAGGAATCTGTAAATGAAATTATAAAAATATACAGACGTGAAACTACTGAGATGATTCTCTCGCTTCTACGTGCAATAGCAACCGTAAGAAACGAAGGCAATATACAACCTATAAGAAATGAGATAAGCGTGTATAAAAGCAGCATTAAGATAAAAGGGCTATGTGAAAACTGCAAGGATGTTATTGAGGAAAACCTTCTTGAAAGATATGACCTTGAGTCAATGAATGATGTGCGGGAGCTTGACGATAAGGAGATGTCTTGCCTTGAAAATCTTTTTGCAGGCTCAGAGGTTATAAAGGAAGCCTACAGACGGGCACACAGGATTGAGAAGACATTGTCTCAGGCAATTCAGCACTCACGTACAATAAAGTACCTTAAAAAGTATATGGGATATATAAAACAGCTTATTGAGATACTTGAAGACAAAAGAGATAAGGTTGACGAAGAGTATCAAAATCCTGATGTTATAATACTGGAGTCCTTTAATGACGATGTACTGAACATTACAAAAATAAATGACGTAACTCCTGAACTTTATTCAAGGTTTCTAGGACAGTCTGACGCACAGAAGATAATATACAGCTCAGCTACAATGACAACTAACGGGAACTACAAATTCTTTATGGAACAGCTTGGACTTGAAGATGACAATACTTGGTGCTGTGATATTCCTGAGTCTCCTTTTGACAAGAGAAACAGACAATGGATTTTCTTGAGTCATGAACTTGCCTCAAAAAATTCATACGGCGAAAAGGAGCAGAACTACAAGGAGATATTAAAAACTGAACTTTCCGAAATAGCAAATGCTAATCCAAACGGAACTCTTGTACTCTGCACAAGCAGGGATGACGTAAAGAACGCCTATGAATGCACAAAAGGAATGAAGTCAAGAAGCGTACATTCGCAGTACATGTCTGCACTTCCTACGATAATACACGAAGCACACAACGGAAAAAATCCTGCTGTTGTAATAGGCAACACAGGGTTCTGGGAAGGGCTTGATATGCAGGGTGAAATAATGACAATGGTTGTAATTTCAAAACTGCCGTTTGCAAATCCCACAGACCCACAAATAATAAGCTGGTATTCAAGAGCTTTGTTTTCAAAGATTGAAACTGGGCAGCGTGGAAATATTTCATCAAAGCACTGGGGCTACTGCACAAACTTGATGAAAATAACTTTTTATCAGGGAATTGGAAGGCTTTTAAGAGGAGTGTCAGATTACGGTGCTATACTTTGCCTGTTTTCAAAGAATAAAGGACTGTTTAACTGGAACTTGTTCAAGGAAGATGACATACATTTAGGATTTACTCCTACAAATACAGTTGAAGCGGCAAACATGGAGCAAGTTTGCAAAATAATTGAGTTTTCAATGAAAGCAACTAAAAAAAATGCTGAAAAGTATAAATAAAAAACATATTGACACAAATTATAATATATGATATAATATGTTGTATAATAAATTATAGAAAGGAGAACCCCTTTATTCTTTATTTTTGAGAGACGCTTTAAAAAGAGCGTCTTTTTTAATTAAATTTTAAGTTGACATATATTAAGTGATGTGATATAATGCACTCATAAAATGAAAGACAAATTAAATTATAATATAAAAGGTGATTACTATGAGAAAAGCTAAGAATATGATACTTATAGCACTATATATTGCACTTTTTGCATTTGGTGCTGTTGTATTGAGAGGGCTTATGGGTAAAGGAAACAATCCTTTAACAAATGAAAAAAAACTTTATAACGAATATGTATTCCCTGACAGATATATGGTGTGGGTGTCAAATGACAGGAAAGGTTCAGAATGGAAGCAGAGCTACCAGCTTCAGAACAACAAGCACGTAAGAGTTGAAAGTGGCTCAAAGATTATCGTGCTTAGAAAAGAGGGGCTTGGCTACCTTAGAACTGATGACAGCGGAAACCAGCTTGAGATTGCATATTCATATAAAATCAAGAATGGATTTATAACAAAAGTGCAAAATGATACATTGAACTGGTATAACGGATTCAATGAAAAAGGAATATCCTATGTTGCTGAAAGCTCAACAATAAACAGGGTGAGATTCCGTGAAGTGTTCGGCGGAAGTGTTGCCAAGATTACGGAAATGAAAAGAATAGCAAACAGGGATGTAGCTCAAGGTAAAATGACAGCTGAGCAGTCTTGGCTAAAGACAAAGGACAAGGTAAGACGTGCGATGAACAGCCATTCATTAATCATTACAAATGTTGCATTTGTATCAATGTCTGACGGAAAGACAGCAAAATATGAAGAGCCATATATTCACGGTGATGATGATTACGCACAAAATTCAGGAAAATATATAAATCAGACATACAAGTACATGCCTGACGACCTAAAGCCTGTATTTGAAAAAATAATGGCAGATGAGCCAGAGCTTGACAGAAGGCTCGCTGAAAAGGAAAGAAAAATTCAGGACGAAAAGAACAGAAGCATTGAAAGAAACGAAAAAGTGCAGAACAGAAAAGTTGGAAAAAAGGCATTTGAAGATTAATGATTGACAATAATTAATTTTTGTGGTATAATAACATTAGATATTCAAGATTCCATCGTTGAATATCTCCTTTATATAAATATTTTATTAATAGCCTATTCGCTGCCAGCCTTCATTAAAAGGCTGGTTTTGTTTTAAATTAATATTTAATTGACTAAAATTAAGATATATGATATAATACCTTTAAATAGATTATGGAAGGAGAAAATAAAATGAACAGCTATGTAGAAACTGTAAGGCTTCTAAGACAAATTGAAAACTTTATAAATTCAAAGGAAATGTCCACGGAAGTTGATGTTTTAAATCCAAGCTGGATGTTAGTATGTTTTGTCATATTTATATGTGCAGCCATAATTATAGGTGGAATATATTTTAAAAGCCCAGCCGCTATAATTCTGGGAATAGCACCCATTGCAATGATAATAGTACATAATACAGTTCCTCAAATGAGGGAAGTGTTTAAGGAAAATTACACCAAATATGTAAAAGATACAAAATATACAGAGTGTAATATGGAACACCTTGATGAAAAGTGCAAGGAGTACATTGAAACAGAATTTATAAAGCCTGCCAGAAGAATTGCAGAAGATATTGGAAGTTATCAGTATTCGATTAATAGTCTTGACTCCGCAAAATCTTTTCTTGAAACATATAAAAAGCAGTACGAAACTGAATTTTTATCCGAGCTTGAAAAATGGAAGACTTTAAACAGGGAAGGTGTTGCAGTAACAATGGATGTGCTTTCTAAAAATCCAGTTCCAGTATCACTCACTGACAAGGATATTCAGGTTATAACTGCACGTGCTGCAATGAATACGAAAATATGGGCAAACTTCAAGCACTATTCTGGTACAGATTCAAGACATGCGTTTGAATATGAATATATAAACTCAAACTCCTTTACACAGAAGGACTTGGACGACAACTACGAATTTCAGGACGAACTGTTTCCAGCAAGCCTTGATACAGAGGAGTTCAGGAAAAACCAGTTAAGCAAAATAACAGAGGAAATGGACAGGCGTTTTGGAAATGGAAAAGAGGTTAAGCAATGATACAGTTTATAAAGGAAATAATTGCACTGTTTCAATTGATATATTTTTTCCTTCTGATAATGTGGAATATGTTTTCTGTAACATCATTTTTGGAAGAAATAAAGGCAAAAATTCTAACGAAAATCGGATATGGAATTTTGCTATTCATTATATCAGCTCTATCGTTTTGGATGACATATATACTTCTTGGAAAAGTAAGTTATTATATAGAACATAATATAAGCTGGCTATATATGCTTATAGCATACATTTTTATGAATATCCCAGATATAGCTCTTAAAATATTTAAAAAGTATAAGAAAGGAAGTGACACAGAATGAAAGGAATGTTATTAATTGCAATGATTATGGTAATGATTGCCATTATATTAATTATTATATTTGAGTCAGTGGAACTTATAAAAGAAAAAAGTTATACATGGATTGCAAAATCTGTAATAATTTTAGCAACACTACCTGTAATACCGTACTGCTTTAATATAGCTTTTAACATGACTGAAAAAATCCCAGAAGGTTCAATTATAAACGATGTGATATGTGGAATACTGATGAACATGACAATTTTGGCTTCACATATAGCATTCATCGTTATGAAAAGCATATATACAGCAATGAAAGGAAGTGTAAAAAAATGAATATTAGCAATGCTGTAGCAGGGATAATTCTTATACTGGTTGGAATGACAGGACTATTTATTCTTATAAACAATATAAATTCTAGCAGTAATACAAATTCCAGCAATGAAAAAATTCTTGTTGGTACTGCCGTAAATCATCAGAAAGAATGCAAACCGATGGAAATTAATATTCTAGGTGTAACAATCCGAAAAAATGACACCGAAGTGTGTAAATAATGAAAGGAATTAACAAATGACAATATTACAAATTTCATGGATAATATTTCTTGTAATAAACTTGGCAGTAATCATTACAGCACTCAAGATATATTTTGAAGAAATAAAAGTCAACATCTGTTATAAAATTACAGGAACTGCAATTATTGCAATACTTACAGCAATATTTTATAAGTCTAGCTGGAATGATATATCAAAAATAAATGATATGACATTATAGAAAAATAATGAAATATTGATTATATCAGCCTTAACTCAGGTGCTTGTTTGTGATATAGAAACGCTTATATTTACTGGACACATTAAGATTGAAGTTAAAAGAAAATCATAAAAAATAAAATTTATAAAAAATTGTTGACAAAGATTAAATGATATGATATAATAATTTCAAGCGTGGGAGATAAAGTCCGCAACACTGTGGACATCACAGCATAACTATAACTGGATAAACTATTATTTTTGGTATAATGAGGAAGCGGTTCGAGTCCGCAAAGCTCCCACGCAAATACATGGGAAACTGAATATGGCAAGGTAGCTCAATGGGTAGAGCATAAATAAGCTCCACAAAACTGTGGAGACTCAGCATTAATTTTTTATCTTTGACTTTTAACCCGTGAGTTGCAGGTTCGACTCCTGCCCTTGCCGTCTATTATGGGAACGTAGCTCAATCTGGAAGAGCAGGGGACGATTCAGTCTTGACGGGTGCAGGTTCAAATCCTGACGTTCCCACTAAAAATTTTTTTTCGTAATTCTATGTGAGACCAATGTGCTGTGATTAAAATTCATGGCACATTTTATTTTATATAAGGAAAGGAAATGATTAATTATGAGAATTGATGACATATTCAATGAAAAACGTACACAGAACGGGGACAAGGCTTTCTATTCAACAAACAGCCAGTATCTTGATACAATATTAAGGTTCGACTTCTATAAGAAGAACCCTGACAAGATTCCAGCATTCTTAAATCCAGAAAGCGAATTTGACAAATATTTTGCACGTATGATACGTGACCCAAGACGTAAGACTGGTGGATTTGGCGGACGTGCACTTGGACGTGAACTGTTAAGACAGGTTAAGGCAGACCCTAGCGAAATACTTGTTTCAGGACGGGCTGACGACATATTTGAGCTCGGATGGAAGGAATACAGCTACAATCCTCTTACAAAAGGCGGAAAGTACTGGAGCTTCCTATATAAGATTATATCAAACGCAGACAAGATAAATGAAAGCTCAGAACCTGAAATGCAGATGGTGCTGTTTAACGCAACAAAATGGCTGCCACGTGTGCATGGAGACACACCTGAAAATATAAAGACAAAGGCTAGAGCTTTCAGGGACTCATTTGGACTTACTTCAAACCAGTATCAGAAGCTCGTTAGAAACATTAAAACAGTGGAAGCGGTTCTTAGCCGTGGAGACAGAATTGAAAACTATGAGTCAGTTCCAAGCGGTGCTAGACTTCGTCACAAGGCTGAATTTGAAAAAGACCCTAACTATGCAGTCTATATGGACAAGGTTGCAAAAGGTGAAGCTAAAATTGCAACAGGTACAATGGACTTGTATAATATCGCAAAAAACTATGAAAATAAAAAAATAACTGCAATGGAAGCTGACATATTCTATAAGTCATTTGAAAAAGCTAAACTGCCAAAGATGATTGCAATAGTTGACAACTCAGGAAGCATGCACTGGGCAAGCAACAACGACGCATACCTTAAGGCACGTGCCATAGGAATGTATATTGCAAAGAACTCTGAATATATGAATAACAAAGTCATATCGTTTTCAAGCTATCCAAAACTTATAACATTAGGAAATGACTACGCCAGTGATACAAGAGCGTTATCTTCATTTGGTGACGCTTCAAATACAAACTTTGGAAGAGTAATGGAGCAGCTGTCAAGAGCTACAGAAGACCTGCCTGACTGGCTTGTTGTACTGTCTGACATGGAATTTGACGAAGGCTCTGCAAATTCAAAGGACGAGGCGATGGAAAAACTTAGAAGATATAACCCGAACTTAAAGATAGTATGGTGGAACTTAAGCTCAATGGACACAACAACTCCTGAAACCGACGAATACGGAAATGTGTTCATGGGGGGATATAATGCAAATCTTCTGAAACTTCTTAAGGCTGGATTTGACGCAGATATGTTTTTAAAGACATTAGTCGAAAACTATAAAAAGAACATTGAAAATAAATAAACAGGGAAAGCTGAATTAACTTCAGCTTTTCGTGTTATATGAAGGAGAAAAAAAATGGAAATAATCAAACCAATCCAATATGGAACAGCATTTATGCTTCTTATAATATCTTGGAAAACAATACTGTTTCCTAAAAAAGATGTTATAAATAAAAAGGAGTACCTCAGTCCGCTGGTGCTGTATATAACAAGCATATCTCTAATATTTCTTTCAAACTGGAAACACTCTTCAATGCTAAAAGATGACTTTCCTGTAAACAAGCCATATATAATTCAAACTTTTACAATTATGAGCATTATGGCAATACTCACTCTTATAGTTTCAATTATAGGTGCAATCTTAAGAAAAAAACATAATCAGCAAGAACTTTCGGAACTGATATTGAATGAATATATAAAACCTGTAACAGAATCTGTTTTTATAATGATATTTATTATATTATCTCCATATATGGTAAATATAATACATGCAACACTACAGGGACTCGTTAAAGATTTTATTAATCTTTTTAAATATTCCTTTTAAATAAAATTTTATTGACAAATTTGTCAATAAATGATATAATAGTATTATAAAAAATAACAAGAGGACGTGATAGCAATGGAAGTTAAAATACATGCAATAAACTATGACTACGGAGTAGTAAACGATGTATATGAGAATACACACGGAATATTTGACGAAGTGCATTTAATGCCTGATACACATAGAGGAGCAACTGTTCCAGTGGGTTTTGTTGCAAAAGTTGACATAGAAAAAGGTGTAATACCTGAAATCGTGGGAGTAGACATCGGCTGCTCCATAGCTGTATATGAAATACCAAAACTTGATATAGAAAATACAGACTGGAAAGCACTGTATGAACATATAGAAAAACATATACCAAGCGGACAGAAAGTAAATCAAAGCACAAGACCTTTTGACTTTTCAGGGCTTAAAATGAAAGCGGACAAGTCATCTCTTGAATATTACACAAAGGCTCTTGGTTCTCTCGGTGGGGGAAACCACTTTATAGAAATAAATGCAGGGAAAGACAAAGACTATATAATAGTCCATTCAGGTTCAAGAAAATTTGGGCTTGATGTATGCAAATACTATACTAAAATGCTCAAATTTGACCTTGACGGATATAGAGCGGAGCTTGAAAGCATTGAGGCAAAGGAACGTGAAAAAATGATACCAAGCATTAAGGCTAAGTACAACAACTCAAAGAATGTGCTAAAGGGAGAACTGGCTAGGGACTACTTAAATGACATGAAAATAGCACAGAAGTTTGCAAGTAAAAGCAGAAAGATAATGATACAGCAAATACTTAAATTCTTTGGGGTAAACTTTGAAGAAAAGAACTTTTGGGAATCAGTGCATAACTATATGGATTTTGAAGACATGATTGTCAGAAAAGGGGCTACTCCTGCAAGGCTGGGACAGAAACTTGTTGTGCCAATTAACATGCGTGACGGTTCAATAATAGCTGTTGGAAAAGGAAATCCTGAATGGCTATGTTCAGCACCACATGGAGCAGGACGTGTAATGAGCAGAAGTCAGGCAAAGGAAAACATAAAACTCTCAGACTATGCAAATGAAATGAAAGATGTTATAAGCTACTCTGTAAATGAAAATACTCTTGATGAAGCTCCGCAGGCATACAGGGGAATAGATGAAATTGTGGAAGCTACAAAAGATACAATGGAAATAATTGAAATAGTTAAACCAATATTTAATTTCAAAGGGCTTCAGTAATTGTGAAGTCCTTATTATATTCATTATTAAAAAATATGATATAATATAACAAATAAAAAAAGGATGTGACTGTAAAATGGATATGTTTATAGAAAAAGGAACTAAGGATTTTAGTTATAATGAAATAGCAGAAAGTCTACTTGAAAACAATAAAAATAACGGTACGGAAAAAGATTTTTATGACAGTATGAGAAAAAGACTTGAAAATATTAAAGGGTATACAGAAGATGATGTCAATAAAGGAATAGAATTACTGCAAAAACATCTTGAAAATGGGATGGATATATTATTTAAAATTGATGAGCCTCATTCTAACAGCCTAAATGCAATTTTATCTCAAATAAATACAGAACAGATATATGAAATGAAATTATTAGATGAGATGGCGATAATGGAATCAAGTTATATAGACCTTGAAGCAAACTTTATAGGAAACTTAAAACCAGCAAATTCAGGAAATTTTGAACTTGATAATATAACTTTAATAGATAATCTAGGTGTAGGAATAAATATACCTCTTGAAGACAGTGTAGTTATAGACTGTAAGAATCTTATTGTTTTAAACATAGAAGATGAAGATTTGAAAATGCCTTATGCTAAAAATACAGATAAACCTATAACGGATATACATAATAATGAAATTAATAAGAAAATATTAGACAGAATTGATGTTCAGGAAAAAATTGAATTTGTTAATAACACTTTATCTGCTTATGACTTTGAAATAGCTGGAAGAAGTACAGATGTTGATAAAATAGAAATATCAAACTATGAGAATCTTAATATTGTAACATCTCTCACAAGCGATAAAATAAGTAATATATATGATACGCTTGACAAGGTATGCTCAAAAGTTTGCCAAAATGATATGAATAAGTATCAAATAATAGAAGAAATTTCAAGACAATGTGAAAAAGATAATATAGAAATTGAATACAGTAATTTTCGTGAAAATAAACAATTGACACTTGATGAAGTTAAAGAAGCTTATGGAAAACCAAATAATAAAAAAGAATTGGACTTATAATAAGTCCTTTTTTAGTTGATTAATATTAAAATGTGTGATATAATAAAAGAAAAAATGAAAATGATACATTATATTTAGAAATTTAATTTCAAAGAGTTTCAGTAATATTTGAAGCATTTTTTGACGAAAGGAAAAAAGATGAATAATAAAGAAATGAACATTATAACGTCAATGGAAATACAGCATCTATTGCTGTTTTCAGCCGCTATTGTTACAATAATGGCATTGTTAGCTGCGTCAGCACTTTTAAAAGCTCATAACAGCGAACCGCCGACATTATATCTCGTTAAAACTGAAAATGGCAAACCTGTAGCTGTTGAAAATTTAAGCGATAAATCTGACAAGAACCATCGTTTAATTGAAATACAGAAATAAAGTAAGACGGAAAGGAGAAATTAAAATGGAAATAGACAATAAAAAATTAATAAAAGTTATCACATTAACAGTCATTATAATTATATCAGACTTTTTCGCATACACAAAGGCTATTCCGTTCATACTGGAAATCTCAAAAGTTTCTTACGGAAATATAAATCTCATCAAAACAATACTGCCTCACACGCTTATGCTTCAGGCAATGGTTTTTTATTCAATATTTATAAATTATTTAACAGAAGAAAATGAAGAGACCGAGAATGAATAAAAAAGAGGATATTTAATATCCTCTTATTTTTTTATCTTACAACTAATTGGCTATTATATAAACCAGAACATATAAAATTGAATTTTTTAAAAACATCCTTATATTTTCCGAAAACAGATAATTCGTTAAAATTAGTAAAATATCTAATTAGATATAACTCTTTCCCGTTTTTGTCAATTTTGTTTTTATAAGAGACATATAACTCGCCATAATAATTATCTAGTGTAACATATAACCTATAATTGTCACCTATATACTCATCTCCTTGCCATTCCCCGTTATCATCGTAAAAACCTTGCTCTTCTGTATTAATTTTTTCAAACCAGCTCAGTATTTCAGTAAAATTTTCCTTATTTATAGAGTCAAGATGAAGTTTTAAAATATTATATTCCTTTGAACACCATCCACCGTCAAACATAATCTTATGAGTAAACCTGTCAGTAGAGTCTGACGGCTCGGTATCTTTTAAAACTTTATCAAAGGCTTCCTTATAAGACATTTCCAAACGAGTTTCTACAACACGTCCTGAATAAATTTCAAAAACATCATTTATTTTCTCAGATTCACCAGAAGGTAAATAATAAGATAATCTTTTTAAAACCACTATGTCATCAAATTCAAGATTTTCAACAACTTTTAAATGATTTACATTCTTTGACAACCTTGATTTAAACATGATATATAATAGTTTAACTGTGTCTTTGGATATAAGATGTCCTGTTTCAAATTGAATTTCGTTTTCTATAACAGTTATAACTTCTGGAACATCGCACCAGTCCGATAAAAAGGTAAGAACTAGCTGCTTTGATTTTGAATTGTTAAACCTATCAATAATAAAATCACCAAGTGTACCATTAGATATATAAAAACTATATGCCTCGTCTCTAAAGTTTAGCTTAAAACTATCTGTATCAAAATTTCTATTCTTAAATTCCCTATGTACAGTTACATTTCGTGCAATGTAGTCAAATTCCCTGAATATAAGCCTGCGAATCTGATACAGATATGCACATTGATATTCTATTTCAAAACAGCCTTTGTTTTCAATACGTATTTTATTAAACCTTCCAAAATGTCTGCCACGGTCAAATTCATTTTCAAAAGAAGGTTCAAGCATTATATTCATCCCAAATCCGATAAAGGCAATCTTTTTAACGTGTGAATTTTCGTTAAAGTCAAAATATGACATCATTTCAGCAAGCTCAAATAGCCAAGCTCTTGGATGAAACATCATATCCTTGTCATCTGCTCCGTTAGAATCAAGGTTGAACTTAAATTCACCATCCTTATGAATACAAGTTCCTGTCAGACCCCTTACTTTAAAAGATAC
>ERZ773009.667-NODE-667-length-25042-cov-3.369952_pt1 | contig 25042 bp, 17 predicted proteins | sample MGYA00580663_ERZ773009 | MGnify/ENA primary metagenome ERZ773009 (study PRJEB29015, sample SAMEA2737969) | human oral metagenome | biome: human oral; feature: human-associated habitat; material: dental | place: China | collected 2026 ... | reverse complement strand
GGTAAGCCTGCCGCTCCCCCTCACTCCCATGAAAATCCCCCGCGAATGCAGGATAAAATCGTGCCATCGTCGCCCCTCCTCATTTTGATGCTCACTCTCGTCAAATCAGTTTGCTCTGACGTTTTGCCCTGACGACCTGCTCTTCTACAGGAGGAGGCGCAGGATACGCAACGGGGCTATACGACTCCTGTACGCACTGTGCCAATGCCTTGAAAAGATTCTCTCTCGTCATCTGCAAAGATGCGGCAGAAACTTTTCGGATTGCTGCAACATAAGCCTGCAAGGTCGATACTGCCACGATTCCATGGTTTTGAACCTCCTGAAGCAAACTGAAATCATAGGGAGAAAGCACGGCTTTTTGCTCTAAATAGCTTTGAATCGCGCGAAAAATCAACGGGTGGTATGTCGTTCCCCCTTGCCTATGCGCATACTCGCAGTCGAGCAATTGCAGAAAACTCGCCTGCGCAAACTCTGCAAAAGGCTCTTTGCTCTCCGGTTTCAGTTTGGGCAAGCTGATGTTCACATCCGGACGATACTTATACTTCCCCAACAGCAGCGCATGATCTGACTTCGCTCGCTCGGCTTGCAGCGTGAGACGGCTGCGGCTCGAAATGCCGCCAACGGTTTCTTCGGACGTCCGTACATCCTCCGCAGCTAAGCAAAGGAAATACTCGACAGACGGCTGAAGAGGCGTTTTTTGCTGCCTGATCCATGCATCCATCGGCACAGATTCAGGCAGAATGTAATATTTTCCATCCATTTTCACGATGCCGGGCGTCAGATGCACATCACCATGTTCAACCTGGAAATCAAGTCCGGCAACAATTCCGTCAGACGCAGCGGCATGATAAATGTGCAGAAACTCTCGCGGATAGCGGTATGTTTCTTCCAGCATCTGCGCTGAGAGAACATCTCCGCCCGCAAAGATAATCTCCGTGTAATCACGAAAGCTCATGACTCACCCTACCTTTTCCCATCGAAAAAAGACGCCATCTGCTCAAAACTGTGATATTCGCCGTTCGCCGTATCGTTCTTTTGATTCTTTATGAGCGCATAATTCGTCTCTCCTTTCTCCCCGTAGCTGATGCGGATTTGATAGATACGGAAACCGTAGCCGTTCTTTGCCGGCAGCAGGAAAATGCACTGCTGTTTTTCATCCTTGCCGTGCAGCGTGATATTGTTCAGCGGAACAATAATACGCTCATTCACTTCCTCTTTACTCCAATAAGTATCATGCCGCAATTGAAGTTCCAAGTCTTCAAGACTTACATTCTTGCGCTTGTCTTTCGCCATCTCAAAATTGTAGAATACGCTGTTTTTCTGCTGTCCGTAAGCATCCTTGACAATGAGGTGGATTCTTCGCGCGGAGATGAAGCTGCGCAGCAGATGCGCTCCTTCATCGTCAAGAGCCAACTTAGGCTCTTCATCTTCAAAATCTGCATAAATCTTATAGAGCATCTTAGGAGGCGCCATTTCAATCTTGGGCTGGATCTGACTGAATTCCTTTGCCATAAGGTAGAGGATGCTGCCCTTGATGCAAGCGATCTTCAGCTCATCTGCTCTGTCCTCCTCATTTACGCTCTGACTTTTGCGACGAATATTACGACCAGGAACGAACTCCTTCATCAAATCGTGGAAGAGCGTGATATTGCAGGATTGACCCGAAAGCTTATAGAAATCGACTTCCTGCAGCGTTCTATCGTCATATCCGCCCAGCAAGATACTCAGCAGAACATAAATGTCGGGGCAAATGATGCGGTTGATTTCCTTGATGGTAATGCAGATATTGCCCAAAGGCGCAACTGTCCTCTCCATCGCCGAGTCTTTCGTCTTGCGTGTATAGATGTAGTAATCATCCTGTCCGCCAATGCAGATGCTGCGATCTTCTTCCTTGGCAAAATCCACGGAAACTGTACTGGAAGATTTGTAGAATTCGATTTTGACAGCTTCCGCCATCTGCCATAAATAATTGTAATTGCGACGCATAAATCGTCGATCGTCATGGAACGTCGCTTCTTGATAGCGCGTAGGGATACGCTCCTCAGCAGCTTCATAGGCAGCGATGAAATCTTTATACAAATCTTCTTTTACACCGAAAATGGTCTTATCGTCTATACCATCATCCAGCTTCGTCATAATATCACTCTCGTTGTCCGAAAGGATTTCCATCATATCGGGATTCGCTTTTTCTTGGATGCAGGCATCAATCTTTATTTTCAGCAACTGGAGGATGCGATAGGTGATGTTGTTGCCGCCAAAAGCAGAATCTCCATTTTCAAAGCTGGTCTTCACGGAAAGAATCTTATTTCCCTTACCGATGTTCGACTCGGTTTGGCTGTATTCGCACCTGGCCAAATCCGTCGTACCGCCGCCGCAATCAATGACGAATACCGTCTCGGTTTCTCCCTCCTTCATATTCTTGATGCGTTTTGCAATATGATGATAGACTATGGCAATACCCTCGTCGAGGCTGGAATCATCATCCAGTACCAAATAATCGGGCTTAGGAAACATCTGACGCATCTTATCTAAGAAGCTGTCTTTGAGCTTTACAGGCGCAGAGAAATGAAGATGCTTGAAGCGTTTGTGAAAATATTGCTCCGACAACGAAATAATATGACTCAAGTACGCCTTGATGACCTCTTCGCGGCGCACCATCCCATTGTTTCCTTGAGCATCAAAAATTTCCTCTTCCCGCTCCAAATCGTTCATCCAGCTTTTGATTTCATGGAAAACCGTCGCCTTGCTCTCAAAGTGATCAGCTATGATCCGCTTTCTTGCTTCATAGCCAAAAGCATAACGAATCGGCTGACCATCTTCGCAAGAATCAATATATACCAAAGTGGGAATCATCTGCCGCGTCGTCGTTTCTGTGATGTCGGGAAATCTCACGATTTCCGGCTGATTTGCCTGCTCATCGAGGATGCCATAACTTCCGGCAGTCGTATTGCTCGTACCGAAATCAATGCAAAGCGTTCGATTTGCTTCTTCCAGCTTGCGGAATTTCAATTCACACGGTATGGCATAAAAGACTTTCTCATTTCTATCCTTTGGGAAAAGAATGATCTCATGCTTGCAGTTCTTTTGAATGGACTCATAATCCATATCCTCCGCCGGAAAAACGAGCTTCGGCTCCTGCGGACTGCCCAGCAAGCGCCCTACGGCCACCGTCTTTTTCAAATGCGTATTGAACAAAGCCGCCTTGCTGTGAGTGATGGCAGGAGCATTCTCCCTAAGGCGCAAAGAAAAGTTGTCCTGCGCTCTCACTGGAATCTGATCCGTAACGGTAAAGTCCATATAGCTGATGGAAGTGACCACCTCCTTCTTTCCTGTGCGGTAAAGATCGTCCATAAGCGCAGCAGTCAGTTGTTCTTCCTCTTCTTCCTCGGCTTCGCCTGCATCCGGCACGTTCTTTTTCGCTTCCTGCTCAGCATCAGCGGAAGAATCGTCCGACTTCGCCTGTTCTATGGGCGTCGCTGTCTCTCCTTCATTCGCGCCCAAGGTAAACAGCTCAAAAAACAATTCCAAGTCCATCGCCTTTGTCAAACGACGAAAGCCGGTTTCTACATATTCGATACCTGCATCATCGAAGCTTTTCTTTAAGAATTCTATAATGCAGTCGCCAGGCGTCGTCGGCGCCAGAACGAACTTGCGGAAATCCTCTTCCGTATCAAAGGCAAAGCCCTCGATATCAATCTCCAGTTCCACCAAATTATCCTTGATTTTCTTAAGCTCCATCCGCCGCTTGCTCGCGGGCTTGCCGGAAGGGAGCAAAAACGACCAACTCCGCTTTTTCTTCTTCTGTTCTTCCACCTGTATATGCCTCCTCTTGGATTTCACAAAATCCTTCTACAGCTTCTCCATAATGGCAGGAATCGCCGTGCGGAACGTGCTTTCTAATTCAGACATGTTTTTGATGGTGTAATAAAGACCATCCCCGGCCAACTGTTTCAAGAAAGCCTTATTTATACTATTTCCTACACCAATGGCAATGATACGGACACCTTTCTTTCTTAAAGACGTTGTTTTGAGCAAGGTTTCATCCGGATCAAACGGCGCTCCATCCGAAACCATGATGATCACCTTGCCGTTCAAGCTACCTTCAAGCGCACGTTCCGCCTCTCGAAAGGCGGGAAGCATCACTGTGCCGCCGCTGGCAGAAATACGATCGATTTTGGCGCGCATAACCTGCGCGTCATTCCCAAGCGGATAAACGAGATGCGTATAGTTATCAAAAGATGCCAACCCCAAACGATGCACCGAAAAATCGATGATCTCATTGACCAGTGCATAGCAGGCATTCTTCGCCTCTCTCATCGGTGCACCTTCCATGCTGCCGGACGCATCCAAGAGGAGCATGAAATCGACCGGTCTCTGCTGCGGCTGAACAGCAACCTTCTCATTTTCCCGAATCAGGATCTGCTTTCTAACATGAGTTTCTTGATCCTCCGCCGTGACCTTCAATGTCTGATTCTTATCGTAACTGAAGGTCACCTGAATGCACGGTTCTCCTTTCGGAGCCGGGCGAATGCCGTCCAAGGTCATACTGCCATATAAGACATGATGATCCAGATCCAATATCTCCTCAGCATCACTTCCAGCCTCGTAAATATTGATATTGACAGTTTCTTGATTATCCACGGAAGTCGTATAGGAACGTGTGTTTTCGCAAGGGTACGGAGTATTTTTCTGCAGAATTTTCGAGAGTACACTGTTTCCAGCTTCATCTATAATCTCCACGCCCATGGAATGCGAGATGATATCCTTGAAACCACCCTTGGCTTCGACGCCGCTGGCTTCATGCTCGGCTACGATGCAAGCGCCAATGACCACCAGCGTATCAAGACTCAGCTCCGTATCCACTTGCTGGCTGACAATCTTTTCCACATCCGTTCGGATGCGCGGGATGTAGCAGCTTCCGCCGGCAAGTACGATACTGCTAATCTCATCGAGAGGAAACGGCTGTCTCTCTAGGAAATTTTTCAAGCGTGTCGTGATTTTCTCATAAAGCCCTTCACAAATATCATCGAATTGCTCTCGATCGATGACGATATCGAAGGTATACGGCGCTCCCTTATAAGGAAAGAGATTCGTGATGCTGACTTCCTTCTCCGTGCTTTCCGACAAAGCTTTCTTTGTATTCTCAACCACAGCAGCCAAGCGGCCGCGCAGCGAGCCATAGTCCCCTGCCTCCAGGCCGGAAGCAGCAAGCGATGTGAAATCCATGCCCGTCTTCTCACCCAAACGCTCCAGGAAATAATCGTACAGCAAACGATCGAAATCATCGCCTCCCAGATGATGATCGCCGTCTGTATCAATGGCCTTATATTCCTCCGCCTGCGGATCAGCTTCAAGAATGCTCAGATCAAACGTGCCGCCGCCAAGATCGACGACCAAGATCTTGCCATCCAAATCCTTAGTTCGCCCTGCTGCCACAGCTGCTGCCATCGGTTCGGTAATGATGCGCAGAATCTCAAGCCCTGCACGCTCACCGGCCTTTCTCGTTTCTTCCTTCTGCTTGCCACTGAAATAGGCCGGCACCGTAATAACAGCCTGGACGCTCGTATCCTCTTCCTTCTTCATTTTTTTGAGCACCGTTTGCTTTACACGACGCAGAATCTCAGCAGCTGCATCCGTAGGCGTCAGAGACTTCCCTCTCTGCTCCCACTTCTTATCAGGATCGCCCATGAACGTCTTGGACGAACGAATCAGATTATCCGGGTCGCCCTCTCCCTTAACCTTGGCTTCATGCCCGATGGTCAGGCTGCCATCCGATTCCACATAGAGCATCGAGGCCAACATTTTCTCACCATCAAATTTGAACAGCGTCGGCTTGCCTTTCTTCATATAACAAGCCAAAGTGTTCGTAGTACCTAAATCGATTCCGATTGTCACAGACTCCACTCAACCGTCTCCTCTCTTTCTTCCTGCAAATCGGATGAACATATTCTGCATCCGACATGCCCGCTATTTCGTTTCGTCATCGTCTTCATCTTCATCATAAAAAGCCGTGGGGGCATCCGCTTCTCGCCTCATTTCATCTCCTTGGAAAGCGTTCGTCTCGTCATTATTTGAATCTTCATTTCCTTGCGGCTTTTTTTTGAGTTTCTCAAGCTCTTTTTCAATTTTTTCCCGCAAATCATGCTCTGCATCATATCGGCGATTCCATTCGGCAATTTCCTTATTCGCCGCCTCTGCCTTTTCAGCAGCCTCTTTTTCAACTTTTTTGATTTTCGACTGAACGTTCATCTTCTCGGCGAACAATTCTCCGTAACCCTCAATTTTATCTCGATTCCGCTCAATCTGCTGTTCGCATTCCCTTCGTTTTCCCTCGTATTCCTCCTTTGCCTTCTCATGCTCTGCCTTTGCTTCATCACATTTCCGGCGAGCATCTTCCAAGCGCCGCTTTTCCTCTTCAAGCTCGTTCTTCATCTTCCCTAAGGCGCTTTGAGCAATCAGCAGCGATTGCACCTTATCATTATAGTTTCCGATTTCATTATCCCGATAGACACGCAGTTCATCCAGCTTGTACTGAAAATCCCTGTCCATATCTTGAATCTTATCGGTTTGAACCTTGATTACGGAGCGCCATTCCCCCTTTTGTTCTTCCCACGCCCCAATCCGATGTTGAAGTTCCTCCTGCAGTGCTTGTTTTTCCTCTGCACAAGCCTCGTACCTTTCGTGCCACAAATCAGCATCCCGCGAATATTCGCAGGCAATATCATGCAGGTGCGTGAGGGTTTCCTGCAGCATGCCGATAAGATTCGGATACCGCATCTCCTCCAGCAGTTTATTGCCATAGTCGCGAAGCTCGTTCAATTCCTGTCCGCGCTCATCCATTTCTTCAACCTCCCCCAATGACCAACATCATGCTTCCGAACCGCTGAGATCGATTGTCTGCGTCTCGACTTCTATAAGTTCCGAACCCCGCATCTCCGAGAATATCATGCGAAGCGTCCCCGCATCACTCAATTCCATCTCCAGCAAGATGCCGTCTTTTGCCTCGTACAATTCAGGATGCACCGTCACGCTCCCGGCATACACGGCGCCGTCGTCACCGCCGATTTCCACATTCTCAGAGTCAGCGAAGCTTTGATAAACGATTACCCGGTATTCGTTTTCCTTCAATGCCTGCCAAGGCAGGGGGATACGCTTCGTACGTTGTCCGTAAGGAGGTGCGCAATCCATATACTTCTTGAACGCTGCTTCTTGCACAACGCCCAGACTGAAGGGAATCGTGCTGACGATCTCAATATCATCCTCTTGATTCTGTCGAATGCTGAGATAATGCGCGGCGCCGGCAGCAACGTCAGCAATCGTCTCCTCTTCCCACTCGTAATCGTCACTGTCAAAAATATCCGCCCCAAAGTACTCCGTCAGCAAATCCAGCACATACTTTATGCGCGAAGTTCCGCCAAAGCTCTTGACAAGCGTGACCTCTCCCTTCGTCATATACGTCTGTGCAAACAACTCATCCAACAGACCAAAGATTTTCTCCCGCAATGCATGGCGGCAGAACAAATCCTCCATCTCTTGGCGCGTCAATTCAAACGTGTAGTGCTGACCGCTTCCGTAAAACGTGCACAACTGCTCGCTAGTATCATTATCCTCTTCAAACAGTTTTTCTTTTAGCTTCGTCACGATATCTCGCAGTTCCTGCATCGTTTTGGCCTGTCCTACAGTATCGTCATGAGCGTAGATTTCTGCAATCTCTGCCGCATACTTTTTCGCCAAAATCTCAGAGAAAATCGCTTCGTCAATATCAATGCCGCCATAAGACAAGCCTGCCGACGCCATTTCCTCGATACGGATACCGTCATCATGCTCGATTTGCAGGAGGCTCAAATCAAGCGTCGAGCCGCCGAAGTCAAAAATCAGCACATTTTCGTCGCAATCGCCATCAAACAAATCCTCCATAGAAAACATAGCGGCAAAAGGTTCCGTGATAATCGCCTGCACGATGATGCCGGCTTCTTTTGCTGCTTGATAGATGCGGCTTCTTTGCAGACCTGAGAAGCAAACAGGAACCGTAATGACCGCTTGAAGTTCGTGTGCATCGCAGTTCAATTTTCTTTGCAGCCTTTCACTAAGCCCGCGGAAAATATCCGCAGCGGCCTCAACAGCCGAAACATCGCGTGCAAGGTTGGGAATCGATTTCGACCAATCTGCAAATTCCAACTTACGCTTTACATATTCTACGCTGTTTTCCGAATCCTGTTCTTCCTTGGCAGGATCTCCAATCTTCTTCTCTACCTCGCCCGCGCGAGTCATATCATAAAGCACGATATTCGGGATGTAGTTTTGATCCACATTCTGGCTCAACCGCACAATATGTGCGCCTTTGTTGCGCCAACTTGCGGTTTTGATATTGCAGGCGCCGAAATCAATGCCGACGAATTTCTCCACGTCTCTCACACTCCATATTTCAAGCAGATGATTCTGCCGCGCTTGCGCACCGTATCAAGGCTGCCTTCATCATCCTCATAATCCATGAAATACGGCAGCAGTTCCACCTCATCGATCTTGCCGTGATCGGCTGCCACCGAGGTTGCCTTGCATATAGGAGTTTCGATGCTGGAAATCATCTCATCCTCCAGTTTGCTGCCGGGCAGGAGGTCCATGGTATAGATTCCGTGCCGCGCCAGATAGAGATTCACCTTCTGCAGAAGTTCCTTATATCCGGCGGCGGCCTTGCCGCCGCGATAGATGGCGACCATGACATTGTCCAGCAAGCTCTCGCTGATGATCTTGAAGAACTTCTCCGTGATTTCTTCCGAAAGCTCCTCTATGTCGCAGTCTGCAAAATCAAATTTATCATGGAACTTTGTCAACGCTTCCATGCACCAACGGAAATTCTTCAAAAAACTGCTTCTGGCAGGTTCGGCAATCTGCGACTGTCCCAGATATGATACCAGCACACCCATTTCCCGTATGCTCTGTGCCAGCTTCGCCTTGACTTCCTCTCCGTTCCCATGGAAAAATGCCTGGGACATCTCCGGCTTGGGCAGGGAAAAAGCTGCAATCCAAGGCGGTGCCGGAGATATTGTCGCTTTTTCCTGACTCTCAGAAGACGGTGCAGATGCACTTTCCTTCGATTCAGACCTCAACGATGCTTTTTTTAGCCCGTTCTCGATTTCACCCATCCGGCTCTTGAGCGCAGCCAAGGCTTGCGCCTGCGCTGCATTCTGCTGCTCAAGAAGAGCCATGCGCTGCTTTGACTGGTCTGCCTGCCTCTTCAGTGCGAGATTCTCCCTCATCCGGTCATTGATGGCAGATTTCAGGCTCGCCAGTTCCTGCACTTGTCTTCCTAAAGTCCCCTTCAGGTATTCGATCTCTTGTTTCTGACCGGCAAGTTCCCCCTTTAAGCCCTCGCGCTCCCGTTTCCAGCCGTCGAGCAAAGCGTCCGTCGAAGCAAACGATTTGCTCTCCAAGTCTTGCAGCCGCGCCTCAATCCCTTTCATGCGGCTCTCTTGGCGCTTGTCGGACTCCGCCTGCGAGCGACCGCTTTCCTCATAGATTTTCTGTCGGAGGTCAGCGACTTCCTGTCGGAGCGTTTGCAAGTCATAATCCCGCAAGAATGCTTCAAGCTGCCGTTTGATTTCATCCGAAGGATCCACCAGAAGCGGCATATCAATTTTCCGATTGATTTCAATGATGATTTTCGAGTTTTCGATTCCCTTTTGAATCCGTCTGCCGAAATCATCCTCATCCACAAGCATATCCCAAAGCAAACCCATTTTTACGTCCCCTTTATTTTCTCTTGGTCTCACAGAAAACGATGCAGCTTCCCTTGAGAATCAGCTCTTCCGTCTCCCCATCATCATTGCGATATGGAATAACATGCGGCAGGAACTCAATTTCATCAATGAAACCTATGCGATCCGCCGCAATTGCTTCTTTTGTGAACGGGGAAGCAAACCATCGAGTATATTCAGCAAAAGGCTTATCAAGGTTGATCTCTTTACGATAGACGCTGACATCAGAAAGATATTGTTCCAAGCAATCTGCAAAGGTTCGATAAAATTGACGTTCATCCTCTTGGCTGTATTTCAGACCACTATGGCAGCCGCGCAGCAACTCTGCAATATGCTCCAGCACGAACGCACCAATCTGACGAGCCATTTTCTCGCTTGTATCTTCATCTATGTCTTTGGGCTCCTTGAATCTTCGATCCGCACACGAAGGAATCTCCGCCAAATTTCGGCTTACGGAATCCGCATATTTTACCATGCGCTCTTTTTTCAACAGCATATTGAACCGATTGAGACAATCATGCAAAAGCGACGTATCTTTCAAACGCTCTACATAATCGCGCCAGGCATCCGTGCCGTTGATGTCGATGACTCGATACTGCGAGATTATTTGTTCCTGTTCCTGTTCCTGCTCGCTTTCCTGCATAACTGCGGAAACATCGCTGTCATCATGCGGAGTGGATGCTTTCCCCGAGAACATCGCCCGCATTTTCTGCAAAAAAGACCGGCGACCGCAGTCTCCAAACTTCGCCTTCAATCGATTCAGAAAACCCTTCCTCTCATCCACGGCATTCACTCCCAGTCCGTTTCGTGCTTGATTTTCAGTTTCTTGTCATTGATGACCGTGCCCGCTGTGTCCTTCGTCACTGCCTTGATCTCGATGCTCCCATCGAGCTGCATCTCGAAATGAACTTCGATCTCGGTATCCGCCCGCTTCAATCCTTCGGGCAGTTCCACCGTCAGAATATCCACTTGCTCCATGCCGTCCTGATCCGTCCGCGTCATTCCCGGATGATTGTCGACATCATACTCATAATAAGGAATCTTGTATTCTTTCTGTCCGTCATGATCGAGGACGAAAGTCCGACTGCCAGATGCCGGCAATGGCGTATTTTCCGCAATGAGCATCTGAAACTTATTGAACACCATGCCCTCTTTAGCAACTGTACCGATCTGCGTATTGGTAATCTGCGCGATATGCTCCAACTTTTCCACACGCTCTGCCAAAAGAGCCGCGCCGCGGGAAATCAGGAACGTAGCGTTCGTCGCAGGATCGATCTCCAGATGCGGCAGCTTCTGCTTCAAAGCTGTTCGCGCCAAAGGAACATTGGAACTGCCGCCGGCCATGACCACCGTGTCGATTCGCTCGATTCCCTTCTCGGCTGCCTTGTCCAGCGTTCGCTGCACGATATCCACCGTGCGCTCAATGTCCGGGCGAATCATCTCTTCGAATTCCTCGCGCGAAAGATACGTCTCAAAAATTTTCTGCTTTCCGTTGAAAGTCAGATGCAGATCTTTCTCTACCTCATTTTCTTCCGACAAGGCTTCCTTCATCTGATTGGCTTTGCGCTGGATTTCCGCCATGTTCATCTGATATTCGAGGTGTGCCGCTCCCTCCAGCTCCTCCGCATCCTCTGCATCCTCAGGGAAGCTCACAGCATACTGCTCTTCAATGCGCTCAATCAAATATGCCACGATTCGCTCCGTTAAGAGATTTCCCCCCAAAGAATTATCTCCTCCGGTCGCAATTTCCTTGAAACTGTCCTGCTGGCGTTCCACCACAGAAACGTCAAACGTGCCGCCGCCAAAATCATAGACTAGGATTGCCGTGCCAGACTTGTCAAATTCACTGTAATTGTGCAGATAATCGGTGGCGGCAGCCGTCGGTTCCTTCGTAACCTTGACCTCAATCCCGCAGTCTCTCGCCGCACGTTTCGTTGCATTTTTCGCTGTCATGAGGAATTTCGCCGGCACCGTGATGACCGCACGCTCGATCGTACCGCCCATGGCGCCGAACTCCTTCAAGAGCGTTTCCTCCATGCCCTTGACGATTTTCTGCAGGAAACGCTTCACAGCCTCCCGGGGTTTCAGAAAAAAATGATCGCCATTTTCCGCCGTCACTTCGTAGCGAAATTCGTGATCGGACAGACGCGACTTGAAATTCGCCACCCCGGCCAGCGGATGCATCTGCATCTGCGTTACAGCATTTGCTCCAATATCCCACTCCGATTCGCTGTGAAAATAAAGCACGGAGGGAATCAGCTTTTCCCCATCATACTTGAGCTGCTTCAGCTTGCCGCTCTTCTTTCCCGTATAAGAGACAATCGTCGTTGTCGTGCCAAGATCAATGCCGATCTCCTTGCCGGTCTTCGTATCCATAGTCATGAATCCTTTCCTGCATCGTATAGTCTCATATTGTTCAGGCGCATCGTCCGCTTGCGTCCAATGATGCCGAAGGGATGCTCCCAATACACTTGCCACTTGGCAGTCGCATCGAGGAAGAGCATGACGAGCAATCTCATGCAGCCCGCATCCTCACCATTTTCCGCCTGCGGCAAATAAATCAGAAAAATGTCATCGCCATGATAGAAATACAGAGCGGCTTGTGGAAAAAGCGCCTTGACCGCCTCCCGAAAATACAATCTGCGCCCTTGCTCCGATTCCTGCTTTCGTAAGAGGCGCACAATCTCCCGCTTCTGTTCAGGCTTCAATCTTTCATATATCTCCCTGCTCTCCGCCCCGAAGCATCCCAGCGACAGTTCTTCATCCAGTTCGTCTTCCGCCAGAAGCCCTCGCGACAATCCCGACGTTCGGTCAAGATGTGCCAAAAAATGCAGCAGGCAGTTGCATAATGCCTGCAAGTCGTCTTCCTGCCTTTCCCACAAATCCCGCCGTTGGAGCAGCACGCGGAACGGACCGGCGAATCGCGGCAAAGGATTCACCACGACGACCTCGCCGCGGCGTCGGCTGATCTCCAGCGGCGGAGATGAGATTTTCATCGATGGATCGATTTCATAGCGCGTCTGCGGGCTGTATCTCCTCCACAAATAATCCATCATCGCACCCCCACCCATTGGAAGTCAGGAAATCGACGCCCCAGGAAGGAAAGGACGAACTCGGCATAATCGTTCAGAAACCTGTCGCCACTGGAGAACGCTATGTAGGCAAACGGCAGGCTGCGCCACTTTCTATAAAGAACTTGCTCACGCGGAACATCGATCGTCCCATAGGCGGCTTCCTGTGGATAGCGGCGAAGGACATCCTGATCCTTCCTCGCTGTAGGGCTTATCCCGCGAAAATCACAGGAAAAGCCATGCTCGGGCATAGACAAGGCATAGAGTGCACGCTCCACATCTCCCTGCGTCCGCAGTCTCTCCTTGGCGTCCGGCATACTTCTTTGCTCTTCCCTGTTGGAAAATGCCGTCTTTCCCCATTCCCCGCCGTAGTATTTTGCAGCATCATCCCCAACCGGCAGAATACGCATCGAGATGCACGGCGCGGACAACTGCCTTTTCGTCACCACAGTAATCTTCTGCTGCTCCAAATCCTTTTCAGCTTCAATGACGGCTTCCAAATCCGCATAATCGGGGCAGATAAAGGCAGCATCCTTAACGCCCGCAAATTCATAGCGATAGATTTCCTGATCTCCATAAGGAGCGAAAAAGGAATTGCTCGCGCCCTGCACGGAGTTATACGGCGGCAAAGCGATAACTTCCGTGGAAATATTCCATAGGAGCCGCTTCCCCGAAAGAATCTTATCTGCCAAGTGATTTTTTTCGAACCGATAAGGCTCTGCCCCGGCCTCATGCTCACGCAGCAAATCCGCTACGGCGCTTTCTTCCCTTGGAAGCTGTATCTTCACAGCACGTCGCGCATATGGCGAAAACAATACGGGCACTGTGATATGATACAGGTCAGCCATGCAGAAAAGCAGTCGCTCGCGGCTCACGAAACGCAGGTCTCTAACCAACCGATAGCGGAAGGCCCTTCTTTCTCCCTTTACATCGATGCAGCCCTCATACGGATACGCATCGGCAGATTCCGTCGCGCAAAGGGCATCCATTTCCTCATAAGGGCAATCAAGGAAATAGTCACCGCTTACATCGATATATTGCGCATCCTCAAAAAGATTTTCTTCTATGTCCTCCTGCTTGCTGATGATGCTACGGAAACCCGTCATGTCACTGCAGTTCTCGCTTGCCGCCAATGCCGTCACGACATGCCATTTACTGCTCCAATCCTTGCGTAGATTCCCATCTTCGCGCAGTACGCGCTCCCGAATCTCATTGAGAACAGCGTCATTGCGCTTCGAAAGCACCTTGAACGTTTCTTGAAAAATTTTCTTCCATTCATCCGAAATATCCGCCTGCGCAACAATCTTCTGCAATTCATCCTGCTCTGATCTCATCGATTCTTCTCCCCTAGCCGATATTCACCGTAGAACCATTCAACGAAAGCTTTCCTTTGGCGTCTATGCGAATCTCGCCTTTTCCGGCGATATTGACCGCGCTTTTCGTTTCCAAGCCGATGTCCTTCTCCGACCGACCTATAATCCCCTGTTCATTCCATGCCATTTCATTGCCGTCAGCCTTAATATAAATGCCCTTGGCATCCAGAAGCCATTCCGTCTTGCCTTGGCACAACCGTATAGCATCCTTCGTCATAGTCATCTTGCTTTCGCCAATGGCAAGCTCGATCTTGTCATCGTCGATGAGCAGCGTATGGTCGCCGGAAGCAATCTTCAGCGCCTTTTCCTGAAAAAAGATGCGCCTTTTGCTATTGTTGCCGATATATTTTTCTTCCACCTTCCGGCATTCGTCTGCCAATGCGTTTTCTCGCAGAGCGGCTGTCGCATACACGCCTTCGTTCGAGAAAACGACCTGCACCTTGTCGCCGACATCCGGCAGGAAGACGATGCCTCCCGCCAGACCCGTATAGGGGCTTTGATAGGGAAGCCACATCTTCTCTCGATCCATATCTTTGACGTCGCCCTTCTTGAAGGCAACTTGAATGCGCCCCATGTGCTTTGCATCCTTCGTATTTTCTACCGTGCCTTCGAAGTAGATTGTCTTCTCCAAATGCGCCGTCGGAGAAGCCGTATACTTCCATTCCATGTAGGGTTCAAGCGCATAGCTGAATTCATAAACCTCGTGCTGCAAGTCGACCTGCAGGCCGCAGATGACATACTCCTGCGTCTCCTTCGCAATCTTCACCTTCGAGCCGAACGGCAGGTACTTTTTCAAGGTCAATGCGAGGCTTTTCCTGCCCCGCTTGTTCTTGCTCGCCGTATAGCGTATGACGTCATCCATCGCAATCGTATGGACAGCGTCGGAAAGCGATTCTGCGAGGACGATGCCGCCCTTGCCGGGCTTCGTATCCTCGACCCAAAGCGGCATTTCCAGATAGGCGGCCATGCGCCGCAAAAAGGCGAAATTTGATTCCTGATTCTGAAGTATCGGAGCAGCATACGCCTGCGCCAGCAATAATTTTGATAATCGCAAATCACAAGATATAAGTGCCAGTTGAGAGATGGCGAGAACCTCTCCCAACTTTTTCCGAGGATTTTGCCAGATGCGCGTATGCGCCGTCTCATCTTCTGCAGCGGAGAAAGATTCTGCACGAACCTCTACCAGCGCAGAGTGAAGCATTCTGCGCAGCCGCACTTCCTCCACCTTGCCGCAGAAGATGCACGCCGCCTTCTCTTCCCCGTCCCAGAACACCTGAATTTCTTTTCCGCTGGAACCGAGGATGCTGTTTTCATCCTCGGCGTCGATGGAAGCGCTGAATGTGCATACGTTGTGTGCATTGCAGGATTTTTCCACACGGAATTCCGTAAGGTAGAAGATGTTTTCAAAGCCCTTGATCCGCATCCGGCATTCCCTCACTCTCTCACGTCATCCCTTGCGCGCCCATTCCCACTCGGCAGGCCAATCGCTGAGGACATCAATTTTATGCAAATTATTCTCTAGCTGAGTCAAACGAAGCTCAAAACCATCCTGTGCCTTACTATTGCTTCCACCGATTCCATCGCACTCATAGATTTCCTTATAATCCACCACAAAGACCTTTTTAAAGACATAAACGACCTGAAAACTAGTCGCCGTTTCCTTCACGGCGATACAAATATCCCTGTACATAGTTTCTGAACTGCAATCATGCGCCCATTCACTAATCTTCCGAAGTTTTTTTGTCAGTCCAGCAGCTTTGGAAATTTTTCCTTTAATCACAATCTTGGCCAACATACTGCTCGATTTTTCTCTCACATCATTATCAACCGTATCAAAGAAAATATCTACCGATTCGATAACCTTTTCTTCTTTGCTGATATCTTCATCATCCTGAACAACACCGTGGAGATCCGTACCGATACAAATCAGATCCTCGGGCACTTTATCCTCCGTTGCAATAGCAATTTTGAATCCATGCATGTCCCATTCCTCCTATGCTTTCTGCTCAACATTAATGTCCAAATCATCCAAAGCGGCTTCCAAATCAGACAGCTTGATTTTCAATTCCAGTTTGCCCGTGTCAAGATTATCTTCCAAAACGATACTTTCATTCTCGGTCAACAGCAAATTGACATCGTTCTTATGCTGCCCCTCCGCACTCTTCTTCCATGCCGCCACCTTCCCTTTGATGAAATCCCGCTCCACACCGCGACGAGTATTCCTATCTTCTACCGATTCATATTCAGCGCGCACATAATCCTCGACCAATGTTGCATAAATCGGACGATAGCGCTCGCTCCCCGGACTCTTGTAAAGCGTATTGGCAATATACACATACGTATTCTGCATACCATCCATCGCATCCCCCGAGAATACAAATCCCATCTTATCGACATTGATGGCATTGCGCAGATCCTCATTAGCACCGAAGTACGACTCCCTGTTAAATTTCGTCACGAGCTTTCGACGCACAGCTGGATTCTCAAAGTCAATGCGCACGCACGGCAACTGACGATGCACGGGGAGCTTGCGCTCAATCAGATACGAATGCTGCTGGCTTCCCACGAGAAGCCCTGCGGCAACATAAGCGGCGTCGATATAGACGCTGGGAATCGCCAACTTTTCTGCATCATCAATAATCTCAACGAATCTCTGACGCGTCAGCGTGAAGTTCGGATATGCGTATACCGCATGACGATTGTTCAGCTTCCGCAGGCACTCCCGCTTCTCTTCCACATACTTGGGCGACATGAGGAAGCCGTTGCTGTCATCGGCCTTGAAGCTGAAAACCGTCATGATCCGCGCATCATCCATGATCGACAATAATTGGCGAAGTTCATTCATGCTGACACTCTTCGTCGATTGCGGCTTGCTGTGCGAATACGCCTCTGTTGCATCGCCCCCCAGCAAGTCCTCATCTTCGTCATCCACCAGCTCGCCCTCATCGTTCGATTCCGATACGCCGGGGACGATGCCGAACCAGATGCGGCTCTTCACCGGCTCATGCCCGACACGCCGAATGAAGCTCGTGAACTTTTCCTTGCACTCCCGCATCAGGAGACCAGCGGAGCAGTTGGCAACGATCAGGCCGTCCGCCAGCTCGCCTCGAACAGCAGCATGGTCGAAGAAAATCTGCATGCCCAAAAGTTTCTGCACCGTTTCCGTCATCGCCTGGATGAATGCAGCTTTCGCGCTTTGGAACGTCTTTTCGTAAACATTCTTCCGGACTTTGTTGACCTCCTGCATTTGGCGCACCTCTGCCAAAGACGCCTGCACCGCCCCCATGCCCGTATTGGCTTCCGCCAGAGGCGCATACGTGGAAACCACGAGAGAGCGCACGAAGGAATTCGGCGCAGTCGCGCGCTTATCGTAATCTCCCTCGATGACAGCGGACAGAAGCTTGCGCTCTCCGCCGGCCAACTGTTTGACAGGCAGTTCCCCTACAGCGTTCGAAGAATCCTCCTGCTGCACGGGCACCACATCCAACGTGCCGTCTTCTTTGAATACAGCCGTATAGCCGCTGCCGGGGATCTGAATCGGCTCCTCCTCATCTTTCCCCGCGTTCTGCGCCAAAAGCTTGTCGGCGGCAGCAATCTTCGTATCCAGATCCGCCATGGCGATAGGCAGGAGATTGACTGCTGATTTTCCGTATTGCTCTCGTACTTTCTTGAAGTAGCCGTTGAATACCTTCCGCGCCTCATCGGTGCTCTCGCCCTTGTCCCGGCACTCATAATACTTGCTTTCTGCCGCGCATAGCTGCTTGCGCAAGTTTTTTGCAGCCTCGATTTCCTGCCTCGGCGTCAACTGCTCGAACAGCTCATCGTAGTTGAATTTCAGATTGGCATCGCCGGACTTTTCCTTTTTGCGGTACAAATCCAAGAGCATCTTGTAATAACTGTTGCTCACGATGTCGAGGGGAATCGCCCCTAGAGAGCTTTCGGTGGAGTAAGTGATCTCAAAGCCCGCCTCATTTGATGCCGGCTCATACTTCTCATAGACCTTCGGGGCGAACTTCTCCAAAAACTCCTCGAAGCTGTGAACCGACAATTTTTCAATGACGTCGTTGTAGACCCTCTCATTAGCAGAGTCCTCGCTCGCTGACAAGATGCCAAAAAGATTGCTCTTCTCCGAATCAAATTCCTCGAACAAGATTGTCCGATAGGTGTTCCCTTCCATACCCATACACTAATCCTCCTCCACTTCAGAAAAAAACACATTGCTCATGGCGGCTTTTGAAATCGCTTCCATCAAATCCTGTATTACGATGATGTCCCAATCCCATACGTCCGCCAGTTTGAACATACGGTAATTGCCAACGGCAGATGCATTGATCTTGTAGCGGGCTATGCCGTACTCATCCTTGACCAGCTCCTTTCCTTCACTCTCATCCCCCGCCTCATCAAGCGGGCGCATATATTCTTCGCGGACTGCCCGGATGCGCGGCGGCAGAGCGAGGCTGTACGGTTCCTGCAATCCCAAGTCTCTGTCGAGAAGATGGATCGGCTTGTAGAAGAGATTGTCCACCCCCTGCGCATCGAGTATGCATCTGAATGCCCGCGAAACCAGTGGAATCCCGTCGTTATAGAGAAAGTCCGGGAAGGTCATGCCCCCGCTCTCGGCGATTTCCACTTCCAGCGGGTGATGATTCAAAAACTGAAAAGCCGACGTCTGACATGCCTCAGCCAACTGCAAAATCGCATCACCGGGGCGCACCAGCTCTTCCAGATTGGTATGCGCCGTCATTCGGTAAAATTTCGCCATCCATCCGCCTCCTTATTCAATTCCAGTTCTTTCAGCCGATTTTTTGTCATCAGCGCAGGGCTGACGTAAGGAGAGACGGTCTGCTCCCTAAGCCAGACGAGAATTTCCGTATCATGCTCCTGCAGAAAACGCAAGCCATCTTTGCCCGTCGCGCGAATATCTGTCGGAAATTGGTGTTCCTGCGCTACGGTGAAGCACAGGACATCGCGCGGCGTATCTTCCAAGTAGACAAAGGATTCTACATTCTCACAGAATATGACGCATTTCTGCCGCCATGCTTCATCCGACAGTTCCAGAACAACCGCAGCCTTCGGCTTGATTACCAAGTGCTTTTTTTGCTCGGCGATGACTTCGGTGAAATGCTCCAGACGGAACATGGACAATGTGAGATGCGTTCCCTCCTGCAGCACGGTGATCACCTTGCCGGTGCGCGGCAGTGCGTATGTATAGCGATATGCTTCCTTCGACACAAAGAAGGGAAAACTGTGATGCGGCTTTCCGACATCAGAGAATGCCGCCAACTTCTCCTTAATCTTATTTGATATATAGTCTAATTTACTACACAATCGTCTTTTTTCCTGCTGCTCGGCATAACAGATTCTGTGCTGATTTTTCCTCGCCGTCAGACGCTGCTGCAGCTTTTCGATTTCCACCTGCACCAATTCAGCGTATGTCTTGACATCCGGCGGAGTCAGCTTGATTTTGTTGCGAATGCCGATCTGCTTGCAGATCATCGCCTTTTCATCCTCGGCAAATGTATAGCTATGCCCGCCCACATGCCATTGCACGCGCCCCTCGCTCATCACCTCATAAGCTTTGACGCTTTTCATTCGCTCGTCATCGGGATAATCCTCAGGGTATCCTACCAGCATGATGCAGTTGGCGTAAGCGTTGATGTCATAGCCGCAAAAACGGGCGAGGCGCACAAGCTCAGGATTTTGCTTGAATACCTGATTGCCGGAAATCAGATGATGCGCCGCATAGCGCCAACGATTTTCCTTGCCGTCGCCCAATGGCGCGACCACCTCGTCGAAATAGCGGTCATAGCCTTCCGTATGCGGCTTTGAAGCATCGTAATTCTTCCGCAGAATGATGGAATTGTTGTCGACGGTCGCCGCCTCGTTGTCCAAGCGATAGGAACATGCCATGCACTGTTCCTTGTTTTTGCTGCAGGAGCATAACATGCCGTCACGAAACGGCGGCACTTCTTCCCTTTTTGTCGCTACTGCTTGCTCTTCGACAGTCGCTTCCTTCTTCAAGCTCGGCTTTTCGCTCGCCTGTACAGTATTTTCTCTTGGCGCAGGGCGAACGGCATCGCCTTGGAGCGAAGGATTCCTCTCACTCTTCCCTTGCGCTTCTGCCCGCGTCTCTGCCTCTTGCGCCCCATCCGCCTCGCGTGCAGGCCACGCGATGGTCAAAACCTGCGCGGCACGCGCCTCCTTGTAGAGGATATGTCCCTTCGTGCCGGACTGCAGAGCCTTCACGCTTTGCCCTGCCGTACATAGGGCTTTGGCGTCTTCCGTCAAAAGATTCGTTCCCGCACGATGCTTGACGCCAACAGCAAGAGGACCTACGGCGCACGGACAAGGCGTCGGCGTACCGCTCGGCAGCGGCGGCAGATAGCTGCACGGTATCGGCGGCTGGCTCGGGCGGAGGATCGCCGCTGCTGTCAGCAGCTTGCTTCCATGATACTTCGCCTTTTGGTTCGCCGTTTCCATGGCTTTGAACCTCATGCCCAGCGGGCACGCAAACACAGCCGCTTCGCTCAGATACTCCTTCCCCATCGCTTACTCCAATTCGATGCGAATGGGATCGCACTTCTCTCCGCCGCCCGCAGTCAGTTCGCTTTCATCACGGGCAATCATATACTCGATGACTCTCGACTCCACCGGGCGGATATAGACGAAGGCATTCTTGTCGGGGTGCGCAATCGAGACATGCTTCTGCTTGGCAATCGTCATCGGCGCATCGCCCATGGCTGCTTCGGGACGATCCGTATAGAGAATGTCAAACGCGCCGCCGGCGTCGATGAACTTGTACCACGTTTTCAGCTTGGCATTGCGGTCGATGACAGGGCGGAACTTCCCCTTCTTACGGCGGCCTATATAATATTGGAAAGGCACGCGCGCACCGTCGGGCGTGATGCTCTCCACCTTGATCTCGCCGCCGTCACGGCATTTGAGCAGCCCATAGGCGACGCCCGTCTTGCCCGTAGGGCGCATCATCTCCTCTCTCGTATCCTCAGCATCGCCGAGCGCTTCCCGAATCGCATCGGCTTCCTGCGTGCCCAACGGCGGGTAAATGCTAAACTGCGGCATCGGCTGATTATCGCCGAACTTCAAAAGGCTTCGTGCCGTACAACCCGAAGTACGAGAAGCTTCCTCCTCTTTCGCATCGTTCGTTTGCTCCGCAGATGCAAGATACTCATCGAACAGCTGCTTGACCAGCGGAGAGCGCGACGAATTTCCTGCCAAGAATACGGATATCTCCTTTACATCCGAAAGAGCGGCAATCCTATTGTCGCTTCCCGCACTCTTGTCAAATGCTTCGGCAAGCGACGTGAAGAAGCGCCGCACGCCCTGCTCGATGCGCTTTTTCATCATAGCCTGCAGGTCTACGACGTCATCGCCGATCTTCAGCTTGAGATTGGCGTCCGTCTTCTTCTCGCCGTTTTCGCGATAGAGCGTCAGTTGAATCTGCCCGCCTTCGATCAACTGTTTGGCTTCTTCTGATTCGGGGGCTTCCCAGACCGGGCGCAGCTTCTCCATGAGGTTGCGCATATTCTGCTGCGCCTCGCGCGAGTTTTTCAGCAGGCTCTCGTGTCCCGTAAAGAGCTGGGCGTCGGGCGCCATGGCGAAGGGAATATGCATGCCGACAGCCGGCGCATCGGCATCGGGCGCATCGGGATTCAGCAGGTATTCTTTGTTCGCGCGGAACACTTCGAAGGCAAGAAGGCGCAGAAGATTCTCGCCGCCCAAAGTGCGGTCGCCGTTTTCGCCGAAGTGCGTCAAGACGTAATCATAGCGGTCGTCCTCCGACTCCTTGAATACGCCGAAATCAAAATCCGTCGTGCCGCCGCCAAAGTCAAAGACGGCGTAATACTCCGCTTCCCCCTCCTCCGGGTCGAAGCCGTACTCCTGCAATGCCGTTATGGCGTATGCCGCAGGCTCGGATGCAACTTCAAGCACGCGGAAGTCTTTCATCCGCGCTTCGTCTGCCAGGAGCGCCGTAGGAAAGGATTTGCGCAGGCCCCTGCGGATGCTGTTGCCCATGTGTTCGCGGATGCGATGCTCGTAGGTGACCGGGAATGACATGACGTAGTGAAGGAAGATCTTGCCGCGCAGCATGTGGTTGATATAGCGTCCCAGATAATAGGCATAGATTTCCAGCGGATCCATGTCCGACGCCTCAAGATCCATGAAAGCGGGAAGCTCCCATATCTTTCCTCGGGCATCCTGCAGCTTGAGCCGCTGCCCGCTCGTGCCGCACCACTGCTTCAGACCGTCGAAGAACGTGCCGTGCTGGTCGCTGCTGGCGTCCTTGAGATTCTGAAAGGCGTTATGCGATACCGTCAGATCATCCCAACGCGTCGCAGGCCGTCCTTCCCTCGCAGCGTAGGCGGCGAGAAAAGCATCGAGGTCGATGAACTGCAGCACCGTGGGATTCTCGTAGTTCTTCGCCTGCAGCCCCTTGCTGTACGTGCCGCTGCCGACCTGCAGCGGCAGGACTTGCAGCTCGTCCGTCTCATAGACCACCACGGTGCTCTTCGTGCCGAAGTCGATGGCGACGATGCCATCCGACACATCCGCCGCCGGACTGCGCGCCGTAAGCCCCTCGCCCACGTCGATTTGCACGGCGTCTTCCGCTTCCGCCGCATCTCTGTCCCAAAGATCCCAATGACCGCGATTGGGATCGCTCAGGATCTTTTCATCGTAAGGATCGAGGGCAATCGCATATTCATCGGCGCGAAGGAGCCTTTCTTTGAAGCGCTCCTTCACATCCTCCGTCACCGTCAAAGCCGTGGCGGAAAGAATGCCCGCCGCTTCCTCTGGCAGCCAAGGCAGCACTTCGTCGTCATGAATAGCGGCGATCGCCTTCGCCGAGTCTAAAACAAGTTTTTCCCCTTCCACGGCAAGATACTCGTCGCACCGCCGCAGAAAATCATACGCCTTGCCAAGATCCGTATTCTCCTTGAACGCCGGCGGACGCAAATCATACTGCAGCCAGCAGAGAATCGTCTGCGCGAAGGAAACCGTCGGACTATCCTCGCCGTTGAAACGATAGATGGGGATATTCCAGCAATACTCGTAGTTAGATCCTTCACCATATCTTTGCGTGATGCCGCCCTTGTAGGTATTGTAGCACCTATAGCAACGGCGGCCGGAGTGCCATTCAGGTTGGACGGTCACTCCATAAAGATTGCGCCCCTCTACTTGAATGTAAACTCCGTCGCGGCAATAAATATCGCTTCGGCCAAAGCTCCTGCCGGCCTCATTCGGCGTAGGGAAGTCGCCGGCAAAGCCCGCAAATTTCATCCGCTCTGCGCTCGGCATCTCAAACGACGAATTTGAGCATTCTTGACAAGTTGCCTCAAATACCGCCAGATTCGGCATCACGCCGACGATCTGCGGGACGTAGAAAATATCCTTGTTCGGCATATACGTCCATATCGTATCCGCCTGCTCATTCTTCGCCCATGCACAAAGAGCTTCCGCTCTTTTCTGAATGCGCCCTGCCGCTAGTTGAACAATCGCTGCCAGCGTTTCTTCTTTGCATACGGTCATCTCTTCCGCAGAGACTTTGATCTTCGCAACGGTTTTTGTCGTCCGGCTCATCTTTTTCCTCCATCCCGATTTCTATGCCAATTCCACGAGGGAACGCCGCACCACGCTTCCTGTCACCGCATGAGAGAATCCTGCAAAAAGCAGTCGCGCCACGCGTCCGAGCTGCGGGCTGCTCGCCGTGCGGCTCATGGCGTCACCGTCAAAAGCCGCGCCCAGCGGAACATGCAGCCGCCGAAACAGCGGCTCTCGCTGACTGCGATTCACAGATGCGAACGAGAAGTCAAAAAGTGCCGCCAGTCGCGCCGCCTCTTCCGCTGCCGCATCAGCTGCGGCCAATTCATCGCTCACATAATCCCAAAGCTGCTCAAGATGTCCCCTCTGCAGCGCACCGCAGAAAAACTCCATCGGCGTATCACAGCCGCCAAAGATTCCTGCGATCGCCTCCCTGTGCTTCAAGGAGAGCGCTGAGACATTCGCATACGCCGCAGCAAATTCGCTATAGCCGCTCTGCCACTGTGCGATTTGTTCCTGATCGCAGGCAGCTTTCTCCAGCTGCCCCTTCACAGAAGCTTGATACTCCATCAATTCTCTCCGCACTTGCTGCACCTCTGCCTCATGGTCTTCTTGCAGCTTTCGGACGGCTTCTTGCTGCTCGTCCTTCAGTCGCCGCATCTCGTCTCGGTGCTTCTGCTCCAAGTCAGCGGCCTTCTGCTCGCTCTGTGTTCGAAAGGCTTCCCATTCCTTGTCAACCTCGCTTTGCCGCCGATATCCTTCCAGATTCAAGAGCTTGATGCGCAAATCATGCAGATTTTCTTCCTTGCTGAGATATGCAGCAATTTGGCGTTCGATCTCTCCGTGCAAACCTTCACCCCTTCTCCACTTTTCCAGTATAGCAATACAGATGGACGAAATCTGTCCATCTGTCAAAACTTAATTTTGCTTGAATAAAAATCCTGACAACAACTCAAAAATAAAACCATAGTGAGTTTCTGCGTTAGAATTAGTTTGCCAAACAAAATTCACAACGAATCACTCCCTATGGATTAAGGAAACGCTGATAAAATGAACTCGCCCAAATTTGCATAAATATATAAAGATGGGTGGCCGAACTCATCCGCGATTCCTTATTCTATTTTAACACAACGGAGAAAATCCGTAAACGCTCTCATAGCTTATATCGAAGGAAAATGATTCATTGGAAATTTACCCCTACAGAAGTCTATGTAAATTCGCAACATTTCTTACAGAATGGCTTTAATGTGGCAGGAATTCTATGGTATAATACGGCAGAAGTCTT
>ERZ773009.657-NODE-657-length-25231-cov-7.979584_pt1 | contig 25231 bp, 20 predicted proteins | sample MGYA00580663_ERZ773009 | MGnify/ENA primary metagenome ERZ773009 (study PRJEB29015, sample SAMEA2737969) | human oral metagenome | biome: human oral; feature: human-associated habitat; material: dental | place: China | collected 2026 ... | reverse complement strand
CAAGTCTCGCGGCGTTTGCTTTGGCGTTTGCGGGTACTCCCGCAAGTCTCGCGGCAAATGCCAGGACGTTTGCGGGAGTCCCGCAAGAGCGCTTTTCTCCATTTTGGCGCTTACAAGACTGTTGCAAGCATTTCCAAAGGCACTTTGGCCATTACAACATGCTATCAGAGACATTCTCTATGAATAAGGGAGTCTCATTCTTTTGTCGAACTCACATTATGGACAGTATCGGAACGCTTGCCTGATAGGGCGTCAGACTTATTTTTGGCACCCAATGAAGCCCGAGCTTCAGAGAGACAATCATTATTCATATCCACTATACGTAAACGCAACCCATTATGGAATACGAGAACGATACGCTGGACGACTACAGTTCATCGTCGGAGAGGTATAGGACACGCCATGTGAACATCCGAACGCTGAGAGTCGAACCGCAATTCAACTTCGATGAGACCTACATTACCATTTTCTCCGAACGTCGGATATACGATCCTGACGGGGATATACATTACGATCCCATAAAGCCTCGCCGGACGTCCACACAGGTGGAGATGTTCGATGCTTTTCGCTATTACTTGGACGAGGGGAAGTCTAGCCTGCGTAACTTTTGCAGATCCTACGGACTCACCGTTCCCTATTTGCATGGCCTGATCTTCTGTCTCACCGGTATGGACGCCACCGACTATCGTCTCTCTTGGCAAATGAAGCGTGCCGACGAATTGCTTCGGTACACCAATCTGTCTATCCCTGAGGTTGCCCGAATGAGCGGTGTAGGTACGCCACCCAACCTCTTTTATGCTTACCAACGCGACTATGATTGCTCGCCCTCTGAGCGGCGCCGTGCCATTCGCCAACCGAATGATGTGGGGCGTTTCCGTTAAGCGGGATGAAACCGGAACGAAACAATTAGAAGCAATCAGATGATGACAGCGAAACGATGTAGTTGGTGCGAACGGGATGCCCTTTATCGCGCCTATCACGACGAGGAATGGGGGAGGCCTATCCATGACGATCGGCGATTGTTCGAGTTGCTTGTTTTGGAGAGTTTCCAAGCCGGGTTGAGTTGGTACACGATTCTGGCCAAGCGTGAGGGGTTCCGCGCGGCTTTCGACGGATTCGACTATCGGCTTATCGCCGCTTACGACGATGCGAAAGTGGAGGCACTGATGCAAGACACACGGATCGTCCGCAACCGGCGCAAGATCTTGGCGACCATTCAGAATGCGGCCCTATTCATGGAAATACAACAGGAATTCGGATCATTCTCCGCCTTCATTTGGGCGTTTGTCGGCGGGAGCCCTTGCGTGAACCATCCCCGCAAGCTGGAGGATGTTCCGGCCAGCACACCGACATCCGATGCCATAGCCAAGGAGCTCAAACGTCGCGGATTCAAGTTCATCGGCACTACCGTAGCCTACGCCTTTATGCAAGCCGTGGGCCTGGTGAACGACCATGTGGAGGATTGTGCCTTCAAGTATCCTGACTGATTGAATCCCCATAGACGATGCTTTTTGCAAGCATCTGGGCTGATTGAAGCCCCATAGACGATGCTTTTCCTAAGTGTTCGGACTGATTGAAGCCCAACATCGATCTTTGCGGGCATGTAGACGCACTCAGCGAATACGAATCATCATTCATTTTATCTATCACTGAACAATGGAGTATATTGCAATTGCAGCGAAATTGGTTGTCGGCATGGTCGGCATATTGGTGTTTTTACGTGTGGCGGGTAAGGCACAGATGGCGCAATTGACGCCATTAGATACGGTGAGCGCCTTTGTGATCGGTGCGCTTGTCGGCGGTGTGCTCTATAACCCTGACATGAGTGTCTGGCATATCCTATTTGCATTAGCGGTGTGGACTGCCTTCAACCTGTTCATACGCTTCTGTATGCGCTCTGCCCTACTGCGGAGACTGATCAAAGGGGATAGCGTCTATCTGGTGAAGAATGGCGTGCTGAACTTCAAAGTCTTCAAGAGAAACAGTTTGGAAATGGAGCAGTTCCGGCTAATGCTTCGGCAGAAAGGAATCTTTAGCATGTTCGATGTCGAGGACGTGCGCTTTGAGACGAATGGTTCAGTCACGATGCCTGGGGTTGGCGATACAACCATCTCGTACCTATTAGTGAACAACGGCGCAATCGTACAGAGTTCACTGGTGCATTGCGAACGCACAGAGGAGTGGGTGATGCGAGTCATTCACGCCTATGGCTACAAGCGTCCGTCTGAGCTTTTCTGTTTGGAATGGACTCCGGGTCGTGGTTTCTACTTGGTGGCCCGTAATGGCGACGTGAAGCGTGGGCGCGAGGAGATTGGCGCTGAGACGATCGGTTCGGAAGTGCTGAACTAAACCGTAGGGACGTATCGAAAGCTATGTGCATCCCCCTTCAGTCTGGGGTTGCCAAAAACGAATGCCGAGCGCATGCGCGGGAAATATCCGCAAGCATGTGCTCGGCATTTTTCGTTATCCGCCGGTCGATCCGAAAACCCTCCGCCATTTCAGCGACCTATCCGCTATACCAGATGAAAGTCCTCCGAACCACAGAATGCCTATTCGCGGCTCCGGGCGATAGCCAATCGATTGTTCGAGGAGTATTCAGATGCGGTGTGTGAAAGCATACGCTCCATAGAAGGTACCTCGCGAGGGGTGTATGATTCGGCGCTAGGTACACGTGGGGCGTATGCAATACGCCCCTACCTTACCAACAGAAAAAGCTATCCCTAATGACTGATTCAGGGGGAAAGCCCGCCGCCATTTCAGCGACCTATCCCCTGATCCGGATAAAAGTCAACCGAACCATAGAATGCCTATTCGTTACTCCGGGTGATAGTCAATCGATTATTCGAGGTGTATTCGGGGGTGGTGCGCAAAAGCATACGCTCCATAGAATGCACTTTGCGAGGGGTGTATGATTCGGCGCCAGGTACACATGGGGCGTATGCAATACGCCCCTACTTTACCAACAGAAAAAGCTATCCTTAATGGCCGATTCAGGGTGAAAGCCCTCGGCGATTCCTGCGGCCTATCCGCCACTCCAGACGAAAGCCCTCCGCTATTTCAGCGGCCTATCCGCCGCTCTCGACGAAAACTTTCCACCATTTCAGCGGCCTATCCGCCGCACCGGATGATCGCCTTCAGCGATTCCTGCGGCCTATCCGCCGCACCGGATGATAGCCCTCAGCGATTCCGTCAGCCTATCCGCCGCACTGGGTGATTGCCCGCAGCAATTTCTGCGGGCTATCGGGCGCTCTGGCTACTCCTTATAATAGATACGTTTTACGCGGGGCGAGATGGAGGTGAGTACCTCGTAGGGGATCGTTCCGAGACGTTCGGCCATCTCCGATACGGGTAAGCCGGGCCCGAAGATAGTCACCGAGTCTCCCTCTTTGGCGTCCGTATCTGTGACGTCGATCATGCAGAGGTCCATGCAGATGTTCCCGACCGTCGGACAGCGATGTCCGCCGATCAGTACTTGCCCAACGCCATTGCCGAGGTGTCGGTCCATGCCGTCGGCATAGCCAATCGGAATGATGGCGATGCGTGATGGGCGCTGGAGGTAGGTGCGCCGACCGTATCCGACCGAGTCGCCGGCGGGGACGATTTGTATTTGGAGGATCGTTGTGCGTAGCGAGCTGACCGGCTGTAGGCGACGGCTGTCGCGATCGGTTGCGCTGATGCCGTAGAGTGAGATGCCGAGACGCACCATGTCCATCTGCTGCTCTCCGAAACGCTCAATACCGGCTGAGTTTAGGATGTGGCGGAGCACGGTGTAACCCAATCCATGTTCCAATTGGCTTGCGGCGTCGGTAAACAGTTGGAATTGGCGACGCGTGAAGTCATCATGCTCGGCGCTGTCACTGCCCACAAGATGTGAGAAGGTCGATCGCACGGCCAATTCGCTTTGCGAAGAGAGTCGCTGACAGATTGCGGGCACATCCTCCGGTTGGAAACCGAGACGATGCATGCCTGTGTCGAACTTAATATGAATGGGGTAAGAAGTTATGCCGCGCCTTCCCGCTTCGTGGATGAGTGCTTCCAGCAGTCTAAAACTGTAAACCTCGGGCTCGAGCCTATACTCAAAGAGGGTGTTGAAGCTACTAAATTCCGGATCCATAACCATAATGGGAATCGTGATGCCTTCCTTCCGCAGTGCCTCTCCCTCGTCAGCAACGGCTACGGCCAAGTAATCGCACCGGTGCTCTTGCAAAGTGCGCGCCACTTCGTATGCTCCGGCACCGTAGCCAAAGGCTTTGACCATACAAACCATTTTGGTTTCTCTCCGGAGTCGGGAACGGAAATAGTTGAAGTTATGCACCACGGCGTCGAGGTTGACCTCAAGAACAGTTTCGTGAACCTTTTTCTCCAGGAGCTCGGTAATCCGTTCGAAGTGGAACACTCGCGAACCCTTGAGCAAGACCAATTCGTGATCAAATGAGCGTATGGAGGGTGAATGGATAAACTCATCGGTAGTTAAGTAGAACTCCTTCTCGGGTATTTCAAAGGCCGCAGCATATTCTTTTAGGTCGCGTCCGATGCCAATGATACGCTCCACGCGTTTCCGACGCAGTAGCTCGGCCACCTTCCGATAGAGCGTCTTAGGTAGCATGCCCGACTGGAGGATGTCGGAGATAACGATCGTCGTTTTAAGTGGCTTACCGGCGCGACGACTTAGTTGGAAATCGAGAGCTATATCGAGAGAGTTGATGTCCGAGTTATAGGTGTCATTGATGAGCTGACACCCATTGATGCCTTCCTTTACTTCCAAACGCATAGCCACGGGCTCAAGCTCGGAGAAGATTTGCTTGTTCTCCAGCGATGTGGGCTTCAAGTAGAGCATGAGGGCGATACAGTGAATGACATCCTCGATGGATGCGTCGTCAGTAAACGGTATCTCATAGACATGCTCGCGGTCTAGCATCTCGCAACGGAGCTCGGTCGTCGATTCCTTTTTTCGGATAGACTTAATGTAGAGCGGAGCCTCCGAGTCTCTCCGAGACCATCCAACGGCTTTATGGGATAGGTAAGCCTTATCCAGCGAGGATGCGATGAAGTCGTCGTCAGCGTTGTAGATTACCACGTCGCTATCGGTGAACAAGGATAGTTTCTCTAAGCACTTCTGTGTGGCAGACGCGAAGTTCTCCTGATGGGCCTCACCGATGTTGGTGATGATTCCTATGGTGGGGAGGATAATGCGCTGCAGTTTTTCCATCTCGTCCGGCTGCGAGATGCCTGCCTCAAAAATTCCTAAGGTGTGTCGTTCGTCCATTTGCCAAACCGAAAGCGGCGCCCCGATCTGTGAGTTGTAACTCCGGGGAGAGCGAACGATATTAAAGTCGGCATGCAGCAGCTGATAGAGCAACTCCTTCACGATTGTTTTTCCGTTGCTCCCGGTGATGCCGATTACCGGTATTTGAAATCTTTTGCGATGGTAGGCAGCCAGCGATTGCATCGCCGCGAGCACGTCGGTAACCACCATGAAGTTGGCATCCGGCATCATGCGCGCTTCGGCAGGCTCATGGTTGACGACAAAGCTGCGCACGCCCAGGCGGTAAAGCTCGAAGAGATAGCGATGGCCGTCATTCGTTCGGGTTTTCAATGCAAAGAAGAGGGTAGTCTCCGGAAAGGAGAGCATACGGCTATCGATGAGCAAGCGCTCAATGACGCCGTCGTTCAGTGTGCGATGGGTGGCACGAATGATCTTAGCGATCTCTTGAATGGAGTACTTCATTATAAGTAGGTAGTTGCGGCCAGAAGCCGCTGAGTTATAGGGGCCAGTCCCCCCGATTCATAGATGTACTTACGGCGGGCTATCCCCCGGGGCCAGCGATAGCCGTCAGGCATTCCGATGCCCTATCCCAGAGGGACGGCAGTCCGTCTTGGCGCCTCGTTTCCTCGATCACTGAGGCACACCGATAGGCCGCAGAAGGTTCGGAGCGCATCTGACCGACGGGGGTGAAGACCACATAAGCACGTTTTCTATCGAGCAAAAGTAGGCGGGGTTGGCAATTCGGCCCGTAGCTGCTTCAGCTTTAACTTAGTTTGCACCAAAAAGCGGCGGTATGCCTCACTGTCCGGGTGGATGGGTCGGTGTTGCAGATCGCGGTGCAGAGCCTCGGCGCGTCGGAGCCAGGCGATTGTCTTCGCGTCCATATACGTCGACTCAAATCGATCACTAATATAATGTATAGCGACAGGTGACAGATGGCACATGTCTTCCGCATAGAATCGATAATCCCTTAGCTCGTCCATCATCAGTTCGTAAGCAGGGAAGTAGTTGGCTATCGTAGGGTAAAGGGAGATGAGCTTTTCGATGAGGAGATGAAGCACGGACTTGCTGAGGTTGTTCTCATGGGCGCCGTCGCGCAAGTGGCGGACGGGGCTGACTGTGAATATCCATTTCACTTCGGGTCGCCGGCGCACCATGCTATCCAAAAGCAAGTTCCACCGGTGTACCACCTTATCCACCGATAGCCGTTCACGACGAAAATAGCTATCCGGCATCTTGTGGCAGTTGCCCACCACGGCGCCTGTGCCCTTCCACCGATAGACGTAGGATGTGCCAAAGGTGACGATGATGCGATCGGCCGCAGCCAGGAATTCGGCTCCGGCACTCAGACGGGCATTGATCCGCTCGAGGCACTCCTCCGCCGTAGGTGCGGAGAAGGATCCATGATGCAGCAGGCTATGGTATAGATCATCGTATCGGATAAGCTCGTCGGCCGTGAATAGGTTGCCGTCCATCAGGCGACGTATCGCCGCGGCAATGGAGTCGGGGTTATAAAGTATACCGAAGGGATTCAGGTCAACGGGGAATAGCAGATCGGAGAGCCGCTGACCTATCGCCTCGGCAAAGCAGGAGCCGAGAATCATCGTGCGATGCTCATAGCCGATGCGGATGGTAGACGGCGGGATCTGGACTGGGGTAGTAAATTCCATGCGGGATAGACAATAGAAGAATTGATGAGGTAGCAAAGGTATCGAACGAATGCCGGCAGGAGGGCCGCTGGCCTTTCCCCTACCGGCATCAGTTATTGACTAAAGCGCCGTGCGGCAATCATCCGGAGCGGACAGTTGCCCACACGAAGTTCAGCGCTTCATGATCCACTCACCGACGAATTGCAACACTTCCGGTGAGACCGTCTCGCGGATCTCTCCGTATTCATCTGGCAGACACGTTTGGCAATGCTGGAGCATATGGTTAAGCCCGGGGAACTCCTTGACGGTAACTGCCTTGTTTCCGTGAAGGGTCAAAGCCTTCTCGACGATGGGGAGATTTGCCGCGGCGGGTACCTGCACATCTTCACTTCCCTGTACGGCGAGCACGGGACATTGCACGCGGGAAAGCATGGGGGCTGGGTCATAGCGCAGGAAGTCGCGCATCCAAGGTGCAGTCAGCATTTCCATCTCCTGATTGATAGCCAACTCGACTTGCTCGTGCGGCATGGGTGGAGCCAGCGGTCCGTCAAAGAAAGCGCCGCGGAGTACCTCGGCCAGCGATTGACGGAGCTCCTCCTCGTCCGTGGTCGGTGGCACGAGCAGCGCGAAGAGCGAACGGTTCAGCTGCACGGTTGCTTCGCGTATGCTGTCAGGCGTATGGGAACGCCGGGAGATTACCTCGTTCTGCATGACCAAGATGCTATCACCTCGCAGGCCAGGAGCCGCGAGTAGGACGATAAACGACACATCTTTCGGCCGGCTTACGGCTACGATCGGCGCAATCATTCCGCCTTCGCTGTGGCCAATCAGACCGATCCGCTGATTGTCGATTTCTTTTCGTGAGCGGAGGTAATCGACTGCAGCTTCGACGTCGCGAGCAAGGTCGGCAGTCCTCGCCTCGTTGAAATTGCCCGTAGAAGCGCCTACGCCCCTGTCGTCGTAGCGGAGGACAGCTATTCCGAGCCGCGTAAGAGCATCAGCCCAGACCAGGAAAGGTCGATGGTTCATAATGGGCTCATCCCTGCTCTGCGGACCACTACCGGTAATCATAACGACGGCCCTGTGCGGACCCGGCGTGGTAGGCATCGTGAGTGTCCCGGCCAAAGTGTCTCCATCGGTTGAATTGACAAAGCGAACCTCTTCGACCTGGTACGGATACGGCGGTTTAGGCTCCTGAGGGTGGAGCGCCGACCGATCTTCCTCGGCGGAAGGCGTAAGAACAAGCGGAGAGGATGCTCCGCCCTGAATGAATTGGCCTCGGAGACTATTGTCCTCAAGTGTCGCCTCATAGCGAGCGCCAATGGAGGAGATGATGACCTTCAAATGGGGCGCGGAGTAGACGACCGAATCGCAGGGAATATCATAGGCTCCCTGATCGGGACTGTCCAGGAAGGCCGAGAGCTTACCGCCCTCGCTTTCTTGTATACGAAGGACAAGCGTGAGCTGTCCCCCGGTGACTTGCAACTTGCCCGTCCATCGTCCGGTCACGTTGCGCGCGGCGACTGTGCAGGTCATGCATAGCGCGATGATACATACGTAGAGATATTTTGCCATGATGTATAACAATTAATAAGTGATTGCTGATAAAACGGGATTGCCAATCGATCCTCTGATGCCCTTTCGTTAGGAAAATGGGATTGCCAATCGATCCTCCGGAATCCATTCATTGGGGAAACTGAATTGCCGATTGATCTTCCGAACCCCTTTCGCCTATCAGGGTAGAGGCGTATGGCATACACCCCACGACTATCCACAAATAGAAATGAATAACGAAAGAATCTCCGGCTGCCCTTCGTTAGGAAAACGGGATTTCCGATCGATCCTCCGGAATTCCTTCATCCGACAGGGTAGGGGCGTATGGCATATGCCCCACAAATATCCACAAATAGAAATGAATAACGAAAGGATCTCCGGCCGCCCTTCGTTAGGAAAATAAGATTGCCGATCAATCCTCCGAATCCCTTTCGCCCGTCAGGGTAGGGGCGTATGGCATACGCCCCACAAATATCCCCAAATAGAAATGAATAACGAAAGGATCTCCGACGGCCCTTCATTTAATAAATAGGAAACGCGCGGCGAACTTCGACTGCTTTTCATCTAATGAATAGGAAATGCGCGACGAATACCGGTTATCTTTCATCTAATGAATAGGAAACACGCGGCGAATACCGGTCACCTTTCATCTAATGAATGGGAAACGCGCGGCAAATACCGGTGGCTTTTCATCCAATGAATGGGAAACGCGCGGCAAATACCGACGCCTTTCATCTAATGAATGGGAAACGCGCGGCGAACTCCGACTGCCCTTCATCTAATGAATAGGAAACGTGCGGCGAACTCTGATTGCCTTTCCAGAAGCGCCGGGGAATACCCATAAGAACGCCTGATGGCTATCCCCCGCGCTCCGCGATAGGTCTCACGCTTCCGGAAGATGAATCTCGGGGCCTCCGCCACTGCCCGCACCACCTCCTGTGCCGCCGCCCGGACTGCCGGGGGTAGGCTTCTTGCCATCGTCAGGCTTTTTGCCTTCACCCTCACCACCGGGTTTCTTAGGCTCATTCTCAGGCAAGCGGATGTCGGGATCGCTCTCCTTTCTCTTTTTCTTGGGTTCCTTAGGCTGCTTCGGAGCCTCCGGATCTTTCGGTTTCTTTTTCCGGTCGGCCGATGCTTTCTTCTGGGCCAAGCTGCGGCGATACGATGTCTTCGTGTACTGGAGCGCCTTGTTGATGCGGTCAATCAATTCGCTAATGGCTTTGCGGTCATCATCTGATGTGGTCGATAGGTAAGCGGCTTCGATATGCCGAAAGACTTCGTTTGCCGTTTCATCGTTCCTCGTGCGAAGGACAGAGCCTTTTGTGACGCCAACCGACGCCTCCGACTTTAAGCGCTCATCTCTTAATGTGATGAATTCCGTGTTGATGGTGCGAAGCATCTGAACCAGTGGCGCCATTCCAATGGTGGTCAGATCTGCCGCCGCGTCCGTCTTTTCCAAATCAATGAGCAAGCCGGATATGTGTCCGGTGGCATCATTCATATTCTCGTTCTGCAAACCTTTGTACGCATCTGTTGCAATACGCAATCGATGACCGGCCGTGCTACGCGCCTCGATCGGTGACTTCGATGCCAGGCGGATCTCCTGAAACAAAAGCGAAATGATTTCGCTACGCTTCTTATTCTTCTCAGACAAATACTTGGTTACTTTGGAAGCCGTTGGCTCTCGGACTGACTCCTTCTCGAGATCGATGTCCGACTTCCACTTCGGGATGTCTGTCGCATCCAAAAGGATTTTCTCTGCGCCGAAGGGATGGACAAGGTCATAGATTTGCTGTTGCAAATCAACGTGCATACCCAAAGGGTACTGGCTGGTTATGCCAACAATGATCTTTGATTTTCTCATGTCTTACAATCTTTGATTAGTGAATGAAGAGGTCTAACTGGATGAATATATATGTTACAAATGTGTTACGCTGATGAGCGATGCTATAGAATAGGTAAGTGTATTTTCAATGCCTGACTCTATGGAGTCGCAAATATAAACAGGTATTTGGAACTTCCTCGTGCCCCGGATCGTCCACATAATTTTTTGCGGGCAACCTCGGAGCCTTCGGCGCTGCAAATGTAAACAACTCTTTGGGATCACCTCGCCTCGTAGCATCTAAATCGAAAATTTTTTCGGGCTTCATCCGTGTCGGGCGATAGGTCTCAGAAACGCCTGTGGGGCTTCGCAGAGTACCACTGAAGCGAGTCCGTATCTACTTCTGCGAATCACCCAGCCTCGGTGAATGGGTAAAGCAACTTTTGTTTCCTATCATCGGAAGTAGATGCAGCTAAAAATGGCTTCTGATCAGCCTTCTGAGGGTGTTTGAGCATGCTTATCGAAAATCATTTTTGCCTTCACCGACACTCAGTGAAGCAAAATCGAGATTCATTTTGGGCTTTCGGAGTGTCCAGGAAGCGAAATCGAGATTCATTTTTGGCTTTCTGAGTGTCCGGAAAGCAAAATCGAGATTCATTTTCGGCTTCCTGAGTATCCGGAGAGCCAAATCGCAATTCATTTTTCGCTTCACTGAGTCTCCGGGAAGCCAAAATGAATCTCGATTTAGCTTCACTGAGTACCCGGGAATCCAAATCGCAATTCATTTTTGCCTCGCCGAGTACCCGAAAGTCAAAATCGAGATTTATTTTTGGCTTCGTATAGTGTCCGAGGATCAAAAACGAGATTCGTTTTTGGCTTCATGTGGTATCCGGAGATCAAAAACGAAATTTGTTTTTGGCTTCATGGAGTGGCCGAGGATTAGAATCGGGATTTGTTTTTTGCTTCATGGAATGACTGGGAATAGGAATCGAGATTCGCTTTCTGCTTCATGGAAAGACAGGGAATCAGAATCGAGATTCGTCTTCGGATTCATAGGATATTGGCGAAGGGAGATAAGGATCTATGAAGGCTATGACTGATGTCCGACGCAGCTAAACAGGAAGAGCAGACAAGATTCCCCTAAGCACGGGGATAGGCGAATGAAGTTCAGAAGGACAATTGCCGAATGCGGGCGATATTCCGAATCCTATGCGTAGGCAAACTGGCGAGAAAAAGAAAATCCTGCAAGACGTCAGGGCGATCTACCCCAGTCGTCCGGCAGGACCGTTCACAAATAGCTTTTGCCGACTCCGCTTACTCGCCCTTAGTCCGCTCGCGAATGTTACGGATAGCGGACTCGATCATCGTATCCTTACCGCGATCCATGTCGGCCTTCGTCATGTCCACGCGAATATCCGGATCGATACCGCTCTCTATACTCCGTTTGTCGGCGTCAAGCAACGGCGATGCCGAAAAGCGAACCTGCCACCCGTTCGGTAGCTCCGAGCTAAACGGCATGCCTCCCCCACCGCCCGTGCGATCGCCAAGAATAACGACGCGATCGATTCGCCGCATGACGTTGATAAAGTCATTCGTCGCACTGTAGCTATGTCGGTTAGTCAGGACAACCGTCGGCCGACGCCAGCGCGTATGCGTCGAGGGTCGGAGGTCGACGGGATAAGGTTCGGAGAAGTCCGAATGACCCGGGCCAGTCTTATGCACAATGTATCCCGTCCTTATCGGCACACTCAGGAATCGCGACGCGATACGCTCGACGTTAGTCAATGCGCCCCCGCCATTGCCACGCACATCGATGATCAGCCCTCGGCAAGTGCGGAAGAAATAGAAAATCTCATCCAAATTTGTTTCGCTGACTGCGGATGAAAAGCTACCGTAATAGATGTAGCCTATCTCCGTGCCCGGCAGCTTGACGTAACGCATGCCGCCGGCTATCCCATAGCGCGTGCCTAAGTAATTGCGCTGGATGTCGGCATTGAAATTGCGCGGATAGTCCTCAAACCACGCCCAGTAGCGAGCCGTATTGAACGGAGATACAAGATTCGTGTGACCGTCTTTCAACTCCGCCAACATATCGGAAAGCAAATCGAAGAGCTCATAGCGACTCATCGTATCCGAGAGTTGCCGTTCGTACTTTCTGCGGACAACCTCCCAGTCGACGCCCTTCTCCTCAAAGAAACAATAATGCTCGTCGATGATGTGCCAGAGCGCTTCAAAGTTCTCGCGAGGGCTTGCGCTGTAACGGTCCGCTTTGTCGCAGCCCGGCAAAAGCAGAATCAAAAAGATCAGGAAATAGGGAACACGTATTTTCATAAGCAATCAATGAGTAACAGCGAATAGCCGCCTACCCTCCGGAACGCAATCACTGACACACCCCGATAGACAAACGACCCTAATTCGCTTTTCGTTTTTCATTTTCGGGTCAATGATACGCACTTTTATAAGCAATCAATGAGTAACAGTGAATGGTTTCCGATCCTTCGGAGCGCAATCGCTAGCACTATACGATAGATAAACGGCAATGATTCGCCTTTCATTTTTCATTTTCGGGTCAACAATATGTGCTTTCATAAATATTCAATGAGTAATGGCGAATAGCCGCCGACACTTCGAGTGCAAATGCAGGCACTCACCGATAGATAAATGGAGATGATTTGCCTTTAGTTTTTCATTTTCGGATCAGCAATACGTACTTCCATAGGTGTTTAATGAATGACGGCGAATAGCCGCCGATACTTCGAGGTGCAATTGCTGATACTCTACGATAGGCAAACGGAAATAATCCGCCTTTAGTCCTTCGTTATCGGGTTAGCGATACGTGCTTTCATAGGTGTTCAATGAATGACGGCGAATAGCTGCCGATCCTTCGGATCGTAATCGCCAGCACTTCAGGATAGGAAAACGGGAACGATGCGCTTTTACTCCTTCGCTTTTAGATCAGCGACACGTAACTACACAAGCATTCAATGAGAGACAGCGAATAGCCGCCAACCATCCGGAGTGCAATCGCCAGTACTTCACGATAGACGAACGGAAATGATTCGCCTTTCGTTTTTCATTTTCGGGTCAGCAATACGTGCTTTCATAGGTATTCAATGAGAGACAGCGAATAGCCGTCGATCCTTCGGAGCGCAATCGCCAGCACTTCACGATAGGCAAACGGCAATGATTCGCTTTTAGTCCTTCGTTATCGGGTTAGCGATACGTGCTTTCAAAAGCATTCAATGAGAGACAGCGAATAGCCGACGACCATTCGGAGTGCAATCGCTGGCACTCTCTGATAGGAAAACAGGAATGATCCGCCTTTAGTCCTTCGTTATCGAGTTAGCGATACGTGCTTTCATAGGTGTTCAATGAATGACGGCGAATAGCTGCCGACACTTCGGAATACAATCGCTGGCACTCTCTGATAGGAAAACAGGAATGATTCGCCATTAGTCTTTTATTTTCGGATCAGTAATATGCACTCCGGAAGGCCTTGTTATGGCGCACGCGCTTGCCGGAAAAGGGTATGAATTCCTTGGCCACACCGAGGAGGATACTGCTACCGAAATAATGCGTGCGAATGCCGTTGGTGTGCGATTGGTAAACGTCGGCCTCATACCCAATCCGCATGGTCCATGGACCCACGGGCACATCGGCGGTGAGCAGGCTCCGCAAGGCGAACCTATTGTGCAGCGATCCCAATCGGACTATACCGGCACGATGGCCAAGAGTAAAGATCTCGTAGTACGATTGCCCGTAGTGCGGGGAGAAGAAGACACCAACGAGTGGGAGGTTGGCCTGCCAGCGGACAGTCACCGGATAGCGCCGGCGACCCAAGTCGAAACCGTAGAGGATAGCCGCAGAGAGCCCCAGATCGCCTTCCACGTGCAGCACCGCAGGGTTATTGCCGCCCTGCGAGCGATAGGCCGTGCCCAAGAGATAGCGCCCCGTACCGCCGACGAGCAATCGCAGACCGTCCACACTGGTCTCCAGACGTCGGTGCAGGCTGTAGCTGTAGTCAATGAAGGCCGCGTAACCACTCGATGTGCCTGCTGGATTGCGGATCGAAGCGAGATCGATGCGAAAGGTGCGTTGCCGCGACCAACGGTCATTGATGATCCGCATACGTTCGTTGATAACGCCGATGCCCACGCCATCATAACCGACGTCGGAGAGGTATGTGTTCTTAACGTAGCGACTGCCCAGGCTGACCATCGTGCCTTCATTCACCGACCGCGGTGCTTGAACGACGCTATCCGTCTGTGCACGCAGGGTGAGAGGAAGGAGAATGAAGAGAGTGAGCAGAAAGAGGAAGCTGCGGATCATGGCTTATTCCTCAAACAGCGACATCTGCCCATCCTCATCCTCTTCCGACGGCACATCGGTAGCGGATGGCTCTCCGTCGGATGAGGGTGATGGGGCGTGGCGCGTCGGTTCCAGTTCGTCAACCGAGGCGACGGTGAATGTCGTCACCCGTTTGCCGCGCGCTTTGACGCTCTTCACGCCCACAAACTCCGCCGCCTCGATGGTCAAGGGATCGCGATAGCTGTCGTGTCCGCCAAAGGTCACCTCGATGCGCGGATAAGCCTCGTCGGTCAGCAGGAAGAGGCGGTGACGAGGGTTGTCGCCCATCAGGTTCTGCCGCTTCTCGGAGTCTTCGGACGGGAAGCGCTTGAGATAGACATAGCCCTGATCGGCGTCGAAGTAGACGGCAGTCCATGTCTTGCGCGCGTCGTACCGTTCGATGAGCAGGATGTTGTCCTCGTAATGGTTGCTCAGGTCGAAGCCGGTGGTGTAGAACTCGCCCGACTGCAATACGACGAGGATGCGGTCGTCACTGCGGAACTCGCCGAGGGCTTCGCCGCGACCGTCGTAGTTTAGGCGGAGCACGTCGCGGTCGAACCATACCTCACGCCCGCCGAGCGTCGACGAACCACGCTGCTTGAGCGAGATCTTGTGGATCTCTGCCCGAGTGAGGATGTTGCCGAGCGAGGTGCGACCCTTGATCAGTATCTCGCTGAAATCCTTCTCGAAGACGAGCGTCTTCTGCCGTAGCTTCGGCTTGAGGATCACCTTCACTGTCTCCGCCTCACCGTTTGGATTGGCGCTGAAATAAAGGATGCGTGAGCCTTCCGTGCCACGCGTCACGTTGTACTCCTTGTCGCGCGTCGAGCCGGTCACGGCGAACCGCTTGATGTAATTGCAGCCTGCGCGGCCGTCGCGATAGATCACGTTGTAGATCGTCCGTGTGTCGTTGCGATTGAAGACGTTGACGTAGATCACGTCTTGCCCGACGAAGATCTTTTCGCTCACCCGCATCACTTTGTACACCCCGCTGCGATAGAAGAGGATGATGTCGTCAATGTCCGAGCAATTGCAGACGAACTCGGCCTTCTTCAGCCCTGTGCCCACGAAACCCTCCTCGCGGTCGATGTAGAGCTTCTCGTTGGCCTCGGCCACCTTGGTGGCCTCCACGCGGTCAAAGCTGCGGATCTCCGTGCGCCGCGGCTTGTCGGCGCCGTACTTCTTCTTCAGCCCCTCGAACCACGTCACGGCGTAATCCGTGAGGTGCGACAGGTGATGCTCCACGCGCTCGATCTCGCCCTTCAGTCGTGCGATCTGCTCGTCGTTGCGGTCGGCATTGAACTTCAGGATGCGCCCCATTTTGATCTCCATCAGTTTCAGGATGTCCTCCCGGGTGACCTCCCGGATGAGCCGCGGCTTGAACGGCTCCAGTCGGCGGTCGATGTGCGCTACGGCCGCGTCCATGTCCGGCGCCTGTTCGAACTCCTTATCCTTATAGATCCGCTCCTCGATGAAGATCCGCTCGAGCGAGGCGTAGAAGAGTTCCTCGCGCAGCTCGCTGCGTTCGATCTCCAGCTCTGTGCGCAGCAGCCCGAGCGTCTGTTCGGTGGAGTGTCGCAACACCTCGCTGACGGACATGAATCGCGGCTTGTTGTCCTCGATCACGCAGCAATTCATGTACACGCTCTTCTCGCAGTCGGTGAAGGCGTAGAGCGCGTCGATCGTCTTGTCCGACGATACGCCCGGGGCCAGATGGATCAGGATCTCCACCTCGCGCGCCGTGTTGTCGTCCACCTTGCGGATCTTGATTTTCCCCTTCTCGTTGGCCTTGATGATGGAGTCGATCAGCGAGCCCGTCGTGTAGCCATAAGGGATCTCGGTGATGGCCAACGTGCGGTTGTCCACCTTCGTGATCCGCGCCCGGACCTTCACCATGCCGCCGCGGTTGCCGTCGTTGTACTTCGCCACGTCCACCAAACCGCCCGTCTGAAAGTCGGGGTAGAGCGTGAACTCCTCGCCGCGCAGACAGGCCACGGAGGCGTCGATCAGCTCGTTGAAATTGTGCGGCAGGATCTTCGACGACAGTCCTACGGCGATGCCCTCCGCCCCTTGCGCCAGCAGCAGGGGGAACTTGATCGGCAGGCTGACCGGCTCGCGGTTGCGCCCGTCGTACGACTGTTTCCAGACGGTCGTCTTGGGGTTAAACACCGTCTCGAGCGCGAACCGTGAGAGGCGCGCCTCGATGTATCGCGGTGCCGCCGCGCTGTCGCCCGTGAGGATGTTGCCCCAGTTTCCCTGGCAGTCGATCAGCAGGTCTTTCTGCCCGAGCTGCACCAGCGCGTCGCCGATCGAGGCGTCGCCGTGCGGGTGAAACTGCATCGTCTGGCCCACCACGTTGGCCACCTTATTATATCGTCCATCGTCGATGCGCCGCATGGCGTGCAGGATGCGCCGCTGCACCGGCTTCAGCCCGTCGTTGATGTGTGGCACGGCCCGCTCCAGGATCACGTACGAGGCATAATCCAGAAACCAGCTCTGATACATGCCCGGCAGATGGCGCACGCTGTCCGCACCGATCGCCCCCCCAGGCACCACATAGCCTCCGCCCATGCCCTCGGTCGTGTTCGCCTCCATCGCCTCGTCCGGCAGCCTTTCCTCTTCGCGTTCGTCTTCTTCTTTCATATCTATGGGTTATAACAGTCTAATCTACGCGCCGTTTCCATCGGCGGCGGGCAAAAGTAGGCGAATTTGCCCACCCCTTTGGCGCGAAACGGCGGCCATCCGCGTTGGGGCGGAAATACTGCGCCAATCCGTCTGCCGCGTCTGGTTTACCCTCGAAAGTGCCTAACGATGCGATGCTCTCAACCCATAAAACTCCCGTCGTACCGAACGACATGATGGTCTCAACCCATAAGACCTCCGTCGTGCCGAACGATACGACGGTCTCGACCCATAAGATCTCCGTCGTGCCGAACGATGGCACGGTCTCGACCCATAAAACTCCCGTCGTGCCGAACGATACGATGGTCTCGACTTATAAAAGCCCCATTATGCCGAACGAGGGCACGGTCTTCTGTCTGTTGGTTTTTGGCGAGTGACTTTTTATATCTGTGGAAAATATCTCGATAATAAAATGGTGACCATTTATAAGTAGAGAGATTTTGTTGAGAATAAATCGTCCACTTTTTTATTCCCGATAAAGTCGATTGCCTATAAAAAAGTCACTCGCTTATTCCTGATAAAGTCTATTGGGTATAAACGGGTGACTTTTTATTACCTACGTAGATTTAGTCCCTATAAAAAAGTCACTGTTTTATTTCTGAGAGAGTTTGTTCAGTAATAAAAAGTGACCCGCTAAAAACCGAAGCAACCGAGACCATGCCCTCGTTCGACATGATGGGGCCTTCATGTACCGAGACCATGCCCTCGTGCGACATGATGGGGTCTTCATGCACCCAGACCATGCCCTCGTGCGACATGATGGGGCTTTCACACACCGAGACCATGCCTTCGTGCGACATGATGGGGCTTTCACGCACCGAGACCGTGCCCTCGTGCGACATGATGGGGCCTTCACGCACCTGGGCCATGCCTTCGTGCGGCATGATGAGGCCTTCACGCACTGAAACCGTGGCGTCGTTCGGCACGATGAAACCTTCACGAATCCAGCCCGCAGGGTCGTTGGACAGAATGAGGAATTTGCGAATCGGCGCGGTCGTGTCGCGGGGCATGACAGGGGCGGATGAATTTGAGCGGTATAGCTGCATTCAGGAATTGAAACTGCTGCTTACATTTGCCGCCGTATTGCAAACTCGATATAGCAATTGGGTTTATTATGAAGAAATTTATTCAGCATCGTGGTATTGTAAGACATACCGGAGGAGGCCGTATTGTGGTCTGTATCGAACAGCAAAGCGCGTGCTCTGCGTGCCATGCCCGTTCGGCCTGCCTCGCATCGGACAAAAAGGAGAAACTCATTGAGGTGAAGGGCGAGAGCCGTCAGTTTGCTCCCGGGGAGGAGGTCATGGTCGTGGCCCAATCCTCGAGCGGCATGCAGGCCGTAGCCCTTGCGTTCGCCGTACCCTTTGTGCTGGTGGTGGCTGCCGTATTTATCGGCGCCCGCCTGAGCGGAGGCGATGACGGCATCGGTGGACTCGCGGGGCTGGCCGTCCTGGCCGTCTATTACGCCCTGCTGTACGCCTTTCGGGAGAAGATCGGGCGACGGTTTTCGTTCTCCGTCGCTAAGCTCGAAGCTGGCTCCCAGCTCGACACAGCTGCTTATTAACCGCCAAATCAATCTTACACGAAATGTATATAGCGATCATTTTATTAGGAACGGTGGGGGCCATTGCGGCGCTCATCCTATTTGCGGTATCGAAGAAATTCGAGGTGCATGAAGATCCGCGCATCGGGCAGATACAGGAAGCCCTGCCGGGCGCCAACTGCGGTGGCTGCGGATTCCCGGGCTGCGGCGGCTTTGCCAACGCGTGCTTTAAGGCTGAGGCGCTCGACGGGCTGTATTGCCCCGTGGGCGGTCAGGAGGTGATGAAGAAAGTGGCCGAGATCAAGGGCGTGGCCGTGGTGGCTGCGGCGCCGAAGATCGCCGTAGTGCGCTGCAACGGCACCTGCGAGGCGCGTCCGCGGACAAACACCTACGACGGCGCATCGAACTGCACCATCGCCGCCTCACTCTATCGGGGCGAGACGGGCTGCTCGTTCGGCTGCTTCGGTCTGGGCGACTGTGTGGATGCCTGCGAGTTCGACGCTATCCACATCAACCCCGTGACACGCATCGCGGAAGTGGTAGAAGACAAATGCGTAGCCTGCGGGGCGTGCGTCAAGGCCTGCCCGACGAAGATCATCGAGCTGCGTAAGAAGGGGCCGAAGTCGCGTCGCATCTTCGTCTCCTGCATGAACAAGGACAAGGGCGGCGTGGCACGCAAAGTCTGCTCGAACGCCTGCATCGGCTGTGCACGCTGTGTCAAGGAGTGCGCCTTCGAGGCCATTACGGTGACGAGCAACCTGGCTTACATCGACGACACGAAGTGCCGCCTCTGCCGCAAGTGCGTCGTGGTCTGCCCCACGAAGGCCATCCACGAACTGAACTTCCCGCCGCGTAAGGAGCCGAAGCCCGACGCACCGAAGGCCGCTGCTCCGGCCGCACTGTCGCTCGTGGAGGCCGCTCGCGCCAATACCCCGGCGGCGAAACCCGCTCTGGCTGAAACGGCTGTTGCCACTGCTGAACCAGCCGTGAAAGATTAACCCACACCCACACAACGACCTGTCTATAATGTACACTTTTAGAATAGGGGGCATTCACCCCTCAGGAAACAAGTTATCGGCCGGGCGCCCGATCGAGGCGATCGCGCCCACGGCCAAGGTGGTCATACCGCTCGGGCAGCACATCGGTGCACCGGCTGAGGCGGTGGTGGCCAAAGGCGACAAGGTGAAGGTCGGGACGCTGATCGGCAAGGCCGCAGGGTTCGTTTCGGCCAACGTACACTCGTCCGTTTCGGGCACCGTGACCAAGATCGACACCATGCTCGACGCCGCTGGTCTGCCCAAGCCCGCAGTCTACATCAACGTCGAGGGCGACGAATGGGAAGAGACCATCGACCGCAGTGAGACCCTCGTCCGCGACTGCACGCTGTCCGCCAAAGAGATCATCGGGAAGATTGCCGCTGCCGGCATTGTCGGTATGGGTGGCGCCACCTTCCCCACGCAAGTCAAGCTCTCGCCTCCCCCGGGCAGCAAGGCCGAGATACTGATCGTTAACGCCGTCGAGTGCGAGCCGTATCTGACGTCGGACCACTCGCTGATGCTGGCCAAAGGCGAAGAAATCATCGTCGGGGTGAAGATCCTCATGACCGCCATCGACGTTCGCCGCGCCGTGATCGGCATTGAAAGCAACAAGCCCGACGCCATCAAGCTGATGAAGAAGCTGGCCGCCAAGGAGCAGGGCATCGAGGTGATGCCGCTCAAGATGCGTTATCCGCAAGGGGGCGAGAAGCAGCTCATCGACGCCGTGATCCGCCGTCAGGTGAAGAGCGGCGCACTGCCCATCTCGGTCGGCGCCGTGGTGCAAAACGTGGGCACCGTCTTCGCCGTCTACGAGGCCGTGCAGAAGAATAAGCCGCTCATCGAGCGCGTCATCACCGTCACAGGCAAGAGCGTCGTGAAGCCATCGAACTTCATCGCCCGCATCGGTACGCCGATCAGCACCCTGATCGAAGCCGCTGGCGGCATCCCCGAAGACACGGGTAAGATCATCGGTGGAGGTCCCATGATGGGTCGCACGATGATCACGGACGATGTGCCGATGATGAAGGGTAGCTCCGGCATCCTGCTCATCCCACGCGCCGAGGCCATGCGCAAACCCATGCGTGACTGCATCCGTTGCGCCAAGTGTGTCGACGTCTGCCCGATGGGTCTGGAACCCTATCTGCTGATGAACCTAGCCGTCCACAAGACGTGGGACGAGGCCGAAGAACATTACATCGTCGACTGCATCGAGTGCGGCTCCTGCAGCTACACCTGTCCCTCGTATCGCCCGCTGCTGGACTATATCCGCATGGGTAAGGGCACGGTGATGGGCATCATCCGCTCGCGGAAGAAGTAACCCCCCGAGAGACGAACAGACTTAGTTTTAATGTATGAACAGACAATAACCGGATAACATGGACTCCAAACTGATCATCTCTCCGTCGCCACACATTCATGGGGGCGATTCGATAAGCAAAAACATGTACGGCGTGCTTATCGCACTGGTGCCAGCCTTCCTCGTGTCGCTTTACTGCTTCGGGTTGGGCGCACTCGTTGTGACGATCGTATCCGTCGCCTCGTGCGTCATCTTCGAGTATCTCATTCAGAAGTACCTCTTCAAGCGCGAGCCCACCATTGCCGACGGCTCGGCCATCCTCACGGGTGTCTTGCTGGCCTTCAACCTGCCGTCGAACCTGCCCGCGTGGATCGTCATCCTGGGCGCACTCTTCGCCATCGGCGTCGGCAAGATGTCGTTCGGCGGATTGGGCAACAACATCTTCAACCCTGCGCTCGTGGGGCGTGTCTTCCTGCTCATCTCCTTCCCGGCACAGATGACGACGTGGCCCGTGGCCGGCGTCTTCCCCCTGACTTACACCGACGCGCAGACCGGTGCCACGACGCTCTCGTTGATCCATTTCACGAAAGACATTGCCGGCTTCGGCCCGTCAGCCATCGGACTGACCGGCGGTAGCCTCGGTGAGATGAGTGAGGTGGCGCTGCTCCTGGGCTTTGCCTACCTGCTCTATCGGCGCATCATCACGTGGCACATCCCCGTGGCCATCATCGGCACCGTGGCTGTGTTCACCACCATCATGTACCTCTTCAACCCGACCGAAGTCAACAACCCGCTGATCCATCTCACCTCCGGCGGACTCATGCTCGGCGCCGTCTTCATGGCCACCGACTATGTGACCTCGCCCATGACCAAGCGCGGCTCGCTGATCTATGGCGCGGGCATCGGCCTCCTGACCGTGCTCATCCGCATCTTCGGATCCTACCCCGAGGGCATGTCCTTCTCCATTCTGATCTGGAACGGCCTCACGCCGCTGATCAACACCTACATCAAACCCAAACATTTCGGAGGCAGATAAACGATGGAAAAAATCAAATCCACATTCATCACCATTCTGGCGTCGCTCACGTGCTTCTGCCTCATCGCAGGCACCGCGCTGGCCGTAGCCAACAAGCTGACCGAGGATAAAATCGCCGCCGCCAAAGCAGCCGCCCTGCAAGAAGCCATTAAGAAGGTGGCGCCCGAGTTCGACAACGACCCCTCGGCCGAACAATACAGGGCCGCCACAGCCGACGGCGATTCGCTCACCATCTATCCCGCCAAGAAGGGCGGCAAGCTGGTCGGTGCCGCCGTAGAGACGAACACCAAGAAGGGCTTCGGCGGCGAGATCCGCATCATGGTCGGCTTCGACGCGGACCAGAAGATCGTCAACTACTCCGTGCTCGAGCACAACGAGACCCCCGGCCTCGGATCGAAGATGGAGGAGTGGTTCCGCACGGATAAAGGCAAGCAGAGCGTCCTCGGACGCGACATGAAGGGCGGCGCGCTGAAAGTCTCGAAAGACGGCGGCGAAGTAGACGCCATCACGGCCGCCACCATCTCCTCACGCGCCTTCCTCGACGCCATCAACCGCGCCTATGCCGCCTACGCACAAGGTGCTAGCAAGGGCGACGCCAAAGCCGACGGTGCCTCCGGCGCCACCCAACAAACGGCTGCCGATTCGACCGCCTCAACGTCTCACAGCAAATAACCCCCCCGGACTATGAACTACCTCAAAGTCATCAAGAATGGGATGATCACCGAGAATCCCACCTTCGCCCTCCTCCTGGGCATGTGCCCCACGCTGGCCACCACCTCCTCGGCCATCAACGGCATGAGCATGGGCCTGGCCACCGCCTTCGTGCTCATCTGCTCCAACGCCGCCATCTCGGCCATCAAGAAGCTCGTGCCCGACGAGGTGCGCATCCCCGTCTACGTCGTCGTTATCGCCTCCTTCGTGACCATCCTCCAGATGTGCATGCAGGCTTACATGCCCGAACTCTACAAGAGCCTCGGCCTCTTCATCCCGCTGATCGTGGTGAACTGCATCGTGCTCGGTCGCGCCGAAGCCTTCGCCTCGAAAAACGGCGTCGTAGCCTCTGCTTGCGACGGCATCGGTATTGGCGTCGGCTTCACCCTCGCCCTCACCCTGCTCGGCACCTGCCGCGAGCTCCTCGGCACCGGCCGCGCCTTCTCGCTCACCCTCTTCCCCGAGCACTACGGCGCCCTGCTCTTCGTCCTTGCCCCCGGCGCCTTCATCGCCCTGGGCTACCTTATCGCCATCGTCAATAAACTGAAGAAATAACCCCCCGCCCTTATGGAATACATCATCATTTTCATCGCCGCCGTCTTTGTCAACAACATCGTCCTGTCGCAATTCCTCGGCATCTGCCCCTTCCTGGGCGTGTCGAAAAAGATCGACACAGCGATGGGCATGGGCATGGCCGTGACGTTCGTCCTCACCATCTCCACGATCGTCACCTTCTTGATCCAGAAATACATCCTCGACGCCTTCGGGTTGGCCTACCTACAGACCATCGTCTTCATCCTCATCATCGCCGCCTTGGTGCAGATGGTGGAGATCATCCTCAAGAAAGTCTCCCCCGCGCTCTACCAAGCCCTCGGCGTCTTCCTACCGCTGATCACGACCAACTGCGCCATCCTTGGCGTCGCCATCCTCGTTATTCAGAAGGATTACAACCTGCCGCAGTCCATCGTCTTCGCCTTTTCGACGGCCATCGGTTTCGCGCTTTCGCTCATCATCTTCGCCGGCATCCGCGAGCAGCTCTCGCGCCTGAACGTCCCCGCGGCGATGAAAGGCATCCCCATCGCGCTCCTCACCGCCGGCCTGCTGGCCATGGCCTTCATGGGCTTCTCCGGCATCGTGTGACGCGATTGCGATGCAAATAGGCATAGACATAGAATAGAAAGGAGTAAAAGAAGAAATGGAAACCATCACATTGAATAATGGAGTAAAGATGCCGCAGCTGGGCTACGGCGTGTATCAGGTGGAACCGGCCGAAGCCGAACGCTGCGTGAGCGACGCCCTCAGCGTGGGCTACCGCATGGTGGACACGGCGCAGGCCTACCGTAACGAGGAGGGTGTGGGCGCGGCCGTCAAGAAGAGCGGCCTCAAGCGCGACGAGGTCTTTATCGTCAGCAAAGTGTGGATCAGCAACTATGGCTACGAGCGTGCCCGAGCCAGCATCGATGACAGTCTGAAGTGCTTACAAACGGATTACATCGACCTCATGCTGCTTCACCAGCCCTTCTGCGACTATTATGGCGCTTACCGCGCCCTCGAGGAGGCCTATCACGCGGGCAAGCTGCGCGCCATAGGCGTGAGCAATTTCCAGCCGAACCACTTCATCGACCTCGCCAGCAACGTGGAGGTAGTGCCGGCCGTAAATCAAGTGGAGACACACGTCTTCTATCAGCAGATCCGCGCCAAGAAGTACATGGACGAGTTCGACACCAAGATCATGTCATGGGGCCCACTGGCTGAGGGGCGCAATGGCCTCTTCACCAACCCTACGTTGGCAGAGATCGGCCAGGCGCACGGCCGGAGCGTGGTACAAGTCGCCCTGCGTTACCTCACACAGCGCGGCGTAATCATCATTCCCAAATCTGTGCGCCGCGAACGCATGGCGGAGAACTTCCAGATCTACGACTTTAAGCTCACGCCAGACGAGATGGCACGCATCGAACGGCTCGACACCGCTCACAGTCTCTTCTTCGATCACAACGACCCGGAGACCGTGAAGATGTTCATGGGCTGGCGTAGCCTATAGTGAGAAGCTGTTTGGATACGTGTAGCAAGCAATAGGAGCTCATACCGTATCCTGACCGATAGCCTGGGGACGGGTTCCCCGAAAGATTCTCCGGCCGTCGTGTGACGCTCCGTCATTTCCAGGGGTTGCGCGTCAAGAAAAAGGCACCTCCACCGTGTGTGGGGGTGCCTTTTTTACGTGCGGGCGTATTCTCCCGCGCGGTTTCAGCGCAGAATCGGTGTTTCTGAAGCATTCCCGCGCGGTTTC
>ERZ773009.650-NODE-650-length-25351-cov-8.218691_pt1 | contig 25351 bp, 22 predicted proteins | sample MGYA00580663_ERZ773009 | MGnify/ENA primary metagenome ERZ773009 (study PRJEB29015, sample SAMEA2737969) | human oral metagenome | biome: human oral; feature: human-associated habitat; material: dental | place: China | collected 2026 ... | reverse complement strand
TCTGTTTCAGTTCCCGCAGCGTCGCCTTCTTGTCGGCGGCCACCACGTAGAGGGGCGCGAAGTTGTCGTCGATGTTTACGCCGGTGCGCGCCCACTTGAGTCCCTTGTACCTGGCGGGCACCTCGGCGGCGCCGGTGGGCAGGTCGCGGATGTGACCGCGGCTGGACTCCACCGTGTAACCGTCGCCGAGGTAGCCGGCGATCTTCGTCGCCTTGGTCGGCGATTCCACGATCACGAGTCGCTGCCGCTTGTCCACCATGGTGTTCCTGCCTCCCGTCTTCCGCATGGGAACAATAGCCCAAGGATCAACCCGGGCAATTCAAGGAAGCCGAAAGGCAGGTCGCGGTTACGCGCTCTCGGAAGCCAGGGGCGTTTCGACGGGACCGGAGGGCAGCATCACCTTCCCTGCGTCGCGGTAGCTGACGGTGGAGGCGAAGGTTTCCTGGTATCTGGTCTCGGTGGTCACCGGCTCGCCGACGTTCTCGAAGGATGTGGTGTTGACGTAGGTGGCGGATTTGTCGACGGTCTGGTTGTCGTTGAACAGGGAACGCAGTTTGACGTGATAGTTGCAGCGGCTGCTCCACGGGCCGTTCATGGTGAGGACGCTGCGCTGCTGAGCGGAGATGTCCACCTTCAACCGGAATCCGTCGACGCTCTTGCCGATGCCGTCCGCGACGACGCGGGAGAGGCTGGTGTTCGGGTTCCGCGGATCGGCACACTCCTCGATCACGCGGCTGTAGGCCCAGTCGGCGGAGTCGTGGGAGAAGCTTCCCGGAGTGACGGTGTTGTTCATGACGACCCGGGAACCGGACGGGTAGTTCGTGTTCAGCCAGGCGCCGGGGACCGTGACGTCCCAGTTGACCCCCTTGGAGTTGGATGTGAGCTGTTCTGCCTGGCCGCTCGGTTTGCCCGCGGGCTGCCACGGCACGGTGGGTTTGACGGTCACGGGTTTGTCGTAGGGCATGGGAATGGTCTGGGTCCTGCCGTTGATCCGGACCTCGGCGACCGCGGCGGTGGTGGTGTCGGCGACCTGGAGGTTGACGCGGATGGAGCCCTTGACGTCCTTCTTCCTGCGGACCGCCTCCTTGAAGACGCAGCTGATGGTCGAGTTCGTTCCCGTGTTGTTGAGGGCGCACTCGCCTGCTCTGGTTCCGTCGGCGGTGGTCATCGGTCTACGGGCGGTGGTGTCCTGGAGCCTGAGGAAACCGGGAAGCTCGATCGTGAACTCGTCGCCGAACGCCACCCGGGTGTTGCTTCCGTCGTAGTTGACGTCGAGTTCGAGGTGGTCGCCCTGCCAGACCTCCTGGCGGTCGGCGACGGGGTTTCCCGACTGGTCCACGTGTTTGAGGACGGCATCGGTGAAGACGATTTCGGAGTTGATCCTCGCCTGCGCCGGGGCCGTCCCGGTGACGAGGAAGGCGGCCAGCGTCGCGATCACGACGAAGACCACGGTCGCGACACGCCGCCACGACGTGCGCGAACGTTCAAGACGCATTTTCCCTCCCGGGTGTTCAAACGCCGGAGAGTCCACAAAGGTTCCTGGCGACGATGAGCATCGCATGGCTGACGATAACTCTTGAAGACGGTTTTCGGGTAGTCCCCGCGAAGAATCTGCGCACCGGCACCTCGCGGGATTCACGGGAGCGGGCTGCTCGGGCGCCTCGCGCGCACCTCACGGAGCTTCGTTCCCGTGCGAAGAGGCCTGTCCCCGAGAGGGGGAAACATGGGACAGGCCTCTCCGCGGGGGCCCGGGCCGGGAGGGCTCCCCGGCCCGGGCCTTTTCGTCCTGCCGGACTCAGCCTTCGTGGCCGGTCCTGGGCAGTCCGGGTCTCATGGGCGTCGGCACTGTTTTGGGAGCCTTCGCGGATTCGGAGGGGTCAACGGGATCCGATTCCCCGGGATCGGCCGGGTCGGTGGGGTCGGGATTCCCGGGATTGGGGGCCGGGGGGACCGGGGATTCACCGGTTGTCCTGGTGGCGTTGTTGGTCAGCAGGAGGGGCAGGGTGGTCTGGTCGGCGACGGTGAAGGTCGCGGTCCTGGAGTCCCCGCCAATGGTGACCCGACTGTCCTCGGAGGAGAACTTCGGGTCCCCCCAGGTGATGCCGGTGGCGGCCGGGTTGGCGGTGGCGACGTCCTCGGTGAGGGTGATCTCGGTGCCCGCGGGGAAGGTTACCGACGGGGTGGTCTGGCCGACGGTGACCGTCATCCTGGCTGGGTTGGCGGGCGCGTCCCAACCTGGGAAGTCCGCGGCGGTCTTGCCGTTCGGCAGCTTGTAGGCGACGGTGACATCGAACTTCTGCCCAGCCGGGGGGACTGCGCTGCCCGCGCTGGCCTTGGTCACCTGGAAGCCGCCGAAGCCCTGACGGTAGGAGATGGTGGCACTGAACGACTCGAAGTAGGAGCGGGTGAACACGTTGGTGTCCTTGTTCGCCTCCACGAGGTGCGCCTGGTTGCGGTATTCGTGACCGGGGACGATCCTACCGCCGCCAGTGAACCTGGTGTCGAAGTCGATGCGGTAGTTCTTGTCGGTGGAAAGTGAGCCGGTCACCTTGAAGGTGACGGTTTTGCCCTCGAAGGAGGCCTGGATGCCGTAGCCGTCCTTCTTGACCTTCCCGTCGGCGGTGGCGACGACGCGTTCGGTCTCGCCGGTGCCGTCCGGGCCTGCCTGGACCTCCACCAGTTTGATGGTGGCGGGATCGGGAACCTCCAGACCGTCCTGGATGACGTCGGTGGCGGTGACCGGGCCGCCGTTCGGATAGTTGGCCTTGAACCAGGAACCACCCAGCAGGACACGCCAGTTGATCCAGGTGCTGTTGGTGCCCACGCCCTTGGCGCCCTTGGTGAGCCGGGTGCCGGGTTTGAACTGCACCGCCGGGCGGAGGGTGATGTCCTCGTTCCAGGGATGGGCGACGGTGTATTCCTTGCCGTTGATGGTGAGGACGCTGGAGGTCTTGTCGGTGGTGCCCAGGGCCAGCAGCTGGGCCTGGATCTTGCCCACGACATCGAGTTTGCCCTCTATGGCATCGCCGAAGGTGCAGGTGATCCGGCTCCTGTCGACCTTGCACTCGCCGGCCTTGACGGTGGCGCCCTTCGAGTCGGTGTACTCGAGGGGTTTGATCACGTCACCACGGGAGTTTCCACCGTCCCGGTTGACGAAGGGCTCAGGCAGGTCGATGGTGAAGGACTGGCCCGGTTTGGGGTTGGCCTTGGTGGCGTCGAAGTCGACGTTCAGGTAGAACCAGTCCCCCTTGTAGAGCTGGCGGCCGGGGGCGGGGATCGCCTCACCCTTGTCGGTGACGTGGGTGAGGGTAACCGGCCCGAACTTGATGTCGGTGTTCTGGTCGGCCCGAGCGGGGGAACTGCCGGCGCTGAGCAACGCTGCGGAGGCGACCACGAGGGCTGCGGCTGCGCCGGCCGCCCGTCGCAGAAGCGAACGCGGGTGATTCATCGGTACCTCTCACTGGCGACACGGCCGGAAGAAACGGCTTCCTCCCGGTGTGGCGAGTCGTTGAAGGACGAATCGCCGACGAAAGTATAGGTACTCGTCGACCTTTCGGCCAATTCACCTGCTCAGAAGTGATTTGCCCTCCGCTACGCAGGGGTTTCCTGGACGGCTGCCCTCCGTCGGTCCGTCTGGTTTCAGGGCGCAGTTCAGCGGCCGGCCTCCCCGTGGGACCCGGGGCCGGTTCCGATTCGTGGGTGAGGTCTCAGCCCTGGGGCCAGGAGGGCATGGAGAGCAGGGTGAAGGTGGTCAGCGCCTCATGGGGAGCCACCAGGGCGCTGTAGACCCCCGCCTCGACGCGCCGCATCCCGCGCTCCTGCGCGGCGTGGGCGTCGTGCGCCAGGGACATGATCTCCCAGCGCTCGCCGTCTTCGGTGATGCGCATGGCGCGCACCGGGATGCCCTCCCAGGTTCCATGGACCTTCACCACCCCGGCCTGGGCGATCCGGTCGAGTTCAATGACGATGCGCCGCTGGGCGCCGTTGTCGTCGCGGCGCAGCCCGATCACGTCGCGCAGCGACCCGTCCTCGCCGAAGTTGAACTGCCCCGGGGAGAAGGAATCGGCCTCCTTGACGCGGAAGGCCTGCATGCTGAGCGGGTCGGGGCTGCCGGGCGGGGTTTTCGTCCCGTCGGGTTTCTTCCAGCCCATGAACAGGCCCCGGTAGGTGGCGACGACCTCGGCGGCCGCTCCCCCGGATTCCCGCCGCAGGATCTGCGCGCCAGCCCGCAGGATCGTCGGATCGACGTATAGCCTCGAGGCCTGGGGGTCGCTGGGCAGGGCGACGACGCCGTCGCCGTTGAAGGGCGGCAGTTCCAGGAAGTCTCCCCTGGCGACCGCGCGCTCCTCGTCGGTGGTGCCGCCCATGGCGGGGTAGACGGTGTCGGTGGGCAGCAGCGGGAAGCGCAGGGTGTGGACGACGTTTGCTCCGGCCAGGGGACCGTCGGGCCCATCGAGGTCGAGCGCAGCGACGAGATCCTTCGCGGGATCCTCGGGGTTGATCGAGTCCGCGGACACGGCGTAGCCGAAGTTGAGCGCGTACCCGCGCTCAAGGTATGCCTCGAGCAGGTCGGGGGCAAGAAGCTTCTCGAGCCAAGTCGTCATCGGATTCTCTCTCCGTCGCGGAAACCTGTTAGCAGGATCATGTCACTTCTTGGCGCCGCGTTCAGAGAACGAGCATGTCGAACAGATGGACAACAACTTCTCCAGTCGGGTTTCACGCGGCAGCAAGGAAATGATAACGGCCGGGCCGGGAGATTCTTCCCCGGCCCGGCCGTTCACCGGATCGCCCGGTCAGCTGCCGGTCCTCGGCAGGCCGGGCCTCACGGGCGGTCTCCTCGTTCCCTGTCCCGTCGGCGCCGGAACCCCTGGGGTGGTCGGGTTCACCGTGACGGTGGGCCCAGCCGACGAGGTCGGGCCGGGCGAGGCGCTCGGATCACCGCTTTGCGACGGCGAAACGCTCGGAACACCGGTCGGCTGCGGCGACGGCGAAACACTCGGGACAACCGACGGCGAGGCGGAGGGCCCGGGGATCGGGGCAGATTCCTTGGTGTAGGTGTTGGTGACGTTCACCTTGACGGTGTCATCCTTGACGACGGTCACCGCCTGGCCCTTGTCAAGGGTCAAGGAATAGCCGGCACGCGGAGACGGCACCTCGGAGACCACCTCACAGGTGGTGCCGGCCGGGAACCTGCCAACCACCCTGTCCTCACCCGCGGTCACCGCCACAGTGCCCGTGGCGGCGACGGCACCATCATCGTCCTCACCCGCGGCGGAGCACTTGTACTCGATACCGAAGGTGTCGGTACCCTCGGATCCACCGGTGACGAGGGTCTTGGAAATCGCAAACACACCAAGATCCTTGGTGTAGGTGTTGGTGACATTCACCTTGGCGGTATCGTCCTTGACGACGGTCACCGGCTGACCCTTGTCAACGGCCAAGGAGTAACCAGCACGGGCCGCCGCAGTCTCGTCCTCGGAAATCACCTCACAGGTGGTGCCGGCCGGGAATCTACCCACAACCTTCTCCGCACCAGCACTCACATCCACTGCACCCTCAGCAGCGACCCCACCCTCACCAGCAGCTGAACACCTGTAATTCACACTGAACGTGTCAGCCCCGGTGGAACCACCATCAACAACAGCCTTGGAAATCGCAAAGGCTCCGTTGGGGGAGGCCTCGGTGGTGTTCATCAGCGAGACGGGAAGGGTCACCTGGTCCTCGACGGTGAAGGTGGCCTGGGTTTTGTCGCCGTTGATGCTCACCTTGTTGTTGGCCGACGAGAACACCGGGGCACCCCAGGCAATCCCGGGGGTCGCGGGGTCGGCGGAACTCGCGTCCTCGCTGAGGGTGACCACCGTTCCCTTGGGGAAGGTCGGCATGTACGGCGTGGTGTTCCCGACTGTCACGGTCAGTTTCGTCGGGTTCTCAGGCGCGTCCCAGCCGGGATAATCCGCTGCCGTGGTGCCTGCCGGCAGGGCGTAGTTGACGGTGACGTCGAATTTCTGGCCCCGCGGCGGGACCACGTCGCCCCGGATGTTCTTGCCTACCTCGAAACCACCGAAACCCTGCTTGTAGGTGACGATTGCCTTGAAGGACTCGAAATAGCTGCGAATAGCAGTGGGAGTGGTGTGGCCCGCCTCGACGAAGGTAGCAGCATTGGTGTACTGGAATCCGGGAACCACCGTCTCACCGCCCGTGAAGGGGGTGCTGAAATCCACCCGGTAGTCCTTCTCCGTGGAAAGCGGTCCCTCGACCTTGAAGGTGACGGTCCGCCCCTCGATGCTGGGGGTCACCTTGAAGCCGTCCAGCTCACCGGTGCCGTCCCCCTTGGCGACGACGCGGTCGGTGGCCTTGCCGGTGGCGGGATCACCGTACACCTCGATGAGCTGCACCGTGGAGGGATCCGGCACCTCCATGCCCACGCTGATGGTGTCCTTGATGGTGACGGGTCCGCCGTTGGGGTAGTTGTTCTTCAGCCAGGTGCCACCGAAGATGACGCGCCAGTTGATGACCTTCGATCCGGAGCCGACCCCGGTGGCCCCCTTGACCGCCCTGGTGCCCGGGGTGAACGGCACGATCCCGGGCGCGACGATGTCCTCGCCCCAGGGGTGCTGGAGCACATGGTTCTGTCCGTTGATGACGAAGGTGCTGCTGGTCCTGGACGTGACCCCGTCCGCCACCAACTGCGCCCGGAGCGTCCCCAGGATGTCTGTGCGGCCCCGCACCGCGTCGTTCAGGGTGCACGTGATGAGGCTGGCCTTGATATTGCAGTCACCGACCTGAGTCGCACCCACCATGAGGGGTTTGATGACCTCCCGCTGGGAGTTCCCCGCGTCGCGGTTCACGAATGGTCCGGGCATGGAAATGGAGAAGGTGTCCCCCGGCTTAGGATTGGCGGCCGTTGCGTCGAAGGAGACGTCCAGGAAGAAGAAATTCCCTCGGAGAAGCTGCCGCCCGGGAGGCGGTACGGGATCCCCGGTCTCGGTGACGTGGGTCAATGTCACCGGACCGAATTTGATGGCGTCGTTCTCCTCAGCACGCGCCGGCGTGTCGTGTGCCGGGATACCCAACACGGCCAGCACGAGAGCAGCCAGCACCGCGATGAAACGCCGCCACGGCGACGTCTTTCGGACATCGGTCATGAATCCCCCTCCTGAAACCCGCGACCCCGGAAAACCGCCCGGGGGAACGCAATCACGGGTCAGCATAGGGGCAATCCCCAGCGCCCGGAAAGCGGGATTGGAAATACTTTTCCTTCATCACGGCAAACAGCCAATCAAACCCGGCGAACGGGGTCTAACTTTCGGGTCGCGGAACGGTTCCCTCCTCTCCAAAACCGATTGAGCCAGCACGTGAGGCTCACGCGAACAGCTGAGTCGAAACCGCCCAGAACCCGAAAAGCAAACCCGACCACAAAGCCCCGAATACACCCACCATGGTTTCGACACGACCCACTCGCTGACGCTCGCAGGCCGGCTCAACCAGCTTTGAGGCAGGACGGTTTCGACACGACCCACTTGCAGAGCGAGCAGACCAACCCCGACCAGATTCCCCGTTTCCGTCCCCGCACCTTCCGCCGTACGCGGCGGATTCAGGTCTTGAGCAGCGCCCCCGTGAGGAAATCGACGGAGCGTCGCACCCGAGCGGGAAGATCCGCCATGGCGCTGCGCCCGGTGATGACCTTGACGATGTCCAGGTACAGCACGGCGTAGATGGTGTGAGCGATGTCCTCGAGATCAGCCGAGGGGTCTCGCGGCTTCGCCTGGTGGAGCAGCAACACCTGAAGGATGGCCTGTTCGACGCGCGAGACGCTGCTGGTGGCCTTTTCCCGGTGCTCGACGCTACCGAACAGGGCCTCGCGCTCGTACGCGAGCATGTTCTCGGGGTGGGTCATCGACTCCTCGACGAAAGGCCGCAGGATGACGATGATCGACTCGGCCATCGCCCGTCCCTCCGTCGCCTCCGACAGGCCGGCCTCGATGCCCTCGGCGAAGCGACTGTTCATCACGGCGACGAGCAGTTCGGCCTTGGAGCCGGCGTACCTGAACAGGGTGCCCACCCCCACCTCCGCGGCCTCCGCGATCTCCGCAGTGGTCACCGCCTCGTAACCCTTCTCGGCGAAGAGCCTGGTGGCGGCCTCCAGGATGCGTTCCTGCTTGGCCGTCTTCTTGCGTTCGCGCAGCGAGGTTCCCGGCGCCGGTATCGGCTGCTGCATGTTCATCGTCACCACCTGGCTCACGGGACATCGTTAAGACTGCTTCCACGATACCATTTTGGAGCACACTCCGAACGGAGTACAATCCGTTTCAGGGACGTCGCGGAGGGCGCGGCGTCGGATGGATGAAAGCTGGGAATCATGACTCGCAGGGCGTACATGATCGGGGCGGGGATCGGGAACCTCGCCGCCGCCGTCTATCTGATCCGCGACGGCGGCTGGCGCGGCGATCAGATCACGATCCTGGGGCTTGAAACGCACGGGGCGAACGACGGCGCGGCCGTCAAGGAATTCGAGGGCGAGTACGGGCACCGCCCGCTGGGCAATTCCGAGGGTTTCCTCAACCGAGGCGGGCGGATGCTCAACGAGGAGACCTACGAGAACTTCTGGGACGTGATGGGCAGCGTGCCGTCGCTGGACCAGCCGGGCAAGTCCGTCACGCAGGAGATCCTCGACTTCGACCACGCGCACCCCACCAAGGACATCGGCAGGCTGATCGACTCCGAGGGGCTGCGCGTCTCGGGCCCGAAGGGCTACCGGCACATGCAGTTCACCAACAAGCAGCGCCTGCTGTTGACCAGGCTGATGATGCTGCCGGAGTCGCGCGAGAGCGAACTCGACGACGTCTCGATCCGCGATTGGTTCGCCGAGACACCGGACTTCTTCGAGACGAATTTCTGGTGGATGTGGCAGACCACGTTCGCCTTCAAGGATGTCTCCTCCGCGGCCGAACTGCGTCGCTACATGAACCGCATGATCCTCGAGTTCTCCCGCATCAACACCCTGGAGGGGGTCACCCGCACGCCGTACAACCAGTACGAGTCGGTCATCCTGCCGCTGCGTGCCCACCTGCAGGGGCAGGGCGTCACCTTCATCACCAACCGCAAGGTCACCGAGTTCGTCTTCGCGGACACCCCGCTGCGCGACGAGATCATCGTCACCGGCCTGAGGTACGAAGAGGTGGACAACAACGACGCCGAGGGCCTGATCGAGGTGCGCCCCGAGGATCTCGTGTTCGACACCAACGGTTCCATCACGGATTCGACGTCGATCGGGGACCTGGACACCGCGGTCGTCGAGGACCACCGTTACTCGCCGTCGGCCCTGCTGTGGAAACAGGCCGCGGGACGGTTCTACAATCTCGGCCACCCGGACAAGTTCTTCAACGACCGTTCGCAGTCGGAGTGGACGAGCTTCACCGTCACCACCTCCGATCACGACCTCATCAACGAGATCTCCCGGCTGACCCGTCAGCTGCCCGGAAACGCGCTGAACACCTTCGTCGACTCCACTCCGTTGATCTCCCTGGTGGTGCACCACCAGCCGCATTATCACGCCCAGACCCCCGAGCAGGGAGTCTTCTGGGGGTATGCGCTCCATCCGCGCCGCCCGGGAGATTTCATCGGCAAGCCGTTCATCGAGATGACGGGGCGGGAGATGCTGCTGGAGACGATCGGGCACCTGGGTCGCATCGACACCACCGCACATCCGATCACGGATCGCGTCGATGAGTTGATGGCGACGGTGATCAACGTGGTGCCCGCTCACATGCCCTACGCGTCGGCCCTGTTCAATCGGCGCACCACGCTGGACCGCCCGAAGGTGGTGCCCGACGGGTCGAAGAACCTGGCGTTCGTCAGCCAGTTCGCCGAGATGCCGTTCGACATGGTTTTCACCGAGCAGTACTCGGTGCGGTGCGCGCAGGTGGCCGTGTACACGCTGCTGGGTCTGGACAAGCCGTTGACGAAACTTCACCACTACGAGCGGGATCCGCGCGTGCTCGCCAAGGCGGCCTGGGTGATGTTCCGCTAGGTGCCCGCCTGCGGTGGCCCCTCCCCCACGGATTCGCCTGCCTTGTCGCCATTCGCCCGCGCTGTGGCGCTGGCCTTTGTCGACAGGGCAGGCGTTCGCCCGCGAAGGTCTGCACAACGGATGGGGAGGGAAAGGAATGGAGCGGGCGACGGGAGTCGAACCCGCCTCTGATGCTTGGGAAGCTTCCGCTTGGTGTCAAGTGGTGGAAGCTAACGAGTGCTTTTTGGAAGGCTTCTCGTGGGGTGAGGCAGCAGAGTGTGGCGCTCCATTAAAACCCGTGCAACTCGGGTCAGGGAGTCCTGAGAGCGCGAAAACCACCCATGCATTCGATGCAACGATGATTCGCGCTGTCAAGCAACCCGGCTGACACGGTCAGTTCCGTGGATCCCAGCGGAACACACGACGAGCGAGAGCCATCGAACCCAGACACCACGCGGCCAAGGGGGCAAGCATGCCAAGGATGCCCCCTGCGACGCTCAGCGGATCGTCCAGAAGCTCACCATTAGGGGATGTGCCCGTGAAAGCGAAGATGATGAGGTCAACGACGGGTGTCATAGGCAGCCAGTGAGCCAGCCACTCCAAAGGAAACGGCAACGTGTCAAGGGGAAAGGAGAATCCGGAGGCAGCCATGGCCACCAGGATCAGCGGCATCGTGGTGAACTGCGCAGACTCGACGGTTCGCGTGTGTGATGCACTCACCACCGCCAGTGCAGTCCACGTGGCGGCGCCTCCCACCACAGCTAGCAGGAGGGCCCAGCCGTGCTGGGGAATCGCTCCGAGAGCGATCGATCCGCCCAAACCGCATGCCACCTGGATCACCAGGAGAACCACGAGCGGAAAGGCGGGGGCAAGGAGAATTTCCAAGGGCGTGGCCTCGCCCGCATAGAGGCGTTTGAGAACGAGCTGTTCGCGCCGCGCCACCAACGAACTGACCATCGTGTAGTACACCACGAAAAGCAGGCACGACGAGATGAGCACCGTCGTCAACCGCATCCCCGAGCTGAGCCCCCCCACCTGCAACATCGTGTAAATGAAGGTCATGAAGAGCGGCAAGCCCAGCGCGCTCATCAAGGCGGGTGGGTTGCGCAACAGGATGGTGGACTCGGCCCGCGCCAGCGACCACAGCCGCCGGGCGCTTAACCTGGACATTGGGACCAGCGCGGTGGGCATCACGACTCCTCCGTGTCAGACAGGGATAGGAACGCTTGTTCAAGTGAAGCGCTGCGGGCCTGAAGATCGTCCAGAACGTGAGGTCCCGCCCAGGCCAGCGTCGCGGCGAGAGCGCCTTGAAGATCCGCCGTCTCGATCAGGATGCGTGTTGTGTGGGCTCCTCGTTCCGACATGATGCGGGCCGCAGGAACACGAAGGTCGCTGAGCGACAGGCCAGATGGGCAGTTGAACGTGATGCGCGCGGGCGCATTGCTCACGATCTCCCGAAGGGTGCCCTGTCGTGCGATGCGGCCGGCGTGCATGACGGCCAGACGGTCGGCAAACTTCTCTGCTTCCTCCAGATAGTGCGTGGTGATCAATGCTGCTGCGCCACCTGCTACGCGTTCCCGAATCAACGTCCACATCCGGTGACGTGATTCAGGGTCGAGACCTGTGGTGGGCTCATCCAAGATCAGGACGTCAGCGCGCGTCATCAAGGTGAGTGCCAAGTCGAGACGGCGGCGCTCGCCGCCCGAAAGGCTGGCTGTCAGGACGTGTGAACTGTGATCCAAGCCGACCGCATCAAGCATGTCGTCGATTGGATACGACGACCTCAGTGTGCCGTGCCACATACGAGCCATCTCACGAACCGTCAGGGCTGGGGGAAACCCCGAATTCTGCAGCAGAGTCCCGGTGCGGGGGCGCACGAGACGACGTCCGGTGTAAGGGTCCTGGCCCAACACGCGAACGCTGCCCTCGCTGGGTGGAGCGAGACCCTCGATGATCTCGACAGTGGAGGTCTTCCCTGCACCGTTCGTCCCCAGCAACGCGAACACCTCACCGTGGTGGACGGTCAAGTCGACCCCGCGGACGGCGTCGAACACTTTTTCCGTGTGGCCTCTCCCTGCGCGATAGCGGCGCCACAACCCCTGCACAGTGATGGCGGGCACCGACGACGGCAGAACGCCGTCTGGCCCGATATCGATCGCCCGATTGGTGCCCATCATGCGGGCAAGTCCCGACGGAACAGGCCCAACGCATAGCCAAAGGCGATGGCTAGGACGGCGTACACACACAACAAACCGATGGCCGGACCGACCGCGAGCGCTTGCCCCGACTGGGCACCGACGGAGGTGTTCTCCACACCTGGTGTCGACGGCCACACCAGAGCGTAGGACAAAGCGCTGGGAAGAAACCGGCCCACCCCGCTCAATGACGTGTGCTCGTTGGACAGGAAGGTGATCGTCGGTTCAATGAGGATGCCGTACAGGAGCACCGTGGCCGTACTGGCCACGGTGTTGCGCATCAGTAGTCCCACTCCCAAGCCGATCAGACCCCACACGACAAAGACCACCAAGGTCCGCAGACCCATCCACCAGATGGCTGGGTCTTGGAGCGGATTGATCGACGTACGCGCCCAGACGACGGCAGACACGGTCAGCGTGGCGGCAACAATGCACGCCAACCCGGCCGTCAAGGAGGCAACAGCAATCACGACCACCTTGCCAACCAACACAGCACCACGGCCACGGCACATGACGACGAGCCGCGCGGTACCGCCGGACTCGACATCGCGGGCCGCAATGAGGACGCCCAACAGCAGCGCGGCCAAGTAGCCCTGGCGTCCGGGGAAGCTGAAGAGATAGTCCCGGACCGTCGTCGTCCCAGCGACCGGGAAATCCTCAGCAAGGTTGAAGGCGGTCAAGAGTGGTAGCCCGATCATCATCAGGACGGCGACCAGCAGGACGAGTTGCAGTGCGGGGTCAGTGCGTGCCTTCACGAACTCGGCACGGACAGCAGCAAGAATGTCAGTGTTCATGGGGTGCCTCCTGTGTCGTACGGAGAAAGATCTCTTCCAGGGTGGGCGGACGTTGGGACGTCACGCGGTGGTCAACTCCTGCCCCGGTCAAAGCGTCGAGTGCTTGCGGCAAGTCAGCCGCCGAGATCGCGCTGTGCATTTCCGGGGTGAACAACACATGCATCCCCCGCCGGTGCAAGGTGTCGTACAACTCATGGGGGTCACCACCGTCGAGAAGGACGGTGTGCGGGACGTCCGCCCGCCAGTGTTTGAGGCTGCCCTCCCACACGGTGCGCCCATGGTGGATGAGGACGGCATCATCGATGAGCCGCTCGGCCTCATTGAGCAGGTGCGACGACAGCAGGACGGTGCAGCCCTTGTCGGCCAAACCGCGTAGGGTTTCCCGAAGCCACAGGATTCCCTCAGGATCGAGCCCGTTGGTGGGCTCATCGAGAAGGACATAGCTGGGTTCGTGGAGGAGTACATCAGCCAACACCAGGCGTCGGCGCATGCCCAAGGAAAGCGCCCTGATGCGTCGGCGTCCATTACCTTCCAACCCCACCCGTCCCAGGACGGAGTCGATTGAGCGCCGATCAAGCCCCAGCCCGGCTGCGGTGATGGCCAAGTGGTCTTGGACACGGCGACTGGGGATAAACCCGTCACGTTCCAGCGCCCACGCCACTCCCTGAGGGAAGGGTGGCAGGTCTTGTAGTGAGCCATCGCCGAAGCGCACGTGACCGCTGGTCGGGGTCGACAGCCCTAACAGGCAGCGCAGTGTCGTGGTTTTGCCCGAACCGTTGGGGCCCAAGAACCCCGTGACGCGACCAGGCTGCACCTCGAAACTCACGTCGTCCAAGGCGGTGAATCGTCCGAACTTCTTGTGGAGATGGTGGGCGCTCAGCGTCCCAGAAGGCACGTATGCGTGCCGAGGTGTGTGGTTCCCTTTCGGAGCAGTAGGGCTGGTCGTGGCGCACCTCCTCATATGTCGGGAAGATCAGGGCTCAGGAAAGGCGTATCGATGAGGGCGGGCGCACCCATGGCTGGAAGCTGCCGATTGATGAGGTGCTGATACTCCGCGCAGGAGGCGAACAGTTCGCTGTGGGTGCCCTGACCGACGACTCGACCGTGAGCAAGGCACACAATGAGATCTGCATCTCGCACAGTACTCAACCGGTGGGCAACCAGGATCTGGGTGCAGTCGAGGTGGTATAGATGCTCGAACACCCGGTTCTCGCTCCCTGAGTCGAGGTGGGAGGTGGCTTCATCAAGAACGAGGATTCGCGGTCGACGGATGACCGCGCGTGCGATCGCAAGTCGCTGCAACTGCCCGCCCGACAACCCGAGCCCGCCATCACCCAAAGGCGTCGCCAATCCCAAAGGCATGCACCGCACTTCGTCAGCCAGGGCAGCTGCCTCCAAGGCTTCCCACACCTCGCTGTCCGTAGCCCCCGGGGCAGAGATAGTCACATTGTGACGCAGACTACCACTCATCATGCTCGGCGACTGTGTCACCACCCCGCATTGCTGGCGAAAATGGCGCAAATTCAGGTCCTTCAGCGCATGACCGTCCAGAGAAATAGAACCTCCCTCGGCTTGCAGAAGACCTGTTATGACCCGGGCGAGTGTCGATTTTCCGGAGCCACTGGCTCCCACGATGGCGATACGTGAGTGGGCAGGTATCTCGAGGTCGATCCCTTCGAGCGCCCAAGGGCTGCCTGTCCCGTACCGGAACGACACATTGCGCAGGGAGATCTGGCCGGAGAGGCCGTACTTGGGTGCGTCCTCTTGCACTTCCTCAATGGGCTCCTCGAGAACATCGCGTACGCGATCAAGATGGACGCCCACGGTCTGCAGGGACTGGAGACTGTGCCCCAAGGTACTGACCGGAGCGAGCGCAGCACCAGCAAGAGCGCTGAGCGCCAGCATGTCACCCGCGGTGAGGGAACCGTTCAGGACTATAACGGCACCGACCAAAGTGACCGCTGGAGGGAGCGCGATGCGCAACCCACCCAGGAGACTTTCGATCTGAACGTCGAGGCGGCGCCTCCTGACCGAGGCATGCAACTGCCGGTCGAACTGCTCGCCCCAGCGGGCGTAACTCTCCGATTCAGCCCCGCACGCTTTGACGGTTTCGATTCCGGAGATGGTTTCCAGCAGCGCCGACTGGGCTTCACTCATGCTGACCAACTCATCTTGAGCGAAACGTTTGGCCGCCGGAAGGGTGACGAGAATCAACAACACCTGCAGGACAGCAACCGCCACCAAGGTAAGAGCCAGGGGCACACTGGTCCGGGCGATGAGCGTGAAGTACACGACCACAAGAAGGCTGTCGATCGCTATCGCGAGCATTTGCCCGCTGAGCACGTCACGGACGAAGGTTGTGCTGCCTGCCCGCACCAGAAGATCGCCGCCCCGTCGGGTCTGGAAGTACTTATAAGGCAAGGCGAGCAGGTGACTCATGAAGTGTCGCATCATCCTCAAGTCCATGACGGTCTGCAGCCACAACAAGAGTTCAGCCCGGGCCAAGAAACACAGGATGTGACACAGACCGAACAAGGCGATCAAGAGAGCCAAGAATCCGACCAACCCTACATCACCAGACGGGATGAATTGATCAACAAAGAATCGGGTCAAAAATGCGGGAATAATCGCTAGGAGCACCAACACGAGAGAAGCCACGAAGAGCAGCAGGAGGGGAGCAAACCGGTGAGGAATGTAGCCCGCGATGAAGGCACCAATCGCAAACCGCTCGCCACGCTGGCGGCGGAACTCCGGCCCTGGTCGCGCGCTCAGCGCGATACCCGCGTAGCTTTTCTCAAAGGCGACCCACGACATCGTGCGTCGGCCCAACCCCGGGTCAACCACGTGTACCTTGTCCCCCATGATCCTCTCCAGGACGACGTAGTGGGCATCCTCCCAGTGCAGGACAAGCGGAAGGGGGAGTTCGGTGAGTTTGGCGGCCGGGGCTCGATAAGCATGGGTATCCATGCCCGCCGAACGCGCCAAGGCAACCAACGTCCGCAGGCTCGCGCCGTCACGCCCAATGTCAACGGTGTCACGAAGCGCGCGCAGTGTGGTGCGGCATCCGTGGTGTGCCAGGACCATCGCGAGGCAAGCCAACCCGCACTCGGTCGCCGTCTGTTGACGGACCACCGGGACGCGGCCCCTCATGAGAGCAGTCCCGCGATCAGAGGCTTCGGTGGAAACCTGACGAGGACGATGCTCTCACGCGGCACGGTCACCTGCCCGCAGAGATCAGTAGTGAGGCTGACCTGGGTGGGAACGTCGGTCGTGTCCTGTGGTCCCGGGGCGATGACCCCGGAAGCCACCGACCCGGTCGTCGTGATTTCGACCGTCGTTCCCGCGGGCGCCTGGTTGACTGTGGTGAACCGCAGGGTCGCGGTGCTGGCGTCACACGTTTCCAGGATGGCGGTGCCCACAGGGGTGTAGCTGACGAACGTCGCGACGGCGAGCAGGACACCCAAAGTTGCTCCCGCAAGCGTGAGGACGCCCCAACGATACAGGCCGATAGCGGTGAGTGAAGGCATGTCACCACCCGTTGGTAAAGGAAGGCTCCAAGGCCAGTACGTCCGGCAACGCACCGCGTTCCGCAGCGTAGGCCAAGCCCCATCCGACCCCCGCCAAACCGGTCATGAGGCCTGGGGTGAACACACCACCGGGCACCCCGCAGAGCCAGCGACCGTTTTCACCGGAGGCCAGGATGGCTCGCCATGCGTCGCCTTGAACGTCCCATCCTTCGATTCTGCTCAACACGAGAAGGTTACCAACGTCTCCGTGACAGATTGAGTGGTTGCCGATCCCGGTGACCACGTCCCTGCCCCCGAGACCAGTGTTTGCGAGGGCGGACGCCGCCAGCGACGCCTCCGTCCGTAGACGCTCCTGATCCAGCTGCCCGGCACCGATGTTACTCAGGAGCAGACGACCCAAGCCACCGCCACCCGCTCCGTGGCACCACGCTCGCATCGGACCACTGCGGTCCTGGGCCAGGTCACGTAGGTCAGCGGAGTCTCCGGACTGCGAATCGAAGTGCTTAGCCTCGTGTGACATCGCCCCTCGGACGAGATCCCACCACGACTCCTCCCCGGTATTGCGGGCGTGGATGGCCAGAGCCAGCGCGATGCCCAAGGTTCCGTGCGAGAATCCGACCAAGGGCTCTCCCTGTGCCAACTCGCTCGCCCACGACGCACGCTCGTGGTTCCACAATGCGAGTTCCTTCAGTCGGGCAGCGGCCGCGTGAGCCAATTCCTCAGCTGCATTACTGGGAGGTGAGGAATACGCGAGCAGCAATGCCCCGGCCGCTCCCGAGACGATGTCGGAGCAGCGCTCTTCCTTGACGAGCCGAGCCAAGGGACTCAAAAGTGTGTTGGCGGCCGCCGACCAGTCAGGACGGCCGAGCAGACCGGCTGCGTAGTTCAATGCATAAATGGGCCCCCCGATCACGCCGAATGCACCGCAGTCGGTGCCTTTGATTCCGCCGTGGACACCCTTCTCATCGGCCAGTTTGCGCATCTGTCGTGCCTGCCGGGCAACGAGGTCGAGCACACCGGTGGCGAAGGTGGAGATCTCCTCATCTCCGCTGACCTTGCCGATGGTGGCCAGCGCAAGAGCAATACCTGGGCTGCCGCTGTAGAGGTCCAGCGTCGCAGGAGAAAGCGTCCACCAACGCTCATCCACCAGATTGAGACCTATCCAACCGACATCGGCACCTCGCCGCACTGCCTTGTCCATCAAGGTGTGTCCGATGCGGCATGCGGCGCCCGTGAGCGCGTCGGTCGGGTAATCCTCCCCGGGGACAAGCGGGCTCTCCCAGCCAGGCCAGCGATCATTCTCACCGTCAACCCGGGCGGCGATGAATGAGTAGCGACACACCTCCGTCTGCTGCTCCAAGTCAGTCTCGTTCAGCATCGTGAGACGTTGCCGTGCCGCTTCAACCGGGGCCTCACCACCCTGGCCAATGAGCTTCCCGTCAGCACCGCGCAGGGCTCCCGAGTCAGCTTGGGTGACGAAGAAGGGAATATCTCCCTGAAGGAGATCTCTCATCTCGGCAGACATCATTCTCGTCCGGTTGGGATCACCCGGATGGCCATGCAGGAGCTTGCTCAGGAACATCGTGCGATCCAAGCGGTCGCGCAGGAGCTCAGGGTGATAGGACTTCAACAACAGGCGTCCGTACAAGAACGTTGGGCGTGCGATGAAACGGACGCTACTCGAAGCCAAAAGCGGCAACCAAACAGACAACGCTATTTCCTTCTCAGCCGCGATCACCTGGTAAGCAGTGCGGAAACCCTCGGTGAATGGCTCACCGCGCTCCACCAGATTGAAGGAGCTTCCATCCGCCGCAATGGGCGCGTTAGGCTGGTCGGCCACAATGTGCCGTTGGGGCTCGATGTGCACTTCGTCCGTACCGAAGGCGACCAAGGTAGGGACCGATACGAGCCCCTCTTGGCCGCCATGCCCACCCACAGCGGAGACATCGACGACGTGTGACTGGTCACCCTCGCGCATGAAAATGCGATCCGGGAGGATCCCGATCTTGCGTACTGAGTCGGCGAGGAAGTCGTAGGCCACATTGGTGAGGATGTCCTCATCGCGGCTGGTGTTGCCCTTGTGGAGCAGGGCTTCGAGGTCAATCAGGACCGGGTCGCTGCCTGATGCGGCCACATTCTCGAAATGAAAGTCTGTCGCATGCAGGCAGTAGAGCAGGGCGGCGAACTTGCCCAGTCGGTAGGAGAAAGCATCTGCGCCATCATCATCGGTGGTGATGCTGCTGTCCACGAACTCTACCCACGTGTGTGAGCCGTGCCCCACGGGACGCAGCGCACGCAGTGGAAGGTGCGGGAGCCTCTCGTTCGTCCAATCCACGATGGACGCGAATGCGGCGTCCAGATCCCCCGCGCGGGGCTTGTAGACGACTCGACCGGCGTCCGTGGTCACGATCGCGACGGTGCGGCCCTCGCAGTGAGAGTCGCCCGCGCCGAACTCCACGTCGGTGATCATCACCGTATCGGCACCGAGCAAGTGAGCCAACTCGGCGCGATCATCCCGGTAAGCTCGTAGGAAGTCGAGTCGCCGCTCCACCCAGAACATCAGACGGGTAGTGACGATGCGTGCCAACTCCACGTACTTGCTCAACAACTCTTCGCGCACCTCCGGGTCGTGCAGGAGGTGGATAAAACTCTCGTAACGCTCTTCAGAAGTGTTACCTAAGAGTCGCCCCGCCGACTTCATCAGGTGAACCTCAAGGACACCGGTGGGGGCCATGATTGGCGCAAGATCGGCCAACGGATACTCCGAGAGTGTGGCGTTCAGAGCCCCACGAACAGCCTCGGCTGACTCTGGCACCTCGTGCGTGAGCGCCTCCCCGCGCACCGCCAGTTCTTCCAACGCGCCGTCAACCAACGGGCGCACTAGTTCAATCACGTCGAGCGAGGCTGACTTGGGCAGGTGCTGAGTGCGCTCCCCCTGCTCCCAGAGCCGCTGGAAATGCAGATACCACTTGGGCGCGGGTCCTTGCTGCAGGCGGCGCGCCAAGGACGCCGGAGTTTCGCCCAGAAGAGCGCGGAGACAAGTGGAAGTGACCCCCAAAGGGACAAGGACGGCATCCACGTCGTCCGCGCCACGGAGAGGAGGCAGTTGCATCCAGCGACTCCAGCGCTGTGCGCCGAGAGCGGCATCAATGTCGGTGGGCTCACCACGGCGCTCCGAGAGGCCAGAGGCGAGCCACCAGGGAAGACGAGGTACGGGCATGCCAGATCGCTCCAGTTTGCTGCGGCGAGGGGTGGGTGAAATCCGTGAGGTCAGGATTTGGGCGCCCAGATCCTGACGATCCGCGCGATTCCCACAAGCAAAATCGCAACAACGGCCCCGATGGCGAACGCTCTGTTGCCGAGGAAGACAAAGGACAAAATTCCGAACAGTGCGATTAGGATGAGTGCGACGATAGTAGCTTTGTTACTCATCAATGACTCCGATTCTGTGGGGGATGAAGATGGGGGGAGGGTACCCCCTCCCCCCCCTTAGGGGTTAGCGCTTGCAGCCCGGGTGGGAGCAGACAAAACCACAAACTGTCCAGCCCGAATACCACGGGACACACCAGCAGCAGCCCATGGTGCCGACCAAGCCAGTGCCAGCCGCACCGCTGGTCTCGTCGAGTTCGATATCAGAGAGTTCAGTGAGGTCGATGAGGCCGGAGGGATGGTCCGCGCCGGCCAGCAAGCCTTCAGAGGAGTTCATGTTCACTTCGTCGTTGCGCATGCTCGCTCGTTTCCTTCCCGAGTATGGTTCAGCAACACCCTCGGGTGCCCATCTGGCACGAACCACACAGGGTTCCGTCAGGCGAACACTTCGTGGCGGTGAGTGCAATGGTAGCGGTCGTGATAGCACACAACCAAGTGGTGCCACCGTGGGTCATGTCGAGTTCCATGTCGTCAGTGTCCAACTCGACAATTCCTGCTGGATTGTGGAGCAGGACCGCCGCATCTGGGCTGTTCATCTTGTTCCTTCCTTTCAAGGAGTTCCTAGAGAGGCTTTTAGTGCGTCAGAATCCTCACTTTTGCCATGTTCAAGGTGCTTCGTTATCATTGAATGGTTCAAATCTGCGCTGCGCCATTTTACTGATGTCGTTACCGTCCCGGGTATAGTAACTTTATGTAGCACCTGTACTTGACGACACAGCACTGGACTCTAACTCGGATGCGCGACACACTGGCGGCGCTCCCAAGGCCAGCGACACGTCTGCCAACCGGCTCGCCATTAACCTCCCCCACGAGATCGCGGGTTGCACACTTTGTGCACCTCCTTGCAGGAAGGATACCTGCACCGAGGCGTCAGATCTACTTAACTTATAGCCAAATCTCAATTTTGTGACATGGATGCCGCGAGTGGACTTCTGGCTAGGTCAGATACAAAGATTCACCCGCGAGAATCTGCCCGAAAGTTAGCGATGGAGGCTTGTTTGTGGACGGTGTATCAGTGAGCGAATCCCGCGGGGCCCATACCGCTCCCCGCGTTCTGCCAGCCGTATGGTCGTGCGCTTGCGCTACAGTGCAGGCGTTCGACTGTAAGGCTGACTTGCTCTGTCGGGAATGAGGTTCTCCACAAGTTGCGAAGACGGCCCGCTTACGCGACTTACACCTCCACCGCGGTGATTGATAATTATAGTAGCTGTTGTTCGAACTCGACTGATCGTAGAGAGTCCAGCGCGGAGTGGCGCCGACGCCGATTGTAAAAAATCTCGATCCAGCCAGCGACTCCCTGACGCCGTCAGCTCGGGCGGGCCAGGTGCGCCGGTGGTAGAACTCGTGCTTCAGCGTGGACCAGAACGATTCGGCCATTGCGTTGATGCTCCTATAGTTGTCTACTGCGGATCTCACCGGTGTGGGGGTCTGTCTTGACCAGGTGGTAGACCTCTCGGATCACGTAGCGTTTCAGGCATCGGATGATGTCGCGTTTGGGCTTGCCCTCGGTGGTGCGGCGGGCAACGTAAGCGATCGTTGGTTCGTGGAATCTCATCCTGACGATAACGGTGCGGTAGATCGCGGCATTGAGCTGTCGGCGCCCACCTTGGTTGATGCGGTGCTTCCCGCTGGTCATCCCTGACCCTGCCGGGATGGGGCTGGTCCCGGCAGGTTTTGCAAACGCTGCTTCGTTTTTGATGCGCTCGGGGTTATCGCCGGCGACGATGAGGATCTCAGCGGCGGTATCGACCCCGATGCCGAAGCGCTCCAGCAGGTGCGGTGCCCGCTGGGCCACGAGGTCCTTGATCATGCCCTCCAGTTCTGTGATTTCGTCATTGAGCGCGATCCAGCGCTTGGCGATCGAACGCAGTACGTGGCGGTTGGCATCCTCCGGGGTGTTCGGCCCGCGTGGACGCAGGGCGGCACAGTGACGAGCGATCATCTTCTGGGTCTTCCCGGTTGTTTCACGGCGCAGGTCTTCTGAGGCGTGGACGAGCATGGCTTTGAACGTGACCATCGCCCCGGTCCTGTCCTTGACCCCGGTATCGTGGGCGACTTTCAGCTGTCGAATCATCTCTACAGCACCGTTGGCGCTCTTGGGGACTGCGGTGGCGAATCCCGCCAGTACGGCCCGGGCAGCGTTCTCGGCATCCAGGGTGTCTGACTTGCCGTTCAGACGCCGTAGCCGGCGATCCGGTCGGGCGACCTCGATGACTTTGTGGTCCTGGCGCCTCAGAAATGAGGTCAGCGGGGCCCCGTAGGAGCCGGTTCCCTCGATGCCGAAGGCAATGATCCTGCCGAACCCGGCTGCTCACTCCAACAGCTGCTTGTAGCCCGTAGCGTTCGTCGCGATCGTGAGTGTGGCCAGGATCCCGCCGATGGAATCCATCACAGCAGCGACGTGGATGTGCTTGTGGGTGTCGACCCCGATGACGATGTGCCCGGATCGGGCGGCCTCCAAGGTTGCCACAGCTTCTGCTCCTCCTGTCGATTAGCGTGGGTATCACGCTGTCGCCGGCGGGCGGGCAGGACTGTCATGGGGACGCTTTGATCAGACTGCTCCAGGCTCCTGTCAGGTCACACCCGGCCCGACGGCAGCGCTTGTTGCCCACCCGGCCGGAAGCTCGACAGATCAACGCCAAGGCACCCTACGGGTCAATCGTAAGCATGGGTCAGAGCACTCCGGCCAGGACTCCCCAATCCTTGCGAGATCGGGTAAGAGCAGACTGACAGTCGAAGCACACCCCGGTACGGCCCATGGACTGCACCACACCCAACCGTTTCGCGGTCTTATGGAGCTGCCAGGAGGTGTACTGGGTGCCCTGGTCGGCATGGAACACCACGTGTGGGGGACCGCTCCAGGCAACGTTTTGGCTATACTCCAGGCTCGCTCGACCAGGTCGGAATCCTGGCGGGGAATCCATTGCCCATCCCAGCACTCGCCTCGAGCAGCCATCACGTACCACGCACAGGTACAACCGACCTTCCCCGGTGTGCGGGTGGGTAATGTCGGAGGTCCACACCCGGTATCCCAGCCCCGGTTCACCAGGCCAGAGATGCGGTGGACAGGTATTCCCGGGATCGTGGTCACCGGTTTGAACGCACGCGGGCTGATTTCCCTCCAAGCCCTGATGGCGCATGGAGGCCGCGACGGACGGTCTTGGGTATTGACCTGGGCACCTTCGCGGTGCAGGTCAGCAGTGATCCGCGGCGCCCCGTAGACCTCATCAGAGGCTGCGTGCAGGTGCTGGATGTGCGCATCCAGCACCTGCTGTCGCTGGGCCTGTGGCCCGGGCCCGGCTGCGCGCCGTGCCACCCACCGGGTAGTAGCCCGAGCGAGACACACCCAACAGGCGAGCCATACGGCCGATCTCGAAATTCACCTTCTCACGTACCACTGACTCAAACCGTTAGATCGTTGTTGCTTCGACGCGAAGTCGGGTGGCCCGGGAACCGTGGTTCCCGGGCTCCCACAGAACCGTACGTGACGGTCTCCCGTCATACGGCTCTTGTCGTTCTGGTGTCACCACACGGGACCCGGTTCAGTGACCCATGCCCAGTGCACGAAATAATTCGGCGCTTTCTTGACGCCTGTGTACCATTTGCGCATGGTTTTGGACCAGCTGACCCGTAGCTTACGGTACTTTCCCCTGAGCCATCGGATCAGGTAGGAATTGACCCGTTTCAGCAGGGGGTAGAGAGCCGAGGGATGGAAGACCCCGTAGTAGCTCATCCATCCTCGCAGCACCGGATTGATTTGTGCTGCCAGGTCACCAGCCGTCGCCGTCACCCACCGGTGTAGGCGCCAGGAACGAACTTGCGTGCTCATCCGTTTCAGGGCCGTCCTTGAGACTGCCGGGGAGAAACTCCGGAACAGTCCGTGACGTCCCTTGACGGTACGCTCCCGGAACTCGTACCCGAGGAACGTGAACCCGGTGTGCTCCCACGAACCGGGCCGGTTCGCGTCCTTGCAGTACACGATCCGAGTTTTGCGGGGGTGCAACCCCAACCCAACCTGTCCCATACGCTCCTCGACCGCGGTGAGCACCACCCGGGCCTGGTTGAGGCTTTCACAGTGGATCACCACATCATCGGCATAGCGTTCGAAAACGATCCCCGGGTAGCTTCGCGCCATCCAAGTATCAAACGCGTAGTGCATGAACAGATTGGCCAGTACCGGCGAAACCGCCGACCCCTGCGGGGTACCCCGCTCACGCTCGGTGAGCGTCCCATCACTGTGTTGCAGAGGCGCCTTGAGCCAGCGCCGCACGTAGAGCATCACCCAGGGCAGGTCACACACCGCGCCCACCGCACGACACACCAGATCCCACGGCACGGTGTCGAAGAACGCCTGGATGTCCAAATCGATCACCCAATCGTTCTCCCAGCACCGCCTCCGACATGATCTGACCGCATCGATCGCACCACGCCCGGGACGATACCCATAGGAACCCGGATGAAACACCCGCTCGGCTCTGTGCTCCAGCACCATAGCCACCACCGTCTGCGCCAGACGGTCAGCGACCGTCGGTACCCCCAACACCCTGATGCCACCATCAGGTTTGGGAATCCGCACCTCCCGAACCGGAGACGGAAAGTAGCTGCCCGAGGACATCCGATTCCAAATCTTGTACAGGTTTGCCCTCAGATCCTTCTCGAAGTCCTCAACCGCCGCCCCATCCACCCCCGGCGCACCCTTGTTGCTCCTGACCTTCTCCCAAGCCGCCATCACCAACCACTTGGGAACATCGAACGGTTTGACCGCCGAACCCGACGACCTCACCGACGACCCCGCCAGTTTCACTGATCCGCTCATCCCAATTCCTCCCAGTCCTCCTGGTTGACCAGCACGAACACATCACGAACGACCCGACCCCTTCGCTCCACACCCATTACAAGCGCTTCATCACTACTACGAATCGGTCCGCCAGCACCCCTACCCGCACCACCAGCACGGGAACAAGGCACCTTCTCCTGTTTCACGCAGACGCAGCAGACCGGACTCACGCCGCCTTCACGCCGGGCACCGACTGGCCAGCAACACGGACCACCGCCAGACTCATCCCGGGGAGCCTTCAAACCCCGGTTCTGATGCCATCCAAGCATTTCGACGCTTCCACAGCGGTTCACTCTCATTCGTCTTCCCGATCCCCACCTGACACCCGCCCACGGGCGCCTTTTCCTTGAACGCTCACCACGACGGTCTTCAGCCAACGCAGCACGAGGCGGTTTGAAGCCACCGTCCGCACAGCGACTCCGAGGGGCCACACCCTCATCATCCACGCAACACCATCCAGAAACTACCGGCCTACACCAGCAGCCCCCTTCCGCTCAGGACACACGAAGGCCGCCGCTTTTTTCAAGAAATCGATCTCCATCCGGGCCTCACGCAGCTCG
>ERZ773009.648-NODE-648-length-25391-cov-15.650458_pt1 | contig 25391 bp, 22 predicted proteins | sample MGYA00580663_ERZ773009 | MGnify/ENA primary metagenome ERZ773009 (study PRJEB29015, sample SAMEA2737969) | human oral metagenome | biome: human oral; feature: human-associated habitat; material: dental | place: China | collected 2026 ... | reverse complement strand
GTGGAGGCGATGTTTGACGAAGCGAGCGTGCAGCTTTTAAAGCGTCTTGCGGATGCGGGTAAGGTCGTTTTTAAAGACGGTTTTTACGAGATTGCAAAAGGCTAGAGCATTAAAATTTTAAAAGCTCTTTTGCGGCGCGGCGCAGCAAAAAGCGGCTTGCATAAAGGCGTCGTCACAGGCGGCGCCCGCCGTACGCGAGCTAGAGAGGCAGCGCAAAGACAGCGCGTTTAAATTTAATGCCGAAGTTGCGTTGCTATAGATAGAGTGCTTGCCGCACGCAAGCTAAAGGCAACGCAATGCTAGCTAGCGTTAAATTTAGCGCCGAGTTGCGTCGCCGCAAAGATATGACGGCACATCGGGTTTATGAAACGATGCTGACGCGGCGTGCGTTGATCTTTAATAGGTTAAATGATGCTTAAAAGCGCCGTTAAATTATGAAATTTATGCACACGGCGCAAAGATACAGACCCTAAACGGCGCTTTTTAGTACCGATGGATTATTGAAGCAGGCCTAATGGATGGCAAAAGCGGGTTTAGATCCGCGGTAGATCGCGAAGCACGCCTTTAAATTTAGCCTGCTTGCCGCGCTCGCTTGGAGTTTTTGCGCTTTAATCATCCGCACGCCGAATGTGCGCCCATTATGCGATACCTGCGCGCCCAAAGAGCTGCGATCGGATAGTATAAACGCCGCGAAATTTTATCGCGCACTTCAGTTTTTAAATTTAAAATTTAGCCCGCAGAATTTGATCTGCGCTAGAGTTTTAGCGCAGATCGCGCTAAAGTTCCACGCCATAAATCGCCACAGCCGATAAATTTTAATTCGTCGAGCCGTTTTGCCTCGATAAAATTCTATGAATTTTTTTGAATGCTAGCCACAAAATTTCAAGCCGTTGCGAGCTCTGCGGCGATGCTAAAATTTTGACGCGATAGAATTTCGCAGCGAAATTTTACGCCGCTCGGCGTATCCGCTAGAGAGTGTTTGGGCGATAAAATTTTACGGCAGAGCTGCGGGCAAAATTCTAAATCCAAAGTAAAATTTCGCCCGTTAAATTTACTGCGCGACTACTTTATCGATCCAGTCAAAAAGCTCCTCAAGATCGTAATCGCCGCCGTGTCCTTGTCCCCAAGGCACCGCAAAATCGACGTTCTTACCCGCATTTTGCAAGCTAAGCGCCAAAATCGCGGGGATCGCAAGCGCCGTATCGCGATCGCTCGCGCCGTGGCGGATGCGGTAATGCTTCGCGCCGTTTTCGTTGCGCACGAAGCTCATCGCATCCATCATCTCTACGATCCGCGCATCTGCGATTAGCACCCCTTTGGCGGGGTCATTCATCGCGCTAAAATCCGTAAAATGCGCCGCGTTAAATTTGGCGCCGCCAAACAGCTCGTTTTCGGGATTTTCAAGCGCGAAGCCGTCGAATGCGGGCGGGGTCTTGGCGCGCGGCTTGGAGGTCGCGTAGCCCCAAAAAAGCATATGCGATTGCGACGCGTCGTCCTTGATCTTTGCAGCGAGGTATAGGGGCGTCTTCGCGCGCGGATTTTTCGCCGCAAAATTAGCAAACGAAGCCGATATGAGCCCGTTTATGTAATCTTTGAAGCTGCCGTCGCCGTTTTTATCCAGGCTTAGCGCGCGGCCGCCCCCATCCCTTAAGCTTAGCGAGTTCAGATAGGCGGGGAATTGCGCCTTTAGCTCGTCTGAAATTTTAATCTGCGCTGCGCTTAATTTGCCGCTTAGCATCTTGCGAGTGGGCTTTGCGGCGCTTTGATTTGCGTCTTTTTTAGAATTTTTTTCAGCGCCGCTAGAATTTTCGTCGCGCTCGTTAAATCCCGCTGCATCAAAGCCGCTAAAATCCATCTTTTCATATTCGCTCTGCGCGCCGAACATCCACTCATACGCCGCGTCCGCGTGCTTTAGATTTGTGATCGGGCAGTATACGGACGCCGCGTAAATTTTATCGCTCGCCTTCGCAGCGCCCAGCTCTTGCAGATACGGTTCGTACGCAGCCTCGTCTCCGCTCGTGCCCAAAAGTGCCGAGAGCGCTCCGCCCGCGCTCGTGCCGTTTGAGATTATCTTGTTTGCGTCCCCAGGCATTGCCGCGTCGTTAAATTTCAGATACCGCACGGCCGCCTTTAGATCGACGATCGCTGCGGGCGCCTTGCCGATATAATCGCCATTTGCGCCTTTTAGCGTGCGTCCGCGCGCTGCGGGAGCGGCTACGACGTAACCGCGCGAAAGTGCCGTAGCGATCGCGTTTGGTTTGCCGCTTGCGTCTATTTTGACATCGCCCGCTTCGCCCGGCATGTAGCCGCCCACGCCGTTTGGCAAAAATATCGGCGCGCTTGCGGCGTCAAATTTGCCGCTCTTGCTCCTCTCAAAATACTGCTGCGGGATGAAGATATTCATGCTCTGATAGCGCGCGCTTACGGGTTTTGTGACGTAGATTATGTTTTTGTAAGCGCGAAATTTTATCTTTTTGCCGCCTATTATCACGCTTTCTTGCGTGAAATTTGCGGCGTTAAATTTCAGATCTATTTGCGCGCTCTGCGTCGCCGCAGCCTCGGCGTTTAGGCTTAGTGCGCCGCAAAGTATCGCAGCGCCTAAAGCAATGGATTTTTTACTCATTGCCGCCTCCTTTCTATTTTGATATTGCCGCTTTTTAGCCATTCAAGCAGCTTAGTGACAAAGCTAATTTTAGCAAAACTCGGTGAATACTTAAATCCGCTGCGCGCCTAAATTTTGAAATTTAAACGCAAAGGCATCTGCAAGTTGAAAGGAATTTTAAACTCGAAGTGTTATTTTAGTGGGCATTTGCGGTCCGCCGCCGTAAATCCGGCTGCATTAAATTTCGCTCGTTAATTCATAAGCTTGAGCTGCGTTTCGAAGGCGGATTTGGGGTAGAGGCCGATGAGCTTTTTAACCGCTTTGCCGTTTTTATCGTAGATCACCGACGTGGGGGTGCCAAAAATACCGCCTACGATGGTTTCAAAGTATTTCACCGAGCTCGCGCCGCTGACGCTTGGGAATTTTATCCCCTTTTCGCGAGCGACCGCGGCATCTGCTTCTAGCCCCTTGCCGTCGCCCAAAACGCCGATGATCAGCGCATCGCCGCTAGCTTGTAGCTCGTTTAGCACGGGTACTTGGGCTTTGCACGCGCCGCAGCTGCTGGTGTAGAAAAACAGCACGAGCGGCTTGTCGTTGCCCTCGATCTTTAGCGTGCGCTCGGAGGGGTCGAACTTGGAGGCAAGCGAGGTGCCGTCGCTGCTTAGATGGTGCTTCCATCCGTCGCAGCCTACGAGCAGTAGCGCGAACACGGCGGCAGCAACTTTTAAATTTAAAAATTTTATCATCTAAAACCCGCCTTCGGGCGCGCTAAATCGGCCTTTAAATTTGCGTTTGAAATTTTAAAATTTGCGGCGCGATCCGGGCAGAAATTTATATCGCGATCCGCGCTGAGGTATATGTCACGATCCACGTCGTAATCTGCGCTCGTAGCGTTTCGGTTTTTAAAATTTAGACTTTTAAAATTTTTACCCACTCCGCTCGGCTTTGCAACGGTGCTTGATCTTTCTAAGCAAACGGCTTCGGCGGGACGTGCGTAGCAAAGAGCCGCGCCTGCTCGCGCGAGCTTTGTGCGAACCCAAAAAGAGCGCGCGCAGGCGGTGAAATTTTTAAATTTTAACGTAGCTTTATTTTTCATCATGTGAGCTAAATTTTACGCATCGGAATTCTGCGCGCCCGAATTTTCGGTATCTGAATTTTGGTCGCTTAAATTTTTAGCGTCTTGATCTTCGCCGCTAGAGCTTTGCGAAGCGCTTTTGTTTGGATCGCAATCTGAAATTTTATCTTGCGAGCCGAGATTATGCTTCATCGTGCTTTGATCCAAAAGTTCTATTCGATCGAGCTTGCCGTGTCTTAGGCGCACCACTTTGTCGGCGAATTTACCGAGCTCCTCGTTGTGTGTGACCAAAAGCAGCGTCTTGCCCTCGCTGCGAAGCGTCTGAAAGAGCTGCAAAACCACGCGCTCGTTGGCTTCGTCGAGGTTGCCCGTAGGTTCGTCTGCGATGATGATGTCGGGATCATTGATGAGTGCGCGCGCGATGCAGACACGCTGCTGCTCGCCGCCACTAAGCTCGCTAGGGCGGTGCGTGATGCGGTGTCCGAGCCCTACTTTCTCAAGTGCTGCCTTGGCGCTGTCCTCGTCCACGCAGCTGTGATAGTATTGATTTAACATGACGTTTTCGACGGCCGTTAGGTAAGGAATTAAGTGAAACTGCTGAAACACGAGACCGATCTTTTTGCGGCGAAATTCTAAAATTTGCTCGTCGTTTAGCGCGCTCGCGTCGGCTCCGCCTAGGATATATCTGCCCGCAGTGGGGGTGTCCATCAGGCTTAGGATATTTACGAGCGTGCTCTTGCCGCTGCCGCTTGGGCCCATTATGCTGACCCATTCGCCGCTTAAAACGTCGAAGCTGATATTATCGAGAGCCTTAACCTCGCCGAAGTATTTGCAGATGCCTTCAAATTTTAAAATTTCCATGTCATTCCCTTAATAGATTCGCTAAATTCGGATTCAGCGCCTTTTTGATCGGATAGTAGCTTGCCGCGAGCGCAAAAATCAGGCTCAGCGCGACCGCCGCAAAGAGGCTAATCAGCCTAAAATCCACGCTACTTGAAAATATCAGATGCCCCAGCAAGATCGCGAGCAGGTATCCCACGAATACCCCCACTAGCGAGCCTGCGACGCAGACGGTTAAAATTTCGCTCAGGATCAGGTGGAGCAAATTTTGTTTGCTCGCGCCGATTGCGCGGATGAGCGCGAACTCTTTGATGCGCGAAAGCAGGATCGAGCTAAGGCTCGTATTGATGCAGACCGAGGTGATCAAAAGGATCGTAATGCCGATAAGAAGCATCAAAAGCTTGATTTTGTTTAAGATTATGCCCTGGGTCTTGGATACCTTGCCGATCGGCGCGAAGCTCATCTGCGCATCGCTTAGGCTTTTCGAAATTTCGCTTAGCTGCTTAAAATCGCCGCTTACGATCGCTTCGGCGTAATTTACCTGCGCAGGCTGTTTTAAAATTTTTTGCGCCAGCGGCAGCGAGATTAGCAGCATGCCGTCCTCTTTCTGCCCGTCATAGACGATACCTTTTATCTTTACCTTGCTCGTCTCGTTTGAGCCGATCGGCGTGATCTCGATACTATCGCCGAGCTTCGCGCCCAAAAGTTTGGCGAGATCTTGACCGATGAGGGCGTTTTTATCGTCGAAATCCACGCCTATAAACGAACCCTCTTTGAGATCCAAAAACGGCATAGTATCGCGCAGAGAGGAGAAATTTACCCCCATGATGATGCCTGAATTGACGCCTAAATTTGCGCTGCCGAAAAGGTATTTATTCGCGCTTTTCAGTGCGGGGATTTTAGCGAACTTCGCATCGAGCGCCGCTTCGTCCATATGGGAATTTTCTAAATTTGCAGGACTTACGATCAAATTTGCGCCGTAGCTGTTTAGCTCGCTGGCGACCTTTTTATCGATGTCGGCGTAGATATTTACGAACGCCGCGCAAACCGCGCTGCCTAGCATGATCGCGACGAAAATCACGAAGCTGCGGATGCCGCTGTTGATGATACTTTTAAAGATCGCGCCTCTAAAAAACGCGCCGTTATTTCCTACCATAAAGCACCTCCGCAGGCAGTAGTTTGATTACTCCGCGTAGCGGCAAGATCGAGCCGATAATGCAAATAAGAAGTCCAAAGACGATGCTAAGCGGAAAGACCATAAGCGAGACGCCGATAAAGGAGCCAAAAATTTGATACGCGATCGCCCAGCTAAGCGCGTAGCCCACGACTGCGCCCACGAGTGAGCTTGCTACGCAGATGACGAAAATTTCGGCGGCGAACTGGATATAGATCATAAAGTTGCTCGCTCCCAGCGCCTTAAGCAAGCCGATCTCTTTTTTGCGCTTGTAAATTTCGCTGCTTAGCAGGCTCGTGATGCAGATGCTTGAAATCAGCAGAGATAAGATACTTACGACGCCCATTAAATTTTGAATTTTTTTCGTGATGCCGCTTTGAGCTTCGCTGACGCTAAGCACCGCCTTAGCAGTTGCATTTGGATACTCCTCGGTGATCTGATATGCGATGGAGCTAACGTATGCTGAGCAGTACCATGTGTCGTATTCTGTGGCGTCCAGGTTATCGAGGCTCCTTCTTGCCTTTACGGACAGATCGTCTTCAGGGATCGTCATGGCGCTAACTTCTGCCTTGGCGATGAGGCCCTCTTTGTGCGTTAGCTTTTGTACCAGAGATAAATTTGCGATCAGCTTTTTGGCTTCATCCTCCGCGCCGTGCAAAATCCCAACGACTTTAACCTCATAATCTCCAAGCTTAACCGTATCGCCGATCTTAAGCCCCAGCGCGTCGCCTGCGAGCACCTCATCCTCGGCGCCGTCTTTTACCCACTGCCCCTCTACACTCCAAAACGGATAGAGCGAGCGCACGCCCGATCTGAAATCAGGCTCATCGCTAACGCCCACGTCCTTTTCAAAGTAGGTTCCCACGACGTCGTAATCTCCTGCGCGGGTAGTTAAAAAGGGCGCAAAGGCGGTGATATTGTTGCGCCAAAAAATTTCTTTGATCTTATGCAGCTCGCTCTCTTTTAAAAAATCATCGTTTTTAAGCGGCGAGTATTCGCGCCCGCCGATCTCGATGCTTAGGCTTTGCGAGCGCGGTAGCACTACGATATTTGAGCCGTAGCTGCGCAGCTCCTTAGCGACCTCGTCGCCGATTTTTAGCGTGATATTTAGCATACAAGCGATCAGTGAGACCGATAAAAATATGGTCAAAAACGCTAGAATTTTGCTATCCCTGGAGTTTAAAATGGAGGATTTGATGATGCGTAAAAACATTATTTAAGCTCCTTTAGCGTGCCGTTTTCATCTACATAGCGCTCGGGGTGCGCGGTGAAGGCGTTTGCATTCGCTTCGCTTTCAAAAAAGTAGGTGCGTCCGTAGTAAAGATAGCTAAATTTAGAGGTGTTTAAAATTTCTTTTCTGCTGACCGGATCGATCACCTTTTTATCCACGATCTCCGAGAAATAGGACGCGCCGTCCTCAATCGTCTTAAGCGCGATGACGATATTTTGCCCCTCTAGCTTATAATCCAGCGGAATCGGATTGCAGCCGCCCAGCTTGCCGACGCTCGGCAAAAATATCCGCACGTTGCAAGCGATGCAGATGAGCTCGTCGCCTTTTTTAATATAGCCCATATCGCCGCAGATCGAGCACGCGTCAAAAACTGCGACCGGGGCAAATTTGTCCGTGAAGCGGTTTAGTAGAAAAAATCTGACCTTATGTCCGTCGTCGGTGACGTAGGCAAAGCGGTGCAGCTTGCCGTCCTTTACGATGTTTGCATCGATCACAAATTCCGCGCCTTGCGGCTCTATAATCTTAGGCTCATCGATCGTAGGCGGTTTTGAAGCGACCAAGATATAATAAAGCCCCAAAAAGCTGATTAAAACCCCAAGCGATAAAATCAGGCTAAAATCTCTAAAAATGGCGAATCTGCCCGCTTTAACCTCTCTAAATTTTATAATGTCCGCTTCGCGAGGCACTCGACTTGGCGCACGAAATGCCGTAAGCAGCGCAATTAGCGCGGCTATAAGGCAAAGAGCTAGCGTCAGATAGGAGTTGTTGTAATGGATGATTTTGGCAATGACGCTTAGAAACTCGGACGAGCCGATCGCGTTTGAAAGCCCCTCAAAGCCCTTCGCAGCTAGCGCTTTAGGCGCGTCTGCCTGGCGCAGATCAAGGCCCAAAAAGCCGATTTTGGCGATAAAGGCAAACGCCCACGCGATGACGAATGACGCCAGCTTTGCGCCTCTGCTCGCGCGCACTAGAGCTGAGCGATAAATAAAATAGAATAAAATTAGCGCCAGCACGCCTAAAACCGCCATAAAGAGGTTGGTTAGGCTGAAGCTGTCCAGTAGCTCGCCGGAGAAAATTTTAAAATTCATCCCTATGAAGCGGTATTCAAATCCATACGCGCAACCAAGAGCAAAAATAACTGCGGCGGTAAGATAGAATCGCTTAAGCTTAAACGCAAACAGCAACGCTAACAGCGCCAAGAGCGCGAGCGCGTCAAATATAATCTTGCCTGTATCGGCGTTTGCCGAGCGCGCAAATGCGCTAAAGCACAGCGCCCCGAATGCAGCTCCCAAAAGCGCGGGCAAAAACGATGCGCTGATAAAGCGCCTGCTGCCCAGATACGCGCTTAAAAATGCAAGCGGAAAAAGAGCCAAGCTAACGTGATAAAAAAATATCGTCATTAAAAATCCTCATCGAGCCTAATGCGCGTAAATCGCCTATAATTGCTTAAATTTTAAAATTTTAAAACCTACGCCATTTTGTAAATTTTAAAATTTCAAATCCGCTTGCAAAAAATTTGCAGCGTCAAGAGCCGCCCGCAAAGAGAAATTCGCCTCGCTCTTGTTTTGGTTTTGTCTCGCCCTTGCAGCGCGCTAAATTTTAAAATTCTAATTCTCTTGAAATTTTAAAATTTTGCCGCAGCTAAAAAGATTCGTAAGCTTAAACGCATTAAAGCAAAAACGATGCGCTTTGGCTGCGGCGTAGCGGCTAAATTTAAATGGGCTAAATTTGACCGCCTTAAATTTAAAGAGCGCGGTTAGAATCCAACACCCTTAAGCTCCGCCGAAACCGACTCGGCGGAGCTTGCTATGATTTACTCTTTAGGAGCGCCAGTGTATTGGAAGGTGTATTTAACCGAGAACGGCTCCCACCATTTGCCTACGCCTGTCGCTTTGTCCGCGTGGCGGCCGAATCCGTTGACGCTTGGATTTTCGATGTTGTAGGTTAGCTCGTAGTTACCTACGCCGTTTACCATTTTGATATTGGCGCCGTAGTGAGGGCCGTCGCTAGCTACCATCGGCATGAAATTTCCCTTTTGGATCTTGCCGGTGTCTAGGTTTTTAAGCACATAAGCGATCTTTAGATAAGGGATCCACTCGCCCTCGCCAAATCCGTTTGCGTTGCCCTTAATAGCGTGGATATCGGCCTCTAGGTGGATATCAGCCTTGCTAGGGGCTAGATCGATGCCTTTAGGCTCCATATCGATAGGCTGAAGATAAACGGCCGCAATCTCCATTCCGTTTTGTTCAACCGGCTCGCCGATCGGATGCTCTCCCGCCATCGCGACAACAGAAGCTAGGCTTAGTGCCAACATACCTGAAAAAATCTTTTTCATCCTCTCACTCCTTTATTAAGAATTGTTCTTTTGCTTGTTTTTTAAGATCAAAATTCCTGCGATCAAAAGCACGATCATCACCGCTTGCGGCACGAGGCTCTGGACATAAGGATAAAATCCGATCCATGTAATCGTAGGAAGCCCGTCTATTACGGTAGGCACGAATACCTTGCCCTCTACTAGCTCCATCACGCCCTTGCCTACGAATACGACGGACATATAAAATATGATGACCGATGTAGCGATAAAAAACGGCTTGATAGCGATTTTAAGCGAGAATTTTTTGATGATGACATAGACCACGATTAGGGCTACCAGACCCGCTACAAAACCCGCCGCTACCATGCTAGTAGCTGCCGGAGTCTTGGCATCGAAAAGTAGCGCCAGATAAAATAGCACCGTTTCCGCGCCCTCACGATAAACCGCCAAAAATACCGTCCACCAAAGCATCTTGCTATCGCCCGAGCTTAGGCTGCTTGAAATTTGACCTTGGATATAGGCGGTCCATTTTTTGGAGCTTGCATTTGAAAGAAGCCAAAATCCCACATAAAATAGCAGCACCACGGCGATTAGCATTACCGCGCCCTCCATCACTTCGCGCGTTTGTCCTGCATTTTCACTACCGAAGATATAATTTAGTCCGTAAGCCGTGGCAATACTTAGCACGACCGCGACGCCAAGAGCGCTGTAAACGATATTTAGGTGCTTTGAGTTGCCGGATTTTATAAGTAGGGCGATGACTGCGGCTACGATAATGAGCGCCTCGAATCCTTCGCGCAAGATGATGATAAGCGCGTATAAAAATAGATCCCAGTTGCTTGATTTCTTCGTTAACTCTAGACTTTGGGTGAGCTGATCAAATAGCTTATTTTGCGCCGCTACGATCTGCTCTTTGGAAGCGCCCGCGCGCATAAGAGCCGAAATTTTATTAAAGCTTGCTTCGGTGTCTAGCTTGAGCTGAGTATTTTTAGCACCGACGATATTTTCCATACCGCTCTCTTCGTATTCGTCGAAGTAGATATTGCCGCTTTCGTCAATCGCATCATCAACCTTGCCGTTTTCGTAAAGCTGCAAAACCTTAGCCATTTTGTCTTTGATATTTTGCACAATCGGCGTAAAATCCTTGCCTTCATCCTCGCTAGTATCGCTTTGAGCTAACGCAGTCTGTGGCGCTATGGAGTAGCTTTCTTGCGGCAGATCATTTACAGCTTTTAATGCTAGATTATCTAGGGCGTTTATCGCTTCGTCAAATTTTGATTTGTCCGTATCCGCATCCTCGCGCAAGAGATTTCCGATAATTTGCTGGATCGATTGATCGGTCTGAGATGAGACATATTTTCGCACTGCTTCCTCTAGACGTTCGTTGCGGTAGATATCAAATTTAGCGCGATTTAGCGCAGCTTTTAGTGCAGCAGTGTCTTTCTTATCAAACGCAGCTTTAGCGTTATCCAGCTCAGTTTTAAATTCCGTATAGACGCTCATCCACGGCGAGGTTGTACCGGATGCTGCGGAATTCCCGCCTGAGGTTGGCGCAGAAGTGCTACCGTCGCCTCCATCTTGATATTCTGCCACTAGGCGGTGACCTGATTCTATCACCGGCAAGACCTCGTCAATCTCGCGGTTTAGATTATCTATCATCGCTTGGATCTCGCTTACCGGCTTTTCTGCTTTGATCGCCTTGCGGATATCGCCGAACTGCTTCTCCATATCGTAGGATTTTTTCTGACTTAAATTTATGCGAATGCCGGCTTCTAGATTTTCAAAATGCCCAAAATACGCCTCTTGAGTTATCTTTCTAGCCTCAGAATTATTACCATCAACATAAAGCTTGATCGCTTGAGCAAATTTCTCTTTTATCGTCGCTGCTTCCGCACGATAATCCGTATCCGCAAAAAGCATAGCAAGCGGAAAAATTAGAGCTAAAACCGCAAATTTAAAAAATTTCATCTGAACCTTCTTGAGTTAAATTCATACATTAAATTTCAAAATCTAGCGGCAATTATATGTAGAAAAATCTTAAAAAGTAATAAAAAAAGCGGTTATCATAAAGCACGAAAGCGGCTAAATTCTCAATTGCAAGAGCTTTTTGATAGATGAAATTTAATAGAATTTAGGATATGGCGGAATTTTAAATGGCAGTCGGATTTTACTCCGACTGCTAAAATTTTAGTGAAGTTTCGACCAAATTTTACTTTTCCAAAGACCTGCAAAAACAGAAAGGATCAAGAAATAAATCATAATATTTATGGTTGTAGCTTCACGCTCAGCTTTTTTGCTATCGCCTACGTCAGCTAAATATTCCACGACCTTGGCTTCAGCGTTTTCGTTCAAGCCTACGCGCGGCATCGAAGTGCCTGGAAGCTTCTTTTGCGTATCATTGATAAACTCGTGCAGATAGTTGGCGCCCTTAGAACGGATCATCATCGAAAGATCAGGAGGCGTCGAGCCCATATACGCAGCCAAGCTAGCCTTGTCGCTGGATGCAAAGAGCTTATCATATTTGACGTCGTGGCATCTTAGACAAGCATCCTCAAAAACCGCCTTACTTAAAAGGAATTTTTTCTGCGCTTCGTTTAGTTCGGTGCCTTGCTTGATACCGCTAGCAGCAGCCTCAGAGGCGATTAGCTTATCCTCGCTAGGAGCGAGCGACTTTAGATAGGCTACGATATCGGCGATCTCTTGATTTAGATCACCGCCTGCACCGAAAAACCCGGGCATCGGAAAAGGCTTTTCGTCGCCAAATTTCTGATCTAGCTTAAGAGCCATGATCGGATCTTTGATGAGTGCAGCTAAGAATTTATCGGTGTATAGATAGCCTGCGCTGCTAAGATCCGGAGGATTGACGCCGTATGCGGCACTAGCGCTTGCCGCGTCCATAGGAGCGGGGATATTTGCACTTTTTACTCCATGACATGCGGTGCAGCCTGCATTTGTAAAGGTCTCGGCGCCGCGCACGGCATCGCCTTTGCTAAGATCGATTTTATTTATCTCATCCCAAAAAAGCACCGTTTTATCTTGTTGCTCTTTCGCGCTGGCTAGGGCTTTTTTAGAATTTTTTATCATCGTCTCATCCCCGCCTTTTTCAGCTGCGGCCAAAGCGCTTTCTGCTGCGGCTACGTTATGCGCGGCTAAAGCCGTATCGCCTGCTGCAAAATCGTAATTTACCGGATCGGTGTGCGGACTGAGCTTAGTATGAGCATAAGGCTCGATAAACCAGTATAAAATTCCCACACAAAAAAGCACCAAGATTAGGGTTCTTATCTCTTTCATGGCTAGACCCTCTTTCTTTCTGCGATTGTAATTAACGGAAGCACTACGACGAGCAATCCGATATAGATGATTGATAAAGCAAAGCCCCAGTATTTGTTTTCGATACCAAGCTCCGCGCCGTCTGCAGGGAGCTTTCCGAATAGGCTAAGCAGAATCATGTCGATTACCAAAACCCAAAACCAGATGAAAAACGCCTTGTTTTTATGCGCGGGTGCTACTACACTGCTGCGATCAAATAGCGGTATGAAAAATAGCGAAACTCCGGCGAATGCAAATGCGATAAGCCCGATGTCGGCAGCTTTAAGCGGTCCTACATCAAAGTAAAATCCGCGCAGAATTTCATACTCCCAAAGGAAGTACCACTCCGGATAGATATGCGTTGGGGTTTTGAGGCTATTTGCCGGCTCGAAATTTATCGGATCCATCGCAAAATCGAAGTGAAAGCCCACTAGATAAAAGAAAAATATCATAAAGATACTGACGTAGAAAAAATCCTTCGCCAAAAAGCCCGGCCAAAACGGAATCACCTTGCTTTCGCTAGTTTTGCCCTGCAGATACTTCTCACCCTCGAGCTCAAAGTCAATCTCCTCGCCGTCTAGGTTATTTACATGCGGAAATCTAAGCGAATAAAAATGCACCGCCAGCACCGCAACCACCACGAGAGGCAGTAAACAGACGTGAAGCATAAAAAATCGCGTCAGCGTCGGATCGCTTACGGCGTAATCGCCGCGAATCCACTCTACTATCGCATCGCCAACTACTGGAATTCCTCCAAAAAGATTAGTAATAACCATCGCTGCCCAGTAGCTCATCTGTCCCCATGGAAGCATATATCCGCTGAAAGCCTCGGCCGAAAAGATGATGAAAAGCAGCATTCCGCTTACCCAAATCATCTCTCGCCCTTGCTTATACGAGCGGTAATATATAGCTACTAAAGTATGAATGTATAAGATCAAAAATACAACCGACGCCGATACCGCGTGGATATGTCGCCATAGCCAGCCGTATTCGACCTCTTTCATAATCGTGAAATTTACGCTATCAAATGCTAAATTTACATCCGGTTTGTAATACATCACGAGCATTAGTCCACTAACGAACAAAACTATAAATAGCGTCATCAAAATAACGCCCATCGCCCAAAGGAAGCTGATATTTTTAGGAATCCAATACTCGCTTACCATCACCTTGAAAAATTTCGTTACGGCGAGCCTTTGGTCGAACCAATCCCAAACTCCCGTAGCTTTTCTTATATGTGCCATCTGCGCCTCCTATGCTTTCTGCTTTAGGGCTTGGTATTCGGGGCCCTCTTCGCCTAAAACGAGTTTCGTTCCGTCGATTTTAAAGGGCGGTATATCCATAGGACGCGGCGGCGGACCGAATACGTTTACGCCGTTAGCATCGAAAATCCCACCGTGACATGCACAGATGAATTGTTGCGTCGATGGCTTGTAGCTAGGAATACAGCCTAAATGGGTGCAAAGCCCTATGCAAAGCGTATATCTAGCATCCCCTACGACGACGTCACGGGCATCGTTTTTAGGCATATCGGCAGTCTTTTTAAGCACGAAAATCGGCTTTTTACGCCACTGTGTTTGATACAGCTCGCCCTCTTTGATCGTACTTAAATCTACCGTAGTGACGCCGGCGGCGCGCACGCTAGGTAACGGATCCCACGATTTCTTCATCCCCACTAGCGCAAAAACACCACCCACAGCGGCAACCGCGCCGAAAGTAAGCCCGATAAAGCCTCGTCTATCCTGTTTTAGATCAGACATCTTTATCCTTTCAAATTAAGAAATTGACAAGCGTCAATTTTAGCCAAATAAAGATTAAATCAATATGATTGTAAGCAGAAATTTAGCTTAACCTTGCAAGCTAAATTATATTTTAAGATAATTTTAATACCTAGCGAGGCGTTTTCGCAGTTTAAAATTTTATAAATTTTCAAATTCTATCATATTCTATCATGGCGCTGAATTTAAAATTTTAAAATTTTGTCGCGCAAGAGTTATTGCGACAATGGCGTGCGAAATTTTAAAATTTCGACATCATAAATAAAATTCCATAAAGCGCGAGATTTTAAATTTAAAAATGAGCATAGAATTTATAAAATCAAATTTTAAAATTTCACTGCTCGGTTATGGCAGCGGCGGGGCGAATTTTGCACTAGCGCGCTAGCTGAAATTTTAAAATTCTAAATTACGTCGCGCTTCCGTCGTATGAAAAAATTCCGCTAGAAGTAAAATTTAAAACATTAAAAACCCCATAGCGGTGCAAATTCTAAATCATTAGAATTTTACGACGTCTTAAAATTTCAAGCATCAAAAATTCTGTCGCGATGCAAAATTTTAAAATTTAGCGTAATCGCGAGCCGTAAAATTCTATAAAATTCTGCGGGATTTCAAAGCCTAGCCAAAATTTAAAGATAAATTTCATAAATCCATAAAGCCTCGGCAAGCTGCGAAATCCGGGCGAAATTTCAAAATTATTATTCTAAAATTTAAGCCCGTCTATCTAAAGCCTAGCCGATTTGCCCGAGCGAAAATACGCTCCGATCGCAAGAGCCACCATCGAAGCGACCATCACGTACGCCCAGCCGGGCACCGGAATGCGCTCGCCGCTAGCATAAGAGTGCATGCCGCTTAGGTAGAAATTTACACCAAAATAGGTCATTATGACGCTAAAATACGCAAACATTGAGGCTACGGCAAAGGCGAATTGATTATTGAGCTTTGGCATAAATCTAAAATGCACTACCACCGCGTAGATAAAAATCGTAATGAGCGCCCAGGTCTCCTTCGGATCCCAGCCCCAGTAGCGCCCCCAGCTTTCGTTCGCCCACACGCCGCCTAGGAAGTTGCCCACCGTCAGCAGGCAAAGACCTAGGATCATCGACATTTCGTTGATATGCGTGGCTTCTGCGATATTGCGAGCGATCTCCGGGTTTTTCTTATCGAACAGAAACATCACGAGGGTAAAAATTCCAAGCAGCATGCAAAGCCCCAAAAATCCGTAGCTCGCGGTGATTACCGAGACGTGGATCGTAAGCCAGTGCGATTTTAGAACCGGCTGGAGATTGGTGATTTGCGGATCGATGTCACTAAGATGCGCGACCATCAGCGTAATGCCCGCCATTATCGAGGTAAGCGCCAGCGAGATTGCAGATTTGCGCGAGAAAAATATTCCGCTTAGCGACAGCGCCCACGCGATGTAGATGAGCGATTCGTAGGAGTTGCTCCACGGCGCGTGCCCCGAGACGTAGCCGCGTAGCGCAAGGCCTGCGGTATGCGCGATGAAGGCGACGATATTTACGATATAAACGAGCTTAAACGCGCCGCCTAAGCGAAGGGCGGGCTTCATCATCCGCAAAAAGATAAAGATCAGAAGCAAAAATCCCGAGACAGTGTAGATCGGAAAGAGGCGAGAAAAAATTTTAGCCTTATTAAATAAAATTTCATATTTTATCGCGCTCTCGCTAGGCATTAAATTTGCGCCGTTTTGTGCTTGGTATTTTTTGACGTAGCTTAGCATCTTTTCTGCGCCGCTCCAATCCCCGCTTTCTTGGGCATAAACTACGGACGAAACGAATATTCCCATCATCTTTTTAACTTCAGCAGATTCGTTTTGATCCAGCGCATCGCCTAGATATAGCGGCGAAAGCCACTCGTTATTTTTAGCGTTCTTAACCGGAATAATTCTAAAATAATCCCCCATAAACGCCGAATAAAAGACGTTTACGCGCTCATTTACCTTGATGATCTCTTTATCTAGCACGCCGCGATTGCCCAAAGGCTTTCGGTTGATCTCCTCGACCATTTTATCAAGCTTGTAGTAGCTCTCGCCACCCTTAAATTCAAAAAAATCCATCATACTGGCGTGGCTTTGCTTCTCGTCCATACCTAGAATTTTCTTAAGCTCCGGCTCGCTAACCTTGATAATCGGCGCACGCCTCCAGTAGCTTTGATTTAGCATAAAAGAAAGCGCGGCGGCGTTATGGTTTAAAATTTCGCCATTTGGCGCCTTGTAGTCGTCGGCGCGGTAAATTTTATTTAAAAGCTCCCTAGAAACGGTATCAAAAGGCTCCATTCGCCCATCAAATCCCTGAATTACGAGGCTTGCTAGATCCTCACTAAATTTAGGATCAAATTTCGGCACGGCTAGTTCGCCTCCCATAGTAGAAAAATTATGCGGCGGGATGGAGTCTTGCTCCGCCGCAGATTCTTGCGAAGCGGAGCTATGCTTGGAATTTTCAACGGCGGAATTCTGCGCGGAATTTTGCACAAAATTTTGCGAAGTAGAATTTTGCACGCTAGCCGGGCTTTGCGGCGCGGAATTTTCTGCGGCTGCATTTGAGGCGGAATTTTGCGAAGTAGAATTTTGTGCCGTGGAGTTTTGTTCGGCATTTGCTGCGCTAGGATACAATGCGGCCAAACTCAAAGCCAACGCGCCTACTAATGCCAATGCCGCGCCTTTAGTACCGCGTCGCGATTTTTTGGCGCGTTTTGATGCAGAGTTTTCTGCGGAGCTTGCGGGCACCGAGCTAGACGCCGAATTTTTAGAATTTACATCTTTTTCTCGAGCAAGATGCGTATTTTCGCTGATTAAGCGCGAGAGCTTGAAAAAGCGCGAGCCCCGGTTGAAAAAGTTAAAAAACATCCCTACGCAAAGCAAAAAATAACCGATGTAAGTTGGAACTTTACCGGGGTCTTTATTGACCGAAAGCACGGTGCCGCGCTCGTCTGTATCGTATGAGCTTTGGAAAAATCGGTATCCGCCGTAATCGAGCACGTGATTCATAAAAATATCATAATCAAAGCTCGAATTGCCGTCTTTTAGCGTGATTTCGCTTTTATATCCGGAGGGCGAATTGGTACCCGGATAGCGATCCATCACAAAGTCGCGAAGCGCGATTTTAAAAGGCAGATGAAGCATCTTTGGCGCCAAGGCTACGATGAAATTCTTATCACCCACCTTGTAGCTAGCACCATGCGAATCCCTAGGTACGTAGATTTCGCGACTCTGCCCCGCAAAGCTTAGCGTAGCTACTACGCCGGGCTCACCCGGTAAATTCGCAGCGACCGGGACAAATTTCTCGACCGCGGAGCTAAGCAGGCTAACAGGGGCAAAATTTATCCCATCGAAGCTGTAAAGCAAGAGATTGCCTAGCGGATTATCCTCGTTTCTCTTAAGCGGTGCAGTGCTCATATCAGCCATTTTAGTGGCGTTTATATCAAGGCTTGAGTTTAGATAGAATTTGCCGTCTTTAGATTTTATGTAGATGAAATTCTTACTTTTAGGCTCTGTGTTAAAAGTAATACTAAGCTCGCCTATCTCCATGCTCTCGCCTGATTGCAAGGAGACATTTTGGCTGCCAACATTGTTTGAAAATAATAGTTCCACGCGCGCAGGAGCCTGTCCGGTCGGATCTTGCACCCATTTTAGCTCGCCGTGTTCTACGAGCTCTTTAAATTTTAAATTTGCGATCCTGCCCTCTACGTCTAGATTGAGATCGAAGTTCATCCGTCCTGCGCCGTTTAAAAATTTGCTCTCGTCGGCGGAGATAAACTCGCCGTCACTGCCTAAAGTAAGGAGCTGAACGACCTCGTCTTTAGTCGTTACGATCGAGCTCTCGCCGCCCTCTCTTATATGGATATTGCCCTCAAAGCCGAAATATCTCGTCAAAATCGCTCCAACAAGCATAAACAAAAAGCTTGCGTGAAAGATTAGCGCAGGCAGAGTGCGAAGCTTTATCATACGGTAGCGATAGATATTGTAGGTTAAATTTACTCCCAAAAGCACCATCAGCGCGCCAAACCACGCAGTAGAATAAACCATCGCCCAAGCTACTTCCGTGCCGTAAGCGGTCTCTACAAAAGTAGCGATTGCACAGGCTAGCGCCAAAATCAGTAGCATCACTGACGCGCACTCCATACTAAAAAATGTCTTCATTGATTTCCTTTAGATTTACGAGGGTTTTCAAAATCGCGAGATTTTAGCAAAAATTGCTTAATTTTTCATTTTACGACTTGCAAGCGCATGCCTACTAGCGTAGCGCAAATATGCGTTAAGATGCTTTGATAAAGCGGTAAAATTCTCATCTTAGGCATTCGCGCAGGAATTTAACGGCGCAGATAAATTTTGTAAAATGCTGGGAAATTTAGCGAAATTCTATTAAATTTCGTGCGTCATCTCATCGCGTAATTTCTAATTTAGAATTCCGCTGCGATAAAATTCTATCTTGGCGAAATTCCTTCTTATTGTTTTTTGCCTTGGGTATATGCGAGCTCGCACACGTCGCCCACGGCTTGGTGGCACGGGATCGCCGAGATCGAGTTATTAGGCGAACCGTCGATCACTTTATCTGAATAAACCAAATAGATTAGCGAGTCCTGCACCGCGTCGTAAAGCCTAACTACGTGGGTTTTTTTGAAAATTAACGAGCTACGTTTTTCAAAAATATCCTCTTTTTTCAGCTCCTCTTTGATGATGATTTTAGGCGCGGTCTGTACGCAGGAGACGGAAGCCTCGGAGCGATCCTCCTCTACGCCGATGATCTCTTTGGCGCCGCCTTTTTTGGCGTATGAGACGTAGCAGGTAACGCCCTGCACTTTTGGGTCTTTTACGGCGATGATCTCGATGCGATCGTCCTTGCCGAAGAGCCTAAAGGAGGTATCTACGCTATCTATCGTCTCGTAGTCTTTGGCGCAAACAAACGCCGCCAGCGCCAGCATAAGTAAAAATTTTTTCATAAACGACCTTTGGAATTTTGGGCAGATTTTAACATTTATAATATAAATTTTAAGCAAGTTTTTATAAAATGGCTCGGTTAAATTTGAAAGGAACTAAATGATCGAAAATATCTTTAGGGAGTACGACATACGCGGTATCGTGGGCGAGGAGCTAAACGAGCGCAGCGTAAAAGCGATCGGCTTCGCGCTTGGCAAACATATCGCAAATCTGGGACTTGAGCGCGTTAGCGTGGGATACGACGCCCGCCTTAGCGCGGATGAGCTTTTCGGCTATTTCGTAAGCGGGCTAAATTTTGCCGGACTGCGAGTTTATAATATCGGCTTGCTACCGACGCCGGTGGGCTATTTTAGCGTATTTACGCATAAATTTGACGCAAACGTAATGATCACCGGCTCGCACAATCCTAAAAATTACAACGGCTTTAAGATCACGATCGGTACGGACAGCTTCTTCGGCGCGGATTTGAAACGCCTCGGCGCGCAGGTGCGAGAGCTGATGAGTTCAAATTTTGAAATTCCAACTGATGTGGGCGCCCAGAAGTACGACATTTTAAGCGAGTATCTAGCATATTTTGAGAAGGAATTTGCGGCTCTTAAGGGTTTTGCCGCGCCTTTTATAATCGACTGCGCAAACGGCGCCGCGGGCGTTACCGCTACTAAAATCATCGAAAGGCTGGGCTTAAATGCTAAAGTTTTATTTCCGCAGCCCGACGGTAATTTCCCAAACCACCACCCCGATCCCAGCGAGGAGAAAAATTTAGCGGATCTTAAAGCCGCGATGAAGCAAGACGGCGTGAGCTTGGGCTTCGGCTTTGACGGAGATGCCGATAGGATCGCCGTGCTTACGCCGCGCCGCAACATCAAAGGTGACGAGCTAGCCTGCCTGCTTGCTCTAAACATGCACCGCCCGCGCATCCTAGGCGAGGTCAAATGCTCTCAAGCGATGTATGACACCATCGATAAGATCGGCAAAAGCTTCATGGGCAAGACCGGCCACAGCAATATCAAAAAGGCGATGAAAGAGCTTGGCATCGATCTTGCCGCGGAGGTTAGCGGGCATATTTACTTTAAAGAGCGATATTTCGGCTTTGATGACGGCGTATATGCGATGATGCGCGTGCTTGAACTCGTAGCTAAAGGATATGATTTAGACGCCGAGCTAGACAAGCTGCCGCGAGTTTTTAGCACCGACGAGATTAAATTTAATACGAGCGAGGAGGCGAAATTTAAGATTATCGAGGCTCTTAAAGCTCAAATCCACGCAGGTATCGCGGAGTTGCCGCCCATCCGCGATATTATCGAGATCGACGGCATCAGAGTGCGATTTGATGACGGCTGGACGCTCGTACGGGCAAGCAATACCACGCCTGTGATCGTAACCCGCTTCGAGGCCTCTAGCCCCGAGTTTCGCGACGAGATGCAGCGCGTATTTTTAGGTAAACTAGAAAATTTAAAGGAGCAGAGATGAACGAATCTGAAAAGCAAGAGGTTGAAAAAAATATAAAAGAGCTTTTGGCTGCGAGAGCGGAATTTTTTAAATTTTTAGATGAGCGTGTTCCTAAGATCGCGGGTACCGACGTGTTTGATTTCGAGCGCGCAGGCGCGGCTAGCCTGAAGGAAGTTTACGCGAAATTCTACGGCTACGATTACGCCGCGCGCAAGCTGCTGCCATATTTATACCGCACTTACGGACTAAATTTCGATGTCTGAGATCATTTTAGATCGCGCCGCTTATGCGCACAATCTAGCGCAAATCGCCGCCAAAGTAGGTGGAGCGGAACGAGTATTTTTAGTAGCCAAGGATAATTCATACGGCCATGGCTGCAGGCTTTGCTGCGAGGAAGCGGCAAAGCTAGGCTTCGTACGCGCCGTAACGCGAAGTGCTGCGGAAGCTGCGCAGATCGCGGATCTATTCGGCGAAATTTTAGTGCTTTCGCACATTCCAAACGGGCTTGAGGACGAGCGGTTTTGCTACGCGGTAAACGATCTTGGCTACTTTGCGCGTCTTAAGCGGGGGGCTAAAATTTACATCGCCGTAGATACCGCGATGCATAGAAACGGCATCGCTGCGAGCGAGTTAGATGAGGCACTTAGGCTATGCAAGCAGGGCGGATTTAAGCTTCGTGGCTTTTTCACACACTTTCGCGCAAGCGACGAGCTAAGTGCAGATTTTTTCGCACAAAGGCAAAATTTCATAGAATTTAAGCGTATCGCGGGACAAAAAGCCGCCGCCGCGGGCTTTGAAAATTTAAAATTTCATTCGAGCAACTCCGCAGCTATCGAGCGAAGTGCAGGCTTTGAGGACGAATACGTGCGCGTAGGCATGGCGCAGTTCGGCTATCCGCAATTTGACGAGAGCCTAAATTTACGCCCTGTGCTAAAGCTCTATGCCGATCTAATCAGCTCGCGCGTGCTAAAAAAAGGCGAGCGCGTGGGCTACGGCGCGAATTTTGAAGCGCCACGCGATATGATGATCGGCACATACGATCTGGGCTACGCAGACGGGCTATTTCGCTACGACGGCGAGGGCGAGCTAGCGCTTGCAAGCGGGCAAAAAATGCTCGGAAAAATGTCGATGGATAGTTTCTGCGCGGAATTCGGTGGCGAGCGTATCTGCGTGCTGAATGACGCGCGAGCCTGGGCAAAGCGCTTCGGCACGATCGAATATGAAATTTTAGTCAAATTAAATTCCAACATCCCAAGGAGATTTCAATGAAAGAGCTGCAAGGAGAAAATAACGAGCGTATAGGTTACGACGATAAAGGCTTATCCGCGCGAGGCGAGAGCTTTGGCGGAGGAGAGTATCTGCGCCAAAAAGGAGGGCTTCATATCTTAATCAAAGCTCTAATCGTCTTAGTGATTGCGGCGATTGCGTTTGCGATATTTGCAGTGCCCGTTTACAACAAGCTCATAAGCAAAGATGAAGAAGTTAAGGCCGCGTGGAGCCAGGTACAAAACCAATATCAGCGCCGCGCCGACTTGATTCCAAATTTCGTAGAAACCGTCAAAGGCTACGCTAGCCATGAAAAAGATACCTTAGAAGGCGTTATAAATGCCCGCGCTAAGGCAACCGCTGTCAATATCAATGCAGAGAGCTTAGCGCAAGATCCGGAAGCGTTTGCGAAATTTAATGGCGCTCAAGGCGAGCTTAGCTCGGCCCTATCGCGCTTGATGCTGGTAGTCGAGCGCTACCCGGATCTTAAGGCAAATCAGAATTTCGCCGAGCTGCAAAATCAGCTCGAAGGCACGGAAAACCGTATCGCCGTAGCGCGCAAGGATTACATCGCCTCGGTGCAGGAATACAACAAACTAATTAGAACCTTCCCTACAAATATCATCGCGCGCATCGTAGGACTAGGCGGCGCCAAACCTAGCTTTAGCGCTGATAGCTCAAGCCAAAAAGCCCCTAGCGTCTCGTTTAAATAACGCTAAAGGCGGCAAATGCTAAGCGAGCAGTGCAAGCAAAAAATCCACGAGCTAATCACGAAAGCCGAAGCCGCAAGCGGTGCGCAGATCGTCTGCGTGGTCGCGCGCGAAGCAAGCGAGGACTGTGAAGCCAGCTACGGCGCGGCGGCAGTGACGGCATTTGCGATCGGCATCGTTCTGTGCTTCGTGCCGCAAATAAGCAAAGCTGAGCTACTGCAAATCGTAGCACTTAGCTTTATAGCGATTAAAGCTCTGCTAGCTAAATGCCCCACGCTTTTAACTCTAATCACGCCTAAATCTCGCAGACTTCGGCTCTCGGGCGAGTTTGCGATGCAAAAATTTTACGAGCGCTACGGTAGCGTAAAAGAAGCGATAATGTTTTGCGTATGCGTCCGCGAACGCTGCGCTCATATCATCTGCGGCGCGCGAGCGGCGGAGTTTATCTCTAAGGGCGAGTTTGAACGTATCACGACGGAATTTAACCCCAGCACGCAAGGCCTTGAGCCTGCTGTTTTAAAGGCGATGGACGCGCTGTGCGAGCTAGCTATGCGAGTGCCTAAAGATAGCGAAAATAACGATATAGAAGAGACCTTGGTGGAGCTGCAATGAGAGTGGCTTGGAGATTTGCTTTTGCCATAATGGCGCTATTTGTAATAAGCGTCGCCGTACCTAGCGAGTATCTAGCCCGCCCAAACGGCACCGCTGTAATCGATGAGGCTGGTATTTTACGCCCAGCCGCGAGAGAGAGTCTGAATGAAATTTTAACGACTTTTGATAAAAATTCCACAAACCAGATCATGTTCGTAAGCCTAAAATCGCTCGGCGGCTACTCTATCGAGGAAATCGGCGTAGAGCAGGCGCGCGCTCTTGGTATCGGGCAAAAAGGGCGCGACAACGGCGTACTGCTGCTCGTCGCTCCGCACGAGCATAAAGTGCGTATCGAGGTCGGATACGGGCTAGAGGGCGTACTAACCGATATGCGCGCCAAACGCATCATTAGCAATAAAATTCTACCCTATTTTAGGCAGGGAGATTACGAAAGCGGCGTCATTAGCGGGATTTCGGCGATCATCAGCACGATCGAAGGCGGCGATATAAAATTTGATCCCCTTAACGCCAACGCGCAGCAGGATCCGAGCAACAAGGACTTTGCGATCTTTATGGTACTTTTTGCAGTCTTGCTTTTTGCGATACTAAGCCGCCGCGTGACGCGTCGCAGAAGAAGTGACGAGGATATAATCTCAAGCGCGGACATCATAAGCGAAATCGCGCGCTCATCGCGCATGAGAGGCGGCTCATCCGGGGATTTTGGCGGATTTAAAGGAAATGGCGGTTTTAGCGGAGGCGGCTTCAGTGGGGGCGGCGGAAGCTTCGGCGGAGGCGGTGCTAGCGGAAGCTGGTAGCCACATAAATTTTATCAAAATTCCAAATCGTAGAATTTTATCTAAATTTTAAAATTTCAGAATTTCTAAATTCGGCTGCTGGTATAGAAAAACAACATGAGCGGCTTGTCGTTGCCCTCGATCTTTAGCGTGCGCTCGGAGGGGTCGAACTTGGAGGCAAGCGAGGTGCCGTCGCTGCTTAGATGGTGCTTCCATCCGTCGCAGCCTACGAGCAGTAGCGCGAACACGGCGGCAGCAACTTTTAAATTTAAAAATTTTATCATCTAAAACCCGCCTTCGGGCGCGCTAAATCGGCCTTTAAATTTGCGTTTGAAATTTTAAAATTCACGGCGCGATCCCTGTCAGAATTTATGTCTCGATACGCTCCGAGGCGTATGTCGTAATAATCTATGCTTGGGTTCATGCCGTGACCTTTAACGAGATTTATGTCATAATCCGCGCTAGAATTTATATCGTGGCATATATTTAAATTTAAGTCTCGATCTGCGTTAAAGTTTATGCTTTGGTATGTGCTGCAGCAATGCTATAAGGCGTATGTCATAACCCGCGTCGTAATCTGCACTAAAGTCTATATAGTCACCCGCCTAGCAATTTGTACTCGTAGCGTTTCGGCTTTTAAAATTTAGACTTTTTAAATTTTTACCCACTCCGATCGGTTTTCCATCGGCTTTTGATATTTTGAGGCAAACGGCTTCGGCGAGACGCGCGCAGCAAAGAGCCGCACCTGCTCGCGCGAGCTTTGTGCGAACCCAAAAAGAGCGCGGGCGGGCGGTGAAATTTTTAAATTTTAACGTAGCTTTATTTTTCATCATGCGAGTTAAATTTTACGCACCGTCATTTTGCGCGCTAGAATTTTTGGCACCTTGATTTTCGCCACTTAAATTTTTAACGCCCCGATCTTCGCCGCCAGAGCTTTGCGAGGCAGAATTTTGCTCGCTCGCAGTTTCGGCGTTAGAGCTTTGCGAAGCGCTTTTGTTTGGATTACGATCTGAAATTTTATCTTGCGAGCCGAGATTGTGCTTCATCGTGCTTTGATCCAAAAGTTCTATTCGATCGAGTTTGCCGTGTCTTAGGCGCACCACTTTGTCGGCAAATTTGGACGAAAATTACACCTGCGAAATCTCGATAAAATTTTGCCATTAAATTACGAAACGAAATTCTATCTCGCAATTCCGCCGCTATTTCTTAGCGATTTTATAGTAGCCGTCTCTAAAAACGACCTTACCCACATCCGCAAGACGCTTTAAAAGCTGCACGCTCGCTTCGTCAAACATCGCCTCCAC
>ERZ773009.646-NODE-646-length-25418-cov-53.187951_pt1 | contig 25418 bp, 20 predicted proteins | sample MGYA00580663_ERZ773009 | MGnify/ENA primary metagenome ERZ773009 (study PRJEB29015, sample SAMEA2737969) | human oral metagenome | biome: human oral; feature: human-associated habitat; material: dental | place: China | collected 2026 ... | reverse complement strand
TGACGGTGACGACGTGGACGCCCTTGCCGGTCAGGGCCCGCAGGTAGGAGGGCATCGTGGCCACGAGGGTCTTGCCCTCACCGGTCTTCATCTCGGCGATGTTGCCGCGGTGGAGGGCGGCACCGCCCATGATCTGGACGTGATAGGGGCGCATGCCCAGCACTCGGTCGGCGGCCTCCACGACCGTGGCGAAGGCCTCGGGCAGCAGGCTGTCGAGCGTCTCTCCGTCCTGGTAGCGCTCCTTGAGCTCATCGGTCATGTCGCGCAGCTCGGCGTCGGAGAACTCACTGAACTCCTCGGCAAGAGACTCGACCTGGTCGGCGATGGCATCAAGCTTCTTCAGGGTACGGCCCTCACCAATGCGAAGGATCCGGTCCACGATCGACACGCTGCATTCTCCCTTGGGACGTCTGTTGCGAAGAGCGGCGATGAGACTGAGGCCGAACTGGCCCGGATTGGTCGGTATCGGCACAGGTCTCACCGGTTACCTGCCTCCGTACTCTAGTGGACCCCGGTGGGCAGCGGCCCTTCCACCATCGAGATTCTTCCCACCGAGGACACGGGACGGGCACGGAGCCACAGACCGCGGCGATGACCGCTTGATCCCTCCCGTTGTGGAGCGCGAGCGCCCTCGAAAGCGACCGAGCCGCGGCACCCTCATAGTGAGAGGCATGACGCACTGCCCAACCATCCCTCAGCCCTCCGTCGTCCACCGCCTGATACGCGGGTTATCCGCCGGATTCTCAAAGGGACTGTCTCTGGGACTGCCGGTCAGCTGCGCAGGCTGCGGGCGCTGGGAGACGGCGCTGTGCCCGGGGTGCCGCGAGCTGCTCGAGGGCAAGCCCTTCGACGTCGAGCACGCCGACGCCGCAGGCGACCTCGACATCCTGGCCCTGACGACCTACACCGGCCCGGTGCGCACCATGGTCCTGGGGTGGAAGAACGGCTCGCGGGAGGACCTTGCCGAGGCGATGGCGCATGCCGGTCGACGTCTAGGACGCCAGTGGGCGCAGGTGCACCCCGCGAAGGCGATCTGGACCGAGTCGCTCCCACACACCCCGGCTCTGCTCGTGGTCCCGGCACCCTCTGGGATCGCGCGCCGGCTGCGCGGTCGCCTGGTGGCCGCGCGTCTGGCCGACGCCGTCGCCTCAGGGATCGCCGAGCAGTGGGCTCAACGGCAACGAGCGACCCTCTGGGACGAGCCACCCGCCGGCGACGCACCGGCATCGATGCCACCCCGGGAAGCCTTGCCCGCGCCGCTCGTGCTGAGCGCCGATCTGCTGCGTCGTCGGGGCGGAGGGACGCATCAGGCGGGCCGCTCGTCTCGTCAGCGGCGGGACAACCGCGCCGCTGCTCCGCGCCTGCTGGCCCCCGTGCCCGGGCTGCCGGTGCTGCTGGTCGACGACGTGGTCACCACCGGAGCCACGTTGGGGGCCTGTACCCGAGCGATGCAGGAGGCCGGCGGCCGGGTTCAAGGCGCCCTGACGCTGAGCGCCGCTCCGCCTCCAGCGCACGCGCGTGTCACGGTCCCGGTCAGGACAGAGGCTGCCACGCCCACGGTGAGAAGCACCGATGCCTCAGTGACAGCCATTGATCCGGAACCGTCGGACTTGTCCGCCTGCGGCGATCAGGGGGCTCATTCGGGACTCGGCACACGCGAAAGGGAGGCATGAACAGCCCCGCATGGTGTACCTTATGTGGCATAACGCACAGGCGATTTCCGACGTCGACAAGGACAGTCGACCGAGTCCTCGCCGCAGTGCGAGAGGGCCCTCGCGAGGTGACAGGAGGTGATGACGCCAGTCCCGAATCCGCCGTGAGAAGTGGCGGGTATGTCGCACACGGTCCACCAGGGCCGGCCCACGAGCCCAGAAAGAGGTTCCACCATGGATATCACCGTCGTCGGTCGCAACGCCGAGATCAGCTCTCGCCTGCGTGACTACGTCGAGGACAAGGCCGTCAAGGTTGAGCAGTTCGACCCTCGGGTCCAGCGCGTCGAGGTGGAGGTCACCCACGAGCGCAATCCGCGTCAGGCCGACACCGCCGAGAGAGTTGAGATCACCGTTGTCTCCAAGGGTCCGGTCATCCGGGCGGAGGCGTCCTCCTCAGACCGCTTCGCCGCCTTCGATATCGCCATGGGAAAGCTGACCGAGCGCCTTCGCCGAGCTCGGGACCGCAAGAAGGACCACCGTCGTTACACCGTGGCGGCCCCCAGCGAGGATCTCCAGGCCGCGCCCGTCCTGGACGAGCCCGCCGTTCACGACACCGATGACGCGCCGATCGAGGACTCCCCCTCCGCCCCCACGGAGCCGGGTGTCGCGGTCGAGGCCCAGCTCGGCGACTCCCCGGTGATCGTGCGCCAGAAGCTGCACGAGGCCAAGCCGATGACCGTTGACGAGGCTCTCTACCAGATGGAGCTCGTGGGCCACCCCTTCTACCTGTTCATCGAGAAGGCCACCAAGCAGCCCTGCGCCGTCTACCACCGTCACGGGTGGACCTACGGCGTCATCCGCCTGGACGCCCAGGTGCTCTAGTCCCCCTTCAGACCCCGTCCTGACTCCGGGTGCTCCACGGTCCCAGCGGACCGGGGGCACCCGGACTGCTTCTGGGGCCACCGCTTCAGGGAAGAGGGAAGGAGGGGTCGGTGACCTCCGAGGTGAGTACCCGCCACATCGTCCCTCGGCGCTGCCAGGTCTGCCCCGCCTCGTCGATGATGATGAGGGACTCCTCGGAGCGGTCGGAGATGACCGAGCGCGCCCCACGCACTCCCACGAGCGTGTTGACGGCGCCGCCGACCTGGATGAGACGCACCTCGGGCACTCCTCCCCCCTCACTACCGCCGTCGGCCAGGACGCACACGGCGTTCGGGGCGCACCAGGAGATCCCGCGCGTTCCCCCGCCACTGGCGCGAGGCATCTCCAGGGCGGGCCCCAGCCCCAAGGGGCGGCCTTCCTGGTCCCTGATGATCGCGGCGACGGCGACCCGCCCATCGGCTCTACGCACAGCGATGCGCTCGGACTCCACGGACAGGTCGAAGGCCACGATCGCGCTCTGCGACAACCAGGACGACTTCAGGGCGGCACGCTGTCCCGAGCCGTTGACAGCGGTGAGCTGCCCCTCGGCCAGCAACCAGACCCAGCCGTGCCGGTCGCCCAGCGGCGCCCCCAGTCCACCAGCGCCTGCGGAGGGGGCGCCCACCGAGAGGATGACGGAGGCGGAGTCCTGCCCCTGAGGCAGACGCAGCAGGCTGGAGGCCGACAGCACGTAGACGGCCCCATCCGCTCCGAGGCTCGGGCTGCGGGCGTCACTGGTCCCCAGTACCCGGTCGGTCGCCAGGGTGATGCGCCTGGCCCCGGTGCCGCGCACGACGGAACCCTCCGACATCCCCACGATGCCGCCCACCTCCGGGGCCATCGGCGTCAGCTGGGCGGGCGCACCGAGGTCAACGGTGCCCGCGAGCACCCGGACCCGGTCGATGCCGCTGATCTGGACGAGGCTCTGCTCGATCTGGGCCACCATGAGCCGGCGGGCCTCCTCCGAGGCGGGGTCGGAGTCCGCGCTCAGGTGAACGGTCGCGGTCCCCGCCTCGACGACGACGCCCCGGCTGGCCCGCTCCGCATTGCGCGGGATGAGGTTGGTGGTCCCATCCGACAACCAGGAAGAAGGCCCAGCCAGCAGCCCGGAGATGAGCGAGTCGGCCTGCGAGCTGCGCGGGTACCACCTCAGCTCGGAGACGAACCTGGTCCGGTCCCGTGACAGGAAGGCCAGGGAGCTGACCGCGAAGTTCTGCATAAGCCGGGAGAGGGGCAGCAGGATCCCCTGGGGCAGGCCAACGATGCGCCACTGCCCGGTGGAGTTGGTCGCCAGGGAGAACTCACCGGTGTAGGTGGCTCCCTCCTGCGCCGGGGTGAAGACCCCCAGGGAGTCCAGCACCCCCACCTGAGCGGAGGTCACCGTGAAGGAGCCGTCCGCAGCGACGGAGACCTGAGGCTCAGTCGAACCGTTGTAGGCGCTCACCGTCTCCAGGGGCTTCCACTGCGCGGCGGTGCGTTCAGTGAGGAACTGCTTGGCGGTGGCGAAGTCGTCGGAGAACCCGGCAATGGCCGCTCGCAGAAAGCCGTTGACGATATCCTCGGCCGAATCGCTCTCCCTGGGGCCCGGTGCGGTCTCGATCAGGGCGTTGGTGCCGGAGGCGGCGACCCCGGAGCGGGTGACGCCACTGGAGGTGGGCAGCGCCGTGCACCCCGCCAGCACACCCGCGGCACCGGCGCTCAGCAGTCCCAGCGCGCTGCGGCGCGTCAGCAACGAGGACACAGAGCCGGCGGTGCTCCCGATGCGCTCACAAGCGTCGGTGAGCATGCTGAGTCTCTTCGGCCGCTTCATCGACGTCGTCCCTCCTCATCGGCCTCTTCGGGCGTGCGGGTGGCCGGCTCCTGACCGGGCAGGACGACGACGACACGACCGACGTCCTCGGTGACGGCGTCGTGGCTCTCCCCGGCCAGGGGGATGTCGCCCAGGACGACGCTCTGACGCGCCCGGCGCGTGGCGGGCGCGGGCCCCAGGGGGCCGACCGGGGAGAAGGAGGACTCCTCATCGACCGGGATACCGGCGCGGGCCACTGCGGGTGCATCCTGCGGAACGAGCTCAAGGGGACCGGGGCCGCCCAGCCGGCCGGGGCCGCCGTCGGCGCCCTGGGTGCGGGGCAGGACCAGGAGGAAGGAGGCGCCGTCAGCCGGCCACCCCCAGGCCGATAGACGGCCGCCGTGCAGACGGGCGTCCTCCATGGCGATGGACAGGCCCAGGCCGGTGCCTCCCAGGCTGCGCTTGCGCGAGGGGTCGGCGCGGTAGAAGCGGTCGAAGACCTTGGCGACGACGTCGGGGCTCATTCCGATCCCGTGGTCGCGTACCCGCACCGCGACCGCGTCGTCGTCCACGGCGACGGTGACATCCAGCGGCTTGCCCTCGCCGTGCTCGAGCGCGTTGACCACGAGGTTACGGATGATCCGCTCAACCCGGGTGACATCGACCTCGGCGATGGCGGGTTCCTCGGGAAGATGGAGGCGCAGCTCGGTGCCGGTGGCGTCGAAGTGGAACTGGGTGGTCTCGACGACGGTGTCGACCACCTGAGCGAGGTCGACCTCCTCCAGGCGCAGCTTGACGTTGCCCGAGTCGATGCGGGAGATGTCCAGCAGGTCGGTGAGCATGGTCTCGAAGCGGTCGACCGAGCTGGACAGGACCTGGATGCTGCGCAGGGCGAAGGGGTCGGAGATCTCCTCGCGCGCGTCCTGAATCTGTTCGGTGGCCAGGCGGATGGAGGCCAGCGGGGTGCGCAGCTCGTGGGAGACGTCGGAGACGAAGAGCCGTTGCACCTTGGACAGGGACTCCAACCGCTCGATCTGGTCCTCCAATGAGGTCGCCATATGGTTGAAGGATCTGGCCAGGGTGGAGATCTCATCCTCCCCCTCGATGCTCAGCCGCTCCGCCAGCAACCCGGAGGCCAGACGCTCGGCGGCCCGGGCGGTGTGCCGCACAGGACTGAGCACCCAGCGGGTGAAGGCCCACACCACGACGATGAGGATGGCCAGAAAGCCCAGGCCGCCAATGGTGATGTTGCGCGAGGCCAGGGAGACGATGCGCTGCTCCCCGGCCAGGCTGTAGACGAGGTAGAGATCGTACTCGCCGGCCAGCGGCAGACTCACCCGGGTGCCGACGATGAGACCCGGGTCAGTGCCTCCCTCATCATTGGGCACGGCCACCGACTGCCAGTACTGCGAGCGCGCCCCGCCCTCGTCGAGGGCCTGCGACATCTCGTCGGTGATGAGGGAGCGCAGACGGGTATCGGTTTCCAGGTCGTTGACGACCGTCGTCGAGGTCTCCTGCTCATTGCGCAGCATGAGAACACCCACTCCTCCCGAGGAGGAGATCGAGTTCTTGGCGTTGTTGACCTGCTGCTCCGCAGTTGCGGAGACCTCATCGACGGTCACGGCGGTGGTCGAGTCGAACTCGGCCTGGGCAACGCTGGCACGCAGCGCGGCGTCGGCGAGTATGACGTCCCGCTGATCGGCGAATACCTCCGACCGGATCCGGTCGGTCACGAAGGTCAGCAGCAGCGCGATGAGAAGCAGGCCGATGACGGTGGCGGTACACACCATGCGCACCTCAAGACTGCGGCGCAGCAGCCCCGGCAAGGGCAGACGCCGAACGAGCCGTTCCTCCGCAGTGCCCACCGATGATCCCATCGACGTGCCCACTGAATTACGCATCGGGTTCATTGTAGGGCGCCCGATGCGCCGTCGCTCACGCGGATTCGCCGACCCTGTAGCCGACACCGCGCACCGTCACCACGATCGAGGGACGCTCGGGGTCCTTCTCGATCTTGGCCCGCAGGCGCTGGACGTGAACGTTGACCAGGCGGGTATCGGCCGGGTGCTGGTAGCCCCATACCTGGCTGAGCAGCTCCTCGCGGGTGAAGACCTTCCACGGCGAGCGAGCCAGGGTGACCAGCAGCTCGAACTCCAGCGGAGTCAGGGCGATGACCGAGTCGCCGCGCTTGACCTGGTGACCGGCGACGTCGATGTCGAGGTCACCGGCGCGCACGTGCTCGGCCGCCCCCGGGTTGGTTCGGCGCAAGCGGGTCGAGACGCGGGCCAGCAGCTCCTTGGACTTGAAGGGCTTGGTCACATAGTCGTCAGCCCCGGCCTCCAGACCGGCAACGACGTCCTGGGTATCGGTCCGCGCAGTCAGCATAATGATCGGCACGTCGGACTCTGAGCGGATGAGCCTGCAGATCTCGACGCCGTCGAGCCCCGGCAGCATAAGGTCGAGGAGAACGAGGTCGGGGTTGACCTCATGGAAGGCGTCCAGGGCCTTGGCTCCGTCATGACAAAGGGTGGGCGTGTAGCTCTCCGACTCCAGCATGATGCCGATCATCTCGGCCAGGGATGCATCGTCGTCGACGACCAGAATGCGCGTGCTCATAGCCCGTATCTTGGCATGAGCCCCATGTCCCAAGGGACATCTGGGCCACCGAGACGACGTTCACAATTTCTTCAGGGATTTAAGAGATTCCCTTCAGTTCCGGGAAAAAAGTAACGCGAGCACACACGCGAGCCAGGAATATTGCGTCCAAACCGTGACCTTCGTGGCGCCGCCCGGGCGCCCTCACAAGGCCGCCGACGACCCTGCACCGAGATCTCCTCCTCCAGGGGGAGAGCGCAGCAACGGGAAGGCATGACAGCATGGGAGCATGAGCACCGACCCCCACCCCGACGGCCTCAACCCGGGCGGAGACCCGAGCCGCGAGGCTCCTGCCGCCTCAGGAAACGGTTTCGTTGGAGGCGACCAGGACGGATGGCAGGCCCCCGACGCCGGAGCGTTCACAGGCACCTCTCCCTTCCCCTACCCGTCACAGGGCTCGCCACAGGGATCCCCGTACCCCGGCTACGGCAACTACCAGACGCCTCCGGTCGGTCAGCCCGGCCCGCCTCCTGGCTACCCTCCCAACGCCCCTGGCGGCCAGCCGGGTTACGGGGCGTACGGCGGCCAGGGTCCTGCCGGCACCGGCTATCCTCCTCATCCCGGTGGCCCGGCAGGCCCAGGCGCCTACGGAGGTCCGGGATACGGGGGCTACACGTCGGTCCTGGCGCCCAAGCCGTCAATCATCCCACTGCGGCCGCTGTCCATCGGGGAGATCCTCGGAGGCTCCTTCGAGTCCCTGCGCGCCAATCCCAAGGCGATGTTCATCCCCTCGCTGGTAGTGATGACGATCCTCGGCCTCATCTCTGCCTTGGGTACCACCTACTTCTTCGACCGGCTTGGCGCTCCCTCGCCCTACTCCTCCTCCAGCCAACCCGACGCGACCGACCTGGAGAAGCAGTGGTCGTCCTTGTTCGGCCTCTACGCCCAGTCCGGTGTCAACAGCATCTTGACGATGTTCGCCTCCTCGATTCTCACCGGCCTGCTCATCGTGACCGTCTCACGCACCATCCTGGGTCGCAAGGCATCCCTGAGCGACGTGTGGCAACGGACCAAGCCGCGCGTGTGGGCACTCATCGGCCAGGCAGTCATCATCCAGCTCATCTTCACTGCCGTTTTGGCGGCAGCCATCGGGGTCTTCCTCGCCTTCTTCCTCGGTCTCCGCATCCCCGACCTCGTCGATAACGCCTCTCCCGACGACGCTGTAGGAACCATCCTTCTGACGATCCTGGGGCTCTTCGTTCTCGTGGCACTTGTCGGCCTGGGGATGTTCGCCCTGTACTGCAAGCTGAGCATGGCGCCGGCGGCACTCATTCTGGAAAACGTCGGTGTCTTCGAGGGGATCTCTCGCTCGTGGGCCCTGACCCGCGGCTACTTCTGGAGGGTCGTGGGGATTCAGATCCTCTCCTTCCTCATCATCAGCCTCGCCAGCGCGATAGTGACAACTCCGATAAGCATGCTGGCCGGGGTGATCACCGCTGCGGCACCGAGTGCCCAGATCCTCGCCCTGGGCATGTCGGTTCTGCTCGGCAACATCGTCACCGCCGCCACGCTTCCCTTCGACTCCGCTGTCAACGCCCTCATCTACACCGACCTGCGGATGCGCTCCGAGGGCCTGGACGTGGAGCTGCGGCGCGCCGCCGGAGTGTGAGCCGCCTGTGGTCAGCCTCAGTACGATCAGTCTCAAGGCCCCCGCGACCCCCGACGCCGATGAGGCCCGGCGAGCCGCGAAGAAGGAGCTCTCCCGTCAGATCTACCACGAGAAGCCCGACCTGTGGGACCGGATCTGGAGATGGATCCTGGATCATCTCGACACCGGCAGCATGGTCCCCGGGGTCCCCTCCTGGGTATCGACGGTCATCGTCGTCATCGTCATCGCCGTCGGCATCGCACTGCTGATCCTCCTGCTGACCAGGATCTCCTCAGCGCGTCGGGTCGTGAAGCCGTCGCTGTCGGTGCTCACCGACGACCGCGACGCCGTTACCCTGACCCGGGCGGCGGATGAGGCGGCCGCACAAGCCGACTTCGCCACCGCCGTCGTCGAGCGCTTCCGCGCCATCATCCGCTCCCTTGATGAACGCGGGATCATCGACGAGTACCCGGGTATGACAGCCCTGGAGGCCGCAACCCTGGCGCATCAGGCCCTCGGCGAGCACCAGGTCGTGCCCCCGCTGTACGATGCGGCGCACCTGTTCGACGCCGTTCTCTATGGTCATGTGGTCTCAACCCAGTCCCAGGACGAGCAGATGCGAGTACTGGCCGACCAGGTCGCCAGGACGACGCTGCCCGCCAAGCATCACCAGCCCCTCGTCACGACCTCGGCCACGGTCCCGGGGGCACCTGCATGAGCACACCCACGAACGCGTCTGCGCAGACGTCGCGCTCTTCACAGGACCCCTCACAGACGGATGCCACCGGTGACCAGGTGACGAATCCGCGCTGGTCACAAAGGTGGCGCCGGTGGCGCCCGGTCGCCATCGCCCTGGCCCTCATGCTCATCCCCACCCTCATCGCCCTGTGGACCACGCCCGTCACCTCCGACACTCCGCTGGCGATCGACAATCCCAAGGGCTCAGGGACGATGGCCACTGCCGAGCTGCTGCGCCAGGAGGGGATCTCCGTGAGCCAGGCGGGCAACGTCTCCGAAGCGCTGGATGCGAGTCGGGGCGGGGCCACCATTGCCGTGGTCAACGCCGACCGTCTCAGCCGGGAGGACAGGCAGGCCCTGGCCCTCGCGGGCGGGGACGTCGTCGTCGTTGGCGCCAAAGGCGGCAGCGACGCACTGACGGGGTTGACGGACATGACCACCAAGGGCTCCGCATCTCCTGAGTCCACGAGCCTGACCGCGCAGTGTGCCGACGCCGACGCCCAAGCCGCCCAGAGCCTGGCCGGAGCGCACGCCTCGGTGTCGCTCGCGGGCGACGACGACGCCATCGGCTGCTTCCCCTTGGGCGAGGACCGTTATGCCTATGCCAGCGACACTCTGTCCAGTGGCGCCACGCTGCGCGTTCTGCCCGACGCCGCGCCAGTCACCAACGCGCGCCTGACTCAGGAGGGCCATGCGGCCCTGGCCGTGCGCGCGCTGGGCCACCACGACCGTGTCCTGTGGCTGGACGGACAGCACCTTGAGACCCCCACCGTGTGGAACTCCCCGACCACGCCCGTCTGGCTACCGGTCCTCATCCTCCAGCTCGTCGTCATGGCCGGCGTCCTGGCCATCGTCCAGGGCCGTCGCTTCGGCCGCATCATGAGTGAGGACCTGCCCGTCGTCGTGCGCTCCACCGAGACCACCGTTGCGCGCGGGCGCCTGTACCGCCAGGGCTCGGACCGCCCCCGGGCGGCCGAGGCCCTGCGCTCGGGAACCGCACTGCGTCTAGGGGCAGCCCTGGGTCTGCCTCCCGGGGCCTCGCGCGGCGACGTGATAGCCGCTGTCGCCCAGGCCTCCGGCATTGTCCCGGCCACGGTGGACGCCCTTCTCTACGGTCCGCCGCCGAGCAGTGACCGGGCCCTGGCCACCCTGGCCGTTCAGCTTGACCAACTCGAGAGCGAGGTTCACTCCGCATGAGCACGGACAGCACCGATCCCATCCACGACCCGAGCGCCGTCGGCCCGGGCAATGGTGATCCTCACCCGCCATCCGCCCACCAGGCACCGAGCACCCCGAGGACCAGTGGCATCGCCCAGCCGACCGCCCAGACGGACGTGGGCAACGACCCGCGCCGGCGGTTGGTGGCCGTGCGCAGCGAGGTGAGCAAGGCCGTCGTCGGTCAGGAGGCCGCAGTCACCGGACTGGTCATCGCCCTGCTCGCCGGTGGGCACGTCCTGCTCGAGGGGGTTCCCGGAGTCGCCAAGACCCTGCTGGTGCGATCGCTGGCCACCGCCCTGGACGTGGAGACCAAGCGCATCCAGTTCACGCCCGACCTCATGCCCGGTGACGTCACCGGCTCTCTCATCTACGACTCCCGCAGCGCGCAGTTCTCCTTCCGCGCCGGACCGGTCTTCACCAACCTGCTCCTGGCCGACGAGATCAACCGTACCCCTCCCAAGACGCAGTCGGCCCTGCTGGAGGCCATGGAGGAGCGCCAAGTCTCGGTTGACGGTGAGCCCCGCGCACTGCCCGATCCCTTCATGGTGATCGCCACCCAGAACCCGGTGGAGTACGAGGGGACCTACCCACTGCCGGAGGCCCAGCTGGACCGCTTCCTGCTCAAGCTGGTACTGCCCCTGCCCGAGCGGGCTCAGGAGATCGAGGTTCTCTCCCGGCACGCTTCGGGCTTCGATCCACGAAACCTGCTCTCGGCGGGACTACAGGCGGTGGCCGGAGCCCAGGACCTGGCCCTGGCGCGCACCCAGGTGAGCACCGTCGGAGTCACCCCGGAGGTCCTGGCCTACGCGGTCGACCTCGTACGTGCCACCCGCTCCATGCCCTCGGTGTCCCTGGGGGTCTCGCCCCGTGGCGCCACCGCGCTCCTGGCCGCATCACGGGCCTGGGCATGGCTGGCCGGGAGGTCCTTCGTAACCCCCGACGACATCAAGGCCCTGGCCCTGCCGACGCTGCGCCACCGCATCCAGCTACGCGCAGAGGCCGAGATGGAGGGCATCACCCCTCAGTCCGTCATCGAGTCCGTGCTCAGAAGCGTGCCGGTACCGCGCTGAGGCCCCGGCCGGCGACACCACAGAACACGTAACCGATCATCTGACCGACTCACGACAGGAGTGGCATGTTCCTGACGATGCGCGCCGTGTGGGCGCTGCTCCCGGGGATCGTCCTGGCCCTCATCGCGCCGCGCCCAGCAGCCGTGCTGGCCTGGGCCGGAGTGGTCCTGGTCCTCGTCGTGATCGATGTCGCCTACGCGCCCTCACCCCGCCTGCTAAGGGCATCGCGGGCAGTGGGCCACGGAGTGCGGCTGGGTGAGTCGATCACCTCGACACTGACGCTGGCCAACACCGGCCGGCGCACAGTCCGGCTCCTGTTGCGCGATGCCTGGCCCCCGAGCGCTGGAGGGGCCCACGAGCGCGGGAGCATGACCATCCCGCCGGCTCAGCGGCGCCGTCATTCCACAGTGCTGACGCCTCAACGCCGGGGAGAGCGCGACGCGGGTCCGCTGACCGTCAGGGTGATGGGCCCTCTGGGCATCGCGGGGCGTCAGGCCTCCCTCAACGTTCCGGCCACCGTCCGGGTCCTGCCGGCCTTCCGCTCTCGCCGTCACCTGCCCTCGCGTCTGGCCCGGCTGCGGGAGATGGACGGGCGCAGCGCGGTCATGGTGCGCGGCGAGGGAACCGAGTTCGACTCCCTGCGCGAGTACGTCGTCGGCGATGACGTACGGTCCATCGACTGGCGTTCCACCGCGCGCCGGGGCGAGGTCCTGGTGCGTACCTGGCGTCCCGAGCGTGACCGGCGCGTCCTCATCGTCATCGACTCGGGACGGTTGTCTGCGGCTCGACTGGGCGACGCCCCCCGTCTCGACGCCCAGATCGAGGCGACCCTGCTGCTGGCCGCCCTGGCCTCACGCGCTGGTGACCGGGTCGATGTCCTGGCCATGGACGACGCGATGCGCGCCCAGGTGCGGGGCAGTAGCGGACCGGTGCTCATGACGGCACTGGCTGAGCACCTAACGGATGTGGAGCCGCGTCTGACCGAGCTCGACTGGCCCCTTCTGGCATCCCGGGTGCGCACGTCTCTCTCGCAGCGTGCTCTGGTGGTTGTCATCTCCGCTCTGGACGGCAGTGGAGGAGATGCGCCGATGCTCCGAACGCTGACGTCGCTGGCCCATGACCACACGGTCGTTCTCGCCTCAGCCCTGGACCCGGACCTGGAGGATCTGCGGGCCGCGCGCGATGACGCCGACTCCGTGTACGTGGCCGCTTCCGCGGAGAAGGACCTCGTGGAGCTCGACGCCGTACGCCGCCGCCTGCGCCGCGGCGGAGTCGAGGTCGTTGAGGCCCCGGACCAGGGAATCGCCCCGGCTCTGGCCGACTGCTACCTGGACCTCAAGGCAGCGGGGCGGCTGTGATACTGGGGCACCCTCCTGCGGCGCACCGGTCAGCCGACCTCTGGCTGGGCGTAACCGGCCTCATCCTCCTCGAGGTCTCCCGTAGCTCCTGCCTGGACGGCGGAGCGTCCCAGGATCAGGGTGTATGCCCACAACAGTGCCAAGGCGCCGGCTCCGATGGTGATCTTGACCGGCCAGGGAATGGGAGCCGGGGTCACGAAGGCCTCGATGAATCCGGCGACGGCCAGGGCGGCGGTCAGGGCGACAGCCACCGTGATGAGGGCTCGGCCCTCCGTTGCCAGTGCCGCCGAGCGGCTGCGAGGGCCGGGGACCAGCATGGTCCAGAACAGCTTGAGGCCGGCAGCACCAGCGATGAAGATGCAGGTCAACTCCAGCAGCCCATGAGGCGAGATGAGCGAGAAGAACACCCCGAGCATGTCGTGGTCGGCCATGATCGCCCCGGCCCGCCCGACGGCGACGGCATTGGCGTAGAGCATGTAGAGCGGCAGAATCCCCGTGATTCCGCTGGCTACGCAGATCGCCGCGATCCGGGCGTTGTTGGTCCATACCTGGGCGGCGAAGTCTGGGGCGGAGTAAGTGGAGTAGTAGGACTCGAAGGCCTCATGGGCGTACTCGTCCAGCTTCTCGGGACTCCCCAGGGCGGCCATGGCCTCCGGGCTGTGCAGGGTCCACACCCCCACCACGAGCGCCAGAGCGATCTCAGCAACCATGATCCCGCAGGTCCACCAACGGATCCGGTAGAGAGCCGCCGGCACGGACTCAAGCACGAACCGACGCACCGCGTGAGTCCGAACCTCACGGGTCCCGGTCAGACGGCCGCGGGCCGTCGCCACTCGGGAGGACAGCTCGGCGATCAGCTGCGGATCCGGCGCCGCCGAGCGCACCCGCGACAGGTGACGGGCGCAGGTGCGGTAGAGAGCCACGAGCTCGTCGGTCTCAGCGCCGCTGAGGTGACGACGCGACACAAGGACGTCGAGGCGTTCCCACTGATCACAGTGCGCTGCAACGAAGGCATCAAGATCCACGCAAGGAGTCTGTCATGGTGACCGAGTCGTCCACATCCTCCGAGCGGATGATCGAGCGCGAGCTCATGGTCACCGGTGAGGCCGTCGCCTTGGAGGTCATCCCGGCAACAGCCGTCAACCGCATGATGTCGGGGATCATCGACTACACCGCCTACTCGCTGGGCGGTCTACTGTCCGTCCTCGCGGTGATGGCCCTGATCCTGGGCACCGGCCCCGAGTCGGCGCTGGCCGAGCACCTCGCTCTGTACAGAGTCCTCGTCTCCCTGATCGTGCTGGCCTGGATGGTCGTCATCCCCCTGCTCGTCGAGCTGCTCAGTAGAGGTCGGAGCCTGGGCCGTATGGTGACCGGGACCCGAGTGGTGCGCGACGACGGCGGCACCGTGAGGTTTCGCCACTGCCTGGTGCGCGCGCTGCTCGCCATCGTCGAGATCTGGGCAACCTGGGCCGTACCGGCGCTGTGCGCCAGTATCGTCACCAAACGGGGCAAGCGGTTCGGAGACATGCTGGCCGGCACCTACGTGGTTCGTGACCGGAATCGCTCGTCCGCTACTCCGCCCCTGCTCATGCCCCCCGAGCTGACGCAGTGGGCGGCGGGAACGGATCTGCGCGCTCTACCGGGGGAGCTGAGTCTGACGGCCCGGACCTTCCTGCAGCGGGCCTCGGTCCTGACGCCCGCCTCCCGCCACCGTCTGGGGATGGAGCTGGCATCCCAGGTTCAGGACTACGTCTCTCCCCCGCCTCCTGCGGGCACGCACCCTGAGCGGTTCCTCGCCGCGGTGCTCACCGAACGGCGTAACCGCGAGCTGGTGCTGGAGAGCCGCGACCGCCGTCTGGAGGAGGATGTGCTCCGAGACATGGCGCGCCCGCCCTACGGCGTCGGTCGAGAAGCCCGACGCCACTGAGCAGCTCCATCCTGGACCTCGCGGGGCAGGACCTGAACGGGCTGCGTCCAGCAGGCTCGGTACCGGGGGTCAGAAGTGCGCGGGAGCGCGCAGGGCCTCGTGGACCAGGAGGATCGGGACGCCGTCGCGCACCGGGTAGGCCAGACCCACGGCTGGGGAGATGAGTACCGGGTGACCGGTGTCGTCGACGCCGTCAGCGAGCTCCTGCCCACTCAACGGGCAACGCAGGCTGGAGCGCAGCACGGAGGAGAGCACCGGCCCCTGCTCGTCGGGGCCGGGAACGCGAGCGTCATGGCTCATGCGTCATCCTTCTGTCCGCGCAGGACCCGCAGGTGGCCGCGCCGTAGGATCTCGTCCTCGGCGACCTCCGGCGGGGGCGGCAGCGGGGCGGTCAGGGAGGCCGGCATGATCCCGCCTGGCCGGGGGCGGTGCTCGGCCGGTGAGGCAGCCGGTCGCGGGGCGCGGGAGGCCTCGCGGACAGCGTCGGCCAGGGCCAGGAGGTCATCCTCGCTGGGGGGCGCGGGCTCGAACTCGGTGGCCAGGCGGATGATCTGCCAGCCACGGGGCGCCGTGAAGGAGGAGACGTGCTTCTCGCACAGGTCATAGGCCTCGGGCTGAGCCTCGGTGGCCAGTGGCCCCAGCACAATGGTGGAGTCCGCGTAGACGGAAGTCAGGGTGGCCACGGCTGGGCGCTCGCAGCCGGGCTTGCGGCAGTGTCGGACTCTTCTCACGCCCGCAGGTTACCGTGCCGTTGCCCGGCGGTCATCCAGGCGGCGCCTAGGCTGGCTGACGTGACTGAGCTGTTTCCCTTCTCACCCGGGCCGATTCCGCCGCGATCCGCCACAATGCCGGCGCGGCGCCCGAGCAGGCGTCGTGATCGTCACGGCCGGGGGCTGCACGGTCCGCTTCTGCCGCCGAACCTTCCGGCCTGGCGTACGCGAGCCGAACGCTTCGATGAGCTCGTCGTGGAAGCAGCCCAGGACCTGGCCAGACGCTGGCCGTCGGTGGACCAGATCCAGTTCGCGGTGGAGGAGGTGCCGCCCTCCGACCCTGCACCCTGGGAGCGCTCGGTGGTGCTGGGGCGCGGCTTCACGGCGGAACCGCGTGCGGGGTTACCGGCGCGGGTCGTCATCTACCGGCGCCCAGTGGCCTCTCGGGCCACGGATGAGGCGGATCTGGCCGATCTGGTGCGCCGCGTCGTCGTCGAACAGGTCGCCCTCATGCTGGGACGCCGCCCCGAGGAGATCGACCCGGGCTCGAGTCTGTGAGCCGACGGCGCACTTCTCCGAGCCGGGCGGGTTTTGCGGAGCCCTACCGTTCTTCCGTTGGGCTGCGCGAGGAGTGCCGGCGGAGCGAGAAGGGGCGTTGCGTCAGCCCAGGAGGATGCGGCGCTGGGCCTGAGCGGCGGCGTCGGGCTGAGCAGGAACCGTCGAGATGAGCGTCCCAGCCAGCTGTCCCCCGGCCTGCGCCGTGACGATGGTGGCGGCGGCCAGTCCGCTGGGTGTGCGCGGCTGTCCTGAGGAGCTGCCGGCAGCGCTCAGGCGGACCGCGGCGACCTTGGCCGGTACCTCAACGACGACGGCGCTGCCCTTGGCGACAGTGACGTCCTGACTCCAGGAGCCATCAAGGGAGGACAGCGTCAGAGACGTGGCGGGACCGCTGTTGGCCACGGTCACCGAGGAGGTCAGGGAGGCCGCGCGTGGCACCGCCAGCAGACCGGAGTCCGCAGCGCCGGGAAGGGCGGCCTGTGCCCAGGCCTGATCGTGAACGAGGGCCTTGGAGCGCGCGGGGTACTCACCGCCGCTGCGCACCATGCGAACCGCCGCTCCCACCGGTGTACTCGAGGTGACTTGCACACCGTAGGTACCCGCGGCCACGCCGGCCAGCTGGATGTCGAAGACGGAACCCGCATCAATGGTCACCGACTGCGCACCGGCCAGGGGGTGGGCACCATCCTTGCCGAGCATGGTCACCGACACCGTCGCCGGAGCCTGTCCCGGGTTGACGATGCGCACTGCCGGGGTGTCGGAGGAGTCCGCGCCGGTCTTGGCATCGGGAACCTCGCCCTGTGTGGCCGGCTCAACGATCTCCACACCGGGCACCACGAGGTCGGTGGCCGGGGCGGCTCCCGGGGTGATGACGTCGGTGCCGGCGGGGGTCTCACCATCGAGGGACTCGGTGACGAGGGTGGGGACCACGGAACCCCCGTCGGCCTCGATGGACACAGCGATGCGTGGGTCCTGGCTGCCCTTCGTCTCCAGGACCAGCGAGGAGGAACCGCCTGCCGGGACAGTGACCTCACCGTTACTGGGCAGACTCAGGCGGCCGATGGATCCGTAGAGGTTCACCTTCACCGTCGCCGGGGTGGCGCCGGGGTTGGTCAGACGCAGCTCGGCCGACGAGCCCGCCGCGATGGAGCCGCCCACGATCCAGGACATGGCACCCGGTTGGGCGCAGGGAGCGGTGGTGAGCCCCCGCAGGTCACCGCTCTTCGTCACGGTGGCGACCGAGCCGACGGCGTTGGCCACCCGACCACCAACAGGTGCGAGGCTGAGGATGCCTCCCTCGGCCGCGTTCATGGAGGTGGCGGCGTCAACGGGGATCGGCTTGCCAGCGTAGGTGGCCGACTGGATCGACTCGGCCCCGTCAACGGGAATGATGGTGGTGGTGGACTCCACGGCGCCGACGTCGGTGCCCCGCAGCGTATTGGTGGGGGCGTGAGGGCACACGTAGGTGGTGGCGGCTCCCGGTTCGGTCAGTCGGAGAGCCTCCAGCTGCGGGGTCGGTGTAGGCGGTGCGGTGTAGCCCCACCAGGTGACTCCCCCGACGGCGCCGGCGAGTGCGACCGAGGTCAGGATGCCAACGCCGCGGACGATCGACTGCCCCACGGTGCGAGGGCGCCGCCCGGCCCTGGTACGGCGCCTCCTGGAGGAGGCACCGGTCCCCGATCGACTCGCAGCCTCGGCGTCGGAGTCGTCGGCCTCCGCAGAGTCCCCGGCATCAGTAGCTTCAGGGACGTCAGCGGAGCCGGCGGAGTCAGCGGAGTCAGAGGCTTCGGCAGCGTCGGCGCCGTCCGAACCGGCCGATTCGTCATGGTCCGCCTCGACCTCGACGGAGTCCTGCTCGGGGGCATCACCACCTGATTCAGACTGCTGGTCGTGACCCTGATCCTGGCTGGTGGCACTGTCCGGGCTGTCCCCAGCGGGCCCGACACCGGATCCGGCACGGGGCTCCTCGTCGGCCTCGTCCATGGCGACCTCGTCATCGGCCTGGTCCGTCTCCGGGAGCGTCCCGTGCTCGAGGGACTGCGACTCGGACGGTTCCTGATGGCTGTGCCGCCCCTTCCGCCGGCTGTCCTGCTGGTCCCTGTGCTGGTCCTGCCCGTCCTCGTCCTGCCGACGGCGGGAATCGTCATCGTGAGGCTGAGTCATGAGGCCATTTCCTTTCCGCGTCGCAGGGGCAGTGCCGCCACCAGGGTCAGTGCCCAGACGATCCAGATCGTGTAGGTCGCGGCGGCGGTGGACCGGCGGGTGTGGGTGATGACCAATTCCCCGCCCTCGGATCCGACGGCGAAGCCCTGCTTCCAGCTGCCGTCCTGAGCGGGGACCGTGGTGGCCTGGAGGCGTCGACCGTCAAGAGTGGCCCTCCAGCCGGCGTCGGCCCGCTCCACCATGACCAGCGTGCGGGTGCCGGAGCCGGCGGGGATCCGGGTGCGGGTGCCGGATCCGGCGCCGGTGGACGCGACCGGGGTCGCCTCTCCGCCCTCGTCGATGAGACTCAGGCGGGCCGAGTCGGGGTACGCCGATGAGGTGACGCGCCAGGAGTTGCCCGCGGCGGTCTGGGCGAGCTGCTCCAGTCCGGGTGTGGAGGCCAGGCCCACTCGGGCCTCGGCGGTGACGGCGTCGCCCTCCTTGTCGGTCAGCAGGACGACGGCGATCCCGTGTGCCGCCAAGGCGTCGGCGACCTCCGTGTCCTGCCCGGCAGTGGCGCGGGTGACGATCTGGGCGAGCTCGGCGTCGGCCGTGTCCTCCAGGACGAGACCCTCACCCGAGGCTGTACTGCGCCCCGTCTGACCGGTCCTGGTGGGTCTCAGACGCGGATCGGTCAGTGCACCTGAGGCGCGGCTGCGCGCCTGGGCGTTGAGTGCCCCCGGCAGGGCGTCGCTGATCTGAGTTCCGGGTCCGCGCCAGATCGTGGCCTGAAGCCCCTCAGAGGTGGAGGTGAGCTTGAGGACCCGGCCGGCCGTGGCCGAGCCCTGGAACTGCTCGGCGATGAGGGGGACCTGCTGGGTAGTGGGGCGCAGCGCCAGGACCTGGGGATTGCTGCCGCGATGGGCCTGGTAGGACCAGACGGCACCGACCGTCACCGGAGCCAGCAGGACGAGGCAGGCGGCGACCACGAAGCCCGTCCTCAGCCGACGCAGGCCATCACCGGACACTGTGGACAGCACGGACAGCGCGGAGGAGGCAGCAGCAGTCTCGGCGTCCTTGCGGTGCTGGCGACTGGTCCTGCTACCGCCCGCGGCACGCCGTCCGATCGTGCTCCAGATGGCCTCGCCGGCGGAAAGGGCCGCGATGAGGAACCCGCTCAGCGCCAGCGAGACCCCGACACCGCCCCAGCCGTTGACGGGGGCCAGGCCCGAGCCGGTGACGTCACCGCCCAGCCCAGTGGGCATGCGCACCGAGATCCCTGCCAGAGCCAGACCGCCCAGGGCCAGGAGGATGCCGGTTCGGGCCACCCGGACGCGCCGGGAGATGAACAGGCCGACGATACCGAGGACCGGGACGAGCAGCAGCAGTCCCCGGACCAGGATGCTCCAGGCCCCGGGGCCGGCGATGGCACCCATGGCCACTGGTGAGCCGGCCAGCAGGTCGAGGCTGCTCGGCGTCGGCACCCGGACGGGCAGACCGATATCGGTCAGCAGCAACCGAGCTCCCTCGACCCAACCGGCCCTCTGCCCCAGGCGCCAGGCGCCCCACCAGGCCGGGGCGGCGGTGACCACCATGGGAACCAGGGTGAGGACGAGCTTGAACCCGCGTCGTGTCGTCACGGACAGCAGGAGAAGGATAACGACCAGCACCGCTGCTGTGGCGGGGGCGGCCGCGACGACGACGCTCAGCAGCAGACCGGCGACAGCGGCCGCCGTGGCCGAGCCGTAGCCGTACTTCTCGGTCTCAGGCAGGTCACCCTCGGCAGCAGCCGCATCGGAGGCATCGTGGGGCTCACGAGACTCGCCGACCGTTACCGACTCCGCTGCACCGGCCTCCTCATCAGCTCCACCCCGGTCGCGGTCGGACTCGGTCTCCTCCTGGGCGGAGTCCTCGTCGGCCCCGTTCTCGGCGCTCACTGCAGCCTGCTCCTCCTCATCGAAGTGGGCGAGGTCAGTGACCTTCTCGTGGGAGAAGCGATCGAGCTCGGCCCGCTCCTGGTCAGTGAGCAGGTGAGCGCCCACAAGCCCGGACAGGACGAGATCCCTCCGGTCGGCGCCCACGGTACGTGCCAGAGCCAGCAGCGCCCAGGGAAGGACGAGGTGGACCAGCAGCGCGCCGAGGCGCCCCTGCCCCAGGGCGAGCAGCAGGCTGGGAGCCAGAGCCCACACCAGTGCGGCCCAGGCCCGCAGAACCACCTTCCGGGTCATCGTGCCGGAGGCGAACCAGGCCCCCAGGGCAGCGAGCGGCACGGCCAGGAGCACCAGAGCAGTGACGAGGGAACCGTCCCCCAGCCCGACGAAGCGTCCCAGCGCCGTCGGCAGGGCCAGGATGCCCAGCAACGGGGTGACCCCACCCGGGTAGCCGTCGCCGGTGGCGATCCAGGTGCTCCAGGCGGCGTCCCACATCTGTCGCCAGCCACCGCTGAACAGGGGCAGCGCCCCTCCGCTGACCGAGCGGGTGAGCAGCAACCGGGACAGGCCGTAGCCGCTCAGCGCCAGAACCAGCACCATGACAGCGCCCAGGGTCCGACGTCGACTGCGGGCCAGGGCGGCGAGCTCGCGCAGCTCGAGCTCGCTGGGGGCGGCGGCACGGGCTCGGCGCTCGCGCTCCTGACGGGTGCGGTCGCGGCGTATGCCCCTGATCTCGGCAGGGGTGACATAGAGACGCCCCAGCGCGGAGGCGGGAACCTTGGTGTGCCGGGCGAGCCGTCGTCGGGCCGCCTTGATCCGACGGCCGCGGCCGGCTACCGCCAGAGCCGCACCGAGCTCGTCACGGGCGAGCGCCGGCGCCTTGGAGGCGAGCCGCCACACAGTGCGCATTGCGCCGAGAATGACGAACCAGGTCAGCAGTAGCCAGATGGGACGAGTCGAGAAGGCCGCCCAGTTGGTCAGCTGGGCGCTGCGCCGGGCGCGGAAGGACCGCTCCGGGTCGGGCTCGGGGAGTCGGACCTCGATGGCCTCAGCGTCACTGCGAGCCTCGGGACGCGACGAGTGGGATACGTGAGCAGGCCGGCGTAGGCCCTGGTAGGAGGCCCGCCGGTGGCGGATGACGGCACCGGGCTCGACGATGACCCGGTATCCGGCCAGGCGCGCGGCGCGGGAGAGCTCCAGACCGTCCCCGAAGGGGCCGAGCCAGGGGGCGATGCCTCCGATCTCCTCCCACACGGCACGGTCAATGAGGGCGCCGGCTGTCCCCACGGCCAGGACATCGCTGCGGTCGTCGTGCTGCCCCTGATCGACCTCGCCCGGAACGATGTCATTGGCGCGGCGGGCCGAGGCCGTGGTGCGCAGTCCGACCTCCAGAAGCAGCTCCGGATTGTCCCAGCCCACCTGCTTGGGACCGACGATCCCCACGGAGCGGGCATTGGTCGCAGCGGTGAGGAGCTGCTCGAGGCAGTCCTGCTCGGGGGCGGAGTCGTCGTGGAGGAGCCAGAACCACACCTGGTGCTCCGCCGTCTCCTCCGACTCCTCTACGGGAGCCACGAGCTGCTGCTCGTAGGACGTGATCGGCGAGAGCGCACCGGTGGGGCCGGTGATGGGACCGGAACCGGTCAGCAGAAGATCACGAACAGAGGTGCGTGAACCACTTGAGGCACCGTCAACGTCCAAGCCATCGGCATCACCCGAACCTCGTCGCCTCCGGTTACCGGTGGCGACGAGTTCTGCGTAGGCAGCCAGTCCCCGCGACACCGCGTCCCCGAAGCTCTTGGCCTCCTTGACCCGTACAACACGCACCGCGGTGGTCTTGCCCAGCCCGGAGCTCTCGACCAGCTCCTCGATCGGGGTCCCGTCCCCCAGCCCGTTGACACGCGAGGCGACATCGACGACAAGAACGACGTCGGGCACGCAGGTCTGCGAGGCGACGGCGGTCAGCGTCTGCGCCAGAAACGGGCTCGCCCCGGCCGACACGACGACGGCCAGGGCTCCTACCCGACTGGCTCCCTGCGTGGAGCCGGTGCGGGTCATACTGCGCGACGCTTGAGCTTGCGCCGTTCGCGCTCCGACATGCCGCCCCAGATACCGAAGCGCTCGTCGTTGGCGAGGGCGTACTCGAGGCACTCCTCGCGAACCTCGCAGGTCGCGCAGACTCGCTTGGCCTCGCGTGTGGAACCACCCTTCTCGGGGAAGAACGCCTCCGGGTCCGTCTGAGCGCACAGCGCGCGCTCCTGCCACGCCAGAGGACCTTCATCGACGTCGTCACCACCGCCGAAGAGGAGCGACAGGACTTCTGCGTCAGGCTCCTCCGGCTGCTTGAGCGGGCCGTCGCCGAGGATGTTCCACATGTCGGCCTCCCTTCGATCCGAGCTTCTTGTCAGTAAGAATTACATGCGTGTGAGACAAGGCCAGTCAAGCCGGCGAGGGAAAGTTCACCCTCTCGTTACCGTAGACATCATTCCTTGATATCTCAAGGAATATCCCCATCTGGCTGCCACCATATGTTGACTTCCTACAAATCTCCTGGGAGGTGCCCGCGGCCTGCCTGACAGCGGGGAGGGACATGATTTTCCAGGAAATTTCAGGGCCTCTGACACGCGATTCCACATTGACCCGACCGGCTGGACACTACCAGGAAGTTTCCTGAATGTCAGTAGATCTGCTTCAATCTGGAGCCATGCACGACCCCCTACTAGCGCTGTTTCCCAGCCCTCATGATGCCGACAGACCGTGGCTGAATTGTTATGGAGCCGATGAGCGAGTCGAGTTGACCGGACATGTTCTGTCCATGTGGTTGGCCAAAATAGCGGGATTGATCACAGCAGAGTCCACTCGGGGTGACGGAGTTCATGTAGGACTCCCGCCGCACTGGCGGACAGTGGCGTGGGCCTGCGGGGCGTGGTTGGCGGGACGCACTGTGCTCCTGGGAAGTACCGAGGAGATCGATAACGCCGGTCTCAGCCCCGAACTGAGTGTGGCCTTCACTCCTGAGGACCTGTGTGACACGGCAGAGGTTCAGGTGCTCGTCCCGGCTGCCTCCCTGGCGCTGCGCTGGCCGGGCGTCCTGCCCGCCCTCGTGCTCGACGGCGCCGCGGACCTCATGTCCTACCCCGACCGATTCACGCCGGTCAGCGCCCCCTCCGACCTGCCCTGCCTCACCGACCTCGGCACCGACCTCACCACCTCCGGGACGCGGGGCGGAGTACTGAACGGCGCAGAGCCCGCCACCCTGACACGCTACGAGCTGGCCTCCCAGGTCGAGGCCGCTGCCACCGGTACTGATGGCCAGGCCGGTTCACGCGCCGCTCTGGTCCGCTGCACCCGGACTACTCAGACGCTACAGAAGGTGTTGTCCGCCTGGAGCGCCGGGCGCACGGCAGTCGTCCTCACCCCTGAGGCGGGCAACGACGTCGCCGCGGCCGCCATCCGGCAGGAGGGCATCACTGACAACGGCCACTGAGGCCCGGAGCGACTGACGATCGCGATCAGAGGATCGGTGTCCAGCCGCCTCGGGCGCAGGAGGCCGGGCTCCGAGCCCTGCCGTCAGGGAACGTCGGCCTGGATGAGAGTCCCCTCCCCCTCAACGGAGAGGCTGCGCTCATCGGCACCGATGAAAACGGCTTCCCCCTGGGCCAGGGTCTGTGAGTCGGCCTGGGTCACCAGGGTCATGGCGCCCTCGACGGCCAGAAGGATGCGCGGCCCCCGCCCGGGGACCGGTAGGCGGCCGTCAGCGGCCACCACGGTGGTCACCATGAGCTCGAAATCGTCCACCGGCGCGTAGTAGGCGCGGGTGGCGCGAGAGAGGTACTCAGGGGCCGGGCGCACCGGCGGCGCGGCCACGTAGTCGACACAGGCCAGCATCTCGGGGACGTCGATGTGCTTGGGCGTCAGCCCGGCGCGCAGCACGTTGTCGGAGGAGGCCATGACCTCCACCCCCAGCCCGGAGATGTAGGCGTGGATGCTGCCAGCCGGCACGAACAGCGCCTCACCGGGCTGAAGGGTGACGGGGTTGAGCAGGAGCGCGGCGGCGATGCCGGGGTCCCCGGCGAAGGTACCCGCCATCTTCAAGACATTGGAGTCCACCCGCAGCGAGGGGGACATGCCGGCCTCGAAGCGGACCGAGATCTCGGCGACGAGCTCGTCGATCTCCTCGGGACTCGGGCGGGTGGCCGCGGAGACGACGTCGGAGAATACCTGCCGAATACCGTAGCGAGTCGGGTTGAGTCGCAGGGTGCGACGCATCCGGCGGGCCAGGACGCTGTCCAGCCCGGCGAGGACCTCGACGGCACGGCGCGGGGCACGGAAACCGGCGACCGCCTGGAACCGGGTGAGGGCCAGAACCATCTCCGGCTTGTGATTGGTGTCCTTGTAGTTGCGAGCGGGGTGGTCCAGGGCGATACCCGCCTCTTCCTCCAGGGCGTAGCCCTCGGCCGCCTGCGCCTGGCTGGGATGGACCTGGAGGGACAGGGGCCGTTCGGGAGCGATGAGCTTGAGCAGGAAGGGCAGGCGGCGCCCGAAGCGCCAGATGATGTCCTCGCCCAGCAGACGCTCCGGCTCAGCGTCGATGAGCTCGGAGAGGGCATCGCCCCCGGTGACCCGAGCCGGCCCGGCCGGGTGGGAGCCGTACCAGGCCTCAGCCCACGGGGCGCCGTCGTCGGCCACGCCCAGAAGCTCTGGAATGGCGGAGGTCGACCCCCAGGCGTACTGCTGGCGAGCGGGCTCAAGTCGTCTCATAGCGCCTCACCGTACCGACTCTCAGGCAGGTCCTAGGCGTTGGCCTCAAGCGACGGGAAAGGGGTGACGTCGGCCAGGCGGGGGTGCGCCTTGTCCTTGTCTGAGAGGATCGCCTCGGTCAGCGCGATCGGCCAGGGCACATTCGCCGTCTCGTCGGCCAGGTTGAGGAAGGTGTACTGGGCGTCGGCCGACCAGTGGTCGTTGACCAGGTAGGTGTAGGCAGTATTGGGTTCCAGCGTCTGATAGGCGTTGCCCACGCCCCGAGGCACGAACACCGCCACCGACGGGTCGATCTCACAGGTGTAGACGGACCCGAAGGAGGGCCCCTCGCGCAGGTCTACCCAGGCTCCGAAGACCCGGCCGGTGGCCACCGAGACGAACTTGTCCCAGGGCTCGGCGTGGA
>ERZ773009.643-NODE-643-length-25529-cov-20.443825_pt1 | contig 25529 bp, 16 predicted proteins | sample MGYA00580663_ERZ773009 | MGnify/ENA primary metagenome ERZ773009 (study PRJEB29015, sample SAMEA2737969) | human oral metagenome | biome: human oral; feature: human-associated habitat; material: dental | place: China | collected 2026 ... | reverse complement strand
GCGCTCTCTAATTGCCTCTTGTTGCTTTGCCATACAAGTGCAAATATAGTGCGAAAGCACGAAAGTGCAAAATATTTCAGCTTAAAACATTAACCCAAAATGCAGTTTTTCCTAATGTGATACAACCTTTCAGCCATGTAGAACAAGATGTAGGGCGCATAGAAAGGTAAAAGCTGCATACAAAAACGCATAGCAATGCTTTTTAAAGCGTAAAAACAGCCTTGTCTTTATACCCAATTCGGCTGTTATAGCCTATGCTGATTTTGTTTGCTTGTCGAGCACATTGCCTGCCTTATTCTTAAAGGCATGGCAGGCAACGTAGAGAGAACAATACCGACAAGATGCCGGCAAGCAAACGAAAGAAAAACAGGAAACGGCGGGAAAACCTAAAATAATTGATAAGCTGCCCGACGGCTGATTGGGGGTATAGTCAAACATAATTGCTGTTGAAAAAATTATTTTCAGAGGAACGTTAGAGGTGTGCAGCATGGCCCAATAAACCCTTGCGCAGGGAGAAAGGAGGACATTTATTTGCCGACAATGCACATCCTGCTTTACAAATCCAATTCTGCTTCACTATAAACACTTCCATATATAGAATGGAGTTTGTTTCTTTCATCACACCAACACCATACGAACACGTCCCACGAGCAAGAAAAATCCACTCGCAGGCCCAACAACTAACAAGCCCAACAACTCCCAAACACATCAACGCATCTACCACCAAACACAAGAACTCATAAACTTAACAACTCACAGCCCCATCAAACCCACACCCCACCCTTCTTGTCAACTCGCCAACTTATTAACTCGTTAACCAACAAACCCACCAAATAAGAACTTAAATTCTTATTCTTTATTTTACAAAACCCCTCAAATTCTCTCGCCATTCTAGCGAAAATACAGGCTAAAAAGTAGGTAAATGCCTACCATTTCTAACCTTTCACGCCCCCTCGCCTTGCCTGTTTTTAAGAACAAAACCTGCATTTTGCACCATTTTGCCTTTCTAGTTTGGTTGGAAGTCTGATTTTTTTCAAGCCCAAATACACCCATTTTACCCCTAAAAACCCACTTTTCGATGAACATTTTGCCCCTATCAGCCACATACTTCGTGGTTCAAGAAGGGTTTATTTATACCATCACAGCGGATATTCATACTTTTTATCTCGCATTTGGCGCCATTTCACACTGCATTTAGCACCATTTTACCTTGCATTTAGCACCAAAACAGCTTGCGTTTTGCACCAAAACGCACTGCATTTAGCGGCAAAACGCATTGCATTTAGCGGCAAAACGCACCCCGTTTAGCTGCAAATAGGCCGAAAATGGGTGTTAGTGGCGGTCGGTTTAAATAAAAATTCATTTTGCCGTATGCACAGGCTACCCCCTTTTTGCATCAAAACAAACCTCCGCGAGAATCGATTTTTTGCGGCAAGGTGAGCGATTGGTAGACAGAAAGGCCACTTATGGTGTTAAATTTCTTACCGAAAAGCTTACAAAAATCAATGAGTTGACAAGTGGACAAGTGAACGAGTTAATCGTTCGTCTTATCGTGTTTTGGCATAAATACGTCCATTTTGACATAAGGACATAAGAAACATAAAGAAGTAGTCTTGACTTTTTCCTCATTCCTGTGCCACAGGAAAGATGTTATCAACTCGTAGAGCATGCACTGAAAGGCATCCAACAGGTTACTTTTCGAGGCGTACCCACGTTTTGCCACAGATAAATGCGGCAGAATTGCAGATTTTATCGTATCTTTGTCCAGTACTTTGTACATGAGCGGAGTGTTTTTCTTGGTTTTTGCATCACAAAGATAATAAACTCCTCTCAATTTATAGAAATATTAAAAGTCAAGGCGACTTCATTTCATTTTCAGACGAGATAGTTATGGTTTTAGTTAGATTTATTAAACTGCTTACAATATTCATACTAACGGGATGCTCTTGCCTCCGAAGTGGTCAAGGCTGTAATATAAAGGAAATTGTAAGCGAAACCTACAATAACGACAGCACATGGTCCATTCATGTTGTATTTAATGGCCGCCCCGATAAGTACCAACGTAAACAACTTGTTAAGGAGAGAATAACAAAAGAACACCCAAATGAAGGATACAGAATTTCTGCAATGAAAGAGTACAATGGAAAGATGTATAATAACTACATTTATCAAATTATAGTAGAAAGTAAATAGGTTCTGGAAATATTAAGAAGAACCCTATCTTTGCATCATGATGTTAAACTTATCCATAGAAGAACTAGAAACCCTTCGCAGGCTTCAGCACAGTAAGGAACTTGAACCCTACTGGGTCCAGATTACCTGCATACTGATGCAGGCGCATGGTCACGATGCGAAAACAATCGCCTACGACCTTGGAATAAGCCTGTCCTGCGTGTACAACTATGCCGAGACCTACAAGTCGGGTAGCATTCCCAAACTGACCGACAACCACTACAAGGGGGATTGAGGACCTCTGGATGGTTTGCAAATCGTCGCCCTAGGTGCCGAATTCCGTTGCAAGGTATATACCGATGCCCAAAGTGTTGTCCAATGGATAAAGTGTACTTTCGGCTTGTCGTACACCCCACAAGGGCCGGCAGATCTGCTCAACCGCATCGGATTCACCTACAAGAAGGCGGCGGAAGAGCCTTGTAAGGCTGGCGCACAGAAACAGGAAAAGTTGGTCGAGGAGTTGTTCAAGACACTTAGGAGCATCCCGAAACCACCGAGATATACATCATATCCGGCAATGCCAAGTGCTATCATAACAAGGAGTTTGCCCAATGGGTGAAGGGTTTGAGGATAAGGCAAGCGTTCCTACCTCCGTATTCGCCAAACCTCAACCTCATCGAACACCTTTGGAAAAGGCTCCAGAAGAAAGCTATCAACGCCAGATGTTACAGAACGAAGGAGGAGTTCAGGCGAGCGGTGATGAATTTATTCGAACACATCGCCGATTACAAAAGAAGAATTGGGGTGGTTTCTAACTCTTAACTTCCGATTGGTTAATTCCAAAGCCATTTCGTTGTAACTATAAACGTTTTTACTTAATCTTCGGAGTATATTAGTATGAAAGTAACAATTTCAAGTATCATTCTATTGCTTTGTAGTATTTCTTTAATGGCACAACAAGAAAAGATCAGCTTTGCCTACGACAGTTTCGGATATAAAACGGCTGCTCAAAGGCGGTTTGTGGAGCTATACTCACAAGAAGCAGACAGCCTCCCCTCCGAACGGTCAACAAGCCTGTTGCCAAACACATTTAAAACAAAGGATTTAGTTTTCATTTCTATACCCATTTTGGGGTGGAAAAACCTAACATACAGGTGTGGGAATAATATTGAGCCTTTAATAGCATTTAAGCAGGATTTCTTATTTCAAGAGGTGATTGTTGTAAGGAGAGAAAAAGGTTTAAGAGTTAAAACCTTTGAGATTTTCGATTCTTTCAATGAAGGAAACCGAAAGAAAGACAGTATAAACAATGTTCAATTTTCTTTGGTAGGAAGACCTATAATGCCGGATAGGGATGGGGTAGAAAAGCGAATACATAAATACTGTTTAGAGAATCCCAATGTATTTGTTTTTATGCTCAAGGGTTTGCATGGCTATTATGCCGTTATTAAGGGAGAGTTCGTAAAGTTGGTTTTGAGAGGAGGCAAAATCAAAGGCGTGCCAGGTAGCGAATTTATTTGTAAGCACTATGGGCAAGAGTTTGTTAACGATGCTATTACCGATGGCCTTAGGACTGGCTATATATACTTGGGCTGTAGCGATTGCAAAGTGCATAAGCCGATAATGATTGAAATTGTTAAGAAGGAATGTGAAAAGCAATAATTATGGAGTTGTCTTGACCTTGTCTTTCACCTTTTCAGCTGAATAAGTGCGAGAGACATAAAATATCGCACAGAAAACAAGCATAATGAGCACCACATATTATAACCCCTTATCGGTTCATTAAACTGCTTTCAATTATTCTTGTCTGTTTCTATCGCTTCCTATTTGCCTTTCGATTTGGACTTCAATGTCGACAACCCTCCCACACTCCCCCTTACTTAGTACCCTGCAACTAAAAGCCAAAAATATTTACCTAACATTCGGTATTGCGGAAGTTGTAATTTATTAAGACCTTTGCAAAGATTTTTCAATACAGTGCAATTCAACAGCTGTTAACGCAAAGGGAATATCAACACAAGCACCTATCGCCGTTCGAAGAGGACAACGGTTACTTTCGTTCCACCGCAAATTCAGGGATGGCAGTGAGAGTCTTTACGAACAGCACATGGTGCACACTCCTTAATATCAATAAGGTGGTTTTCAGAAAAAGGCAGTGCCTAGTACAAACCCACATAAGGTTTTGGAGCGACATGTCAAAGCCACCTTGGCAACCGAACGACGAACATCATCAGCCAGATAAGCAGGCAAAGGCACGCACGCGCCGCCCTGTTCTCGCTTTTGCAGGATAGCACCGCCACGTTCAAGGGTTGCCGTTTACAAGCCAAAACACATCTACTCAAAGAAACGAGGCAGGCCTTAGAACCCCCCATAACGAGGTTATACCACATTAACAGGGAAACTGTAACATTCCCTATATCAGGAACTAAAATGAAGAAAAACGAGAAAGACGAAAGGTTCACAGACACTTCCGCAAGCATAGCCGGGCATGCCACGCTATGCCTGGCACTGCTGTTGTGCTTAGGAGGAAGGCCACAAGGGGCATTTGGAAGTCCAAAGCCAGGTGCAGAGGTGCACGTCAACGCAGAAGAAACCACACAAACCGTGGTGGTGAAGAGCGAAAGTACAGGCGAACCCATTGCGGGAGCCGTGGTGAGATGCGACGCCGCCGCTGCACCTGCCGTAACAGACATTAACGGACTATGCCGGCTGCAACTGAAAGGCAAGACCGAAAAGGTCAAGATAGAGGTGTCGTCGGTGGGTTACAAACGCCTTACGCAAACCATTACGCCCACCCCTAAGCAAACGCTGACGCTGAAAATGGTCGACGATGCCAAGATGATTGGCAATGTGGAGGTGACGGCACAGAAACGGCATACCACACAATTGCAACAAACGGCCACCATCGGCAGCGACGCTTTGGAGAAAGGTGGAGCCACATCGTTGGCCAAACTGCTGGAAACGGTGCCTGGCGTAAGCTCGATCAGCACCGGAAACACCATCGCCAAACCCGTAATTCAGGGCATGCACAGCAGTAGGATATTGCTGATGAACAACGGCGTGAGGCTGGAAAGCCAGAGTTGGGGCGCCGACCACGCACCCGAATTAGACTACACGGGCTCGAGCATGGTTGAAGTTGTGAAGGGTGCAGAATGCATACGCTATGGTTTCGGTGCCATGGGCGGCGTGGTATTGCTCAACGATGCACCGCTGCCTTGGGGCAACAAGCGGGTGACAACCAAGGGAAACGTGAACATGGGGTACGACACCAATGCCAGAGGGGCAAGCGGAAGTGCAACCGTAGAGGCGGGTTACGGCCCGTGGGGAGCGCGTGTGCACGGCATGTACACCAAAGGCGGCGACTACCGCACGGCCGACTACCGCCTGAACAACACGGGATACAACACCATCAGCCTGTCGGGCATGGTGGGGTTTGAGGGAAAACACATTACGGCCACACTCTTCTCCAGCATTTATTATCAGCGTAGCGGCATCTACTATGCCAGTAAAGTGAGCGACCTGGACCAGCTGGTGAAACGATTTGAGTATGGCCGGCCCGACCCACAGACCATCCAACCCTTCTCGTACGAGATAAAACCGCCCTTCCAACAGTCGCAGCATGTCACCCTGAAAGGCGAAGTGAAATGGCGACTCAACCCAAGCCATCAGATTGATTTCACCCTCTCGTTCCAAGAGAACCTCCGCCAAGAGTTTGAAAACCGCAAGAAAGCGCAGTGGAGCTGGATACCCGTGCAAGACCTCATCCTTAAAACCTACAAGGCCGACGTGCTTTGGCATGCCAAGTGGAAGCTGTGGAAGATGACCACCGACGCAGGCCTTTCCAACACTTACCAAACCAACTACAACTACCCAGGGACAAAACAGCCGGCCTTCGTGCCCAACTTCGCCGCCCTTTCGATGGGAGGCTACTTCCTGCACAAGGCCGAATGGGGACGGTTGCAAATGGCGTTGGGCATGCGTTACGACTTCCGCGTGATGTCGGTTAACGGCTACACCAGCCTGAGCAACTACACCTACTACGACGACTTTAAGCTTTACAGCAACTTCACGGCCAGCCTTGCAGGCCATTACCAGATAGACGACAACTGGGACGTAAGGGCAAACATCGGATGGTCGTGGCGTCCGCCAGACATCAATGAGCTTTATGCCATCGGCCTGCAAGAAGGCTCGTACTGGGTGGTGGGCAACAGACACTTGGCCAGCGAGCGCGGCTACAAGTCGGTTGTGGGTGCACGATACCGCAACACATGGCTCAACGTAGAGCCCAGTTTCTTCTACCAACGCATCAACAGCTACATATACGACCACATCGGAACGGGCAAAAACCGCTTTCACAACCACCCCAGCGGCAAGTATCCCAAGTTTATTTACGACCAAGACGACGTGCGGCTCATGGGCGGCGACATAGAAGCCACGGCCAAACCCATCGAAGGCCTATCGCTCGTGGCAAAGGGCGAGTGGATGTTTGCGCGAAACATCACCCGCGACGACTGGCTGCCCTTCATGCCCTCAGACCGCTACGGGCTCTCGGCCACCTACACGCACGCCATAGACAAAAGCGGGAAATGGCGCGGAACGGTGTCGCTCTCGGGCATATACGTAACCAAACAAACACGGTTCGACCCCGACAAGGACCTCGTAAGCGACTCGCCCGACCCCTACTTCCTGCTCAACGGCACGGCCGAAGTGGCCTTGCGCATGCCCCAACACCGCGAGCTGAAACTCATGCTCGTGGGCGACAACATCCTGAACAACCTTTATAAGGAGTACACCGACCGATTTAGGTACTACGCACACGAACGTGGAGCCAACTTCTCCATCAGGACACTCTTTAAATTTTAATTCCTAACGTTCTCCATATAACGCAACAAAAGCGACAACATCATGCAACGCATACACCTTAAAACAGCGGCAATGGCCATCGCCCTTTCGGCCCTTTCGGCAAGCTGCACCAACGAACAAGTGGACGATTTCTTCAAGAAAATCGTGCAAGCGCCCCCTTCGTCCATCGAACGCGACGTAAAGGGGCACGACCAAATATACAGCGTACACGCCATCCTGCGAATGGGATACAAGGGCGGACTTATCGGCGTGGGTCCCAATGGCGACGATTCCGTTAGGGTTTACAACACCTATCACGTGGCCGCCGACACCACCGTGATACCCATAACGCAAGAAATAGACATCGCCAAAGACGACAATGGCGAAATGACCGTCACCACGCAACGCCGCCAGTTCGACGTGGTGGCATCGCCAGACATCTATTATGGGCTGGAACTGAAATACTACGACCAAAACGGAATGCTCATCAACCACCAGTTTTCCACCTATCCCTTCACCAAAGACAAGGAGGGCGTAAGCGTTCCCGACGAGAACAGCTCCACCCTCATGATGCACCAACACTTCTTCGGCATAGGCAACACCACGCTGGGAGGTGAAACAAAAGAGACCGACAAGGCCGAAACGCCCGACCAACAGGGGCTGCAGCTGGCCTATCCGCGCTCGCTGGACGAACCCGCCACCTACATAGACCGCTACACTTTCAGGCAAAACGGCGGCCAACCTGTGCCGGCCACCAAGTTTTCGGCCACAAATGTCTTTGCACCCAGCGGTTTCGAATACGGAAAGAACAACGTGCCATACAGCCCCGAGTTGGCTTGGAAAGCCATAGAACGCTCTGGAAAGCCCGAAGCCACACAGCCCTACACGGCATCCGACGGTAAAACCTATAACCTATATCGGGTGATGGACATGATGGAACTCAACAAAATAACGCCCGAAGTGTTCACCTACGAATATCGGGACACCGACCCCGTGGAGGAAGAACTGGGAAAACTCTTCGTAGACTCGTACAACGACGACTTCATCGACCCCGACACCGATGCCCCAAGACAACGCTATGGCGAAACCGTGGGGTTGCTCAGGCAGGCACGGAGCCTAGATGCAGGCGCGCCACTCGATAGGCTGGGTTTCAAGGGCGTGCTGCAATTCAAGCAAGCCCACATCTGTTTCTCGCTCCAAGTGAAAATCTGCAACATCCTCAACAAAGGTCAGCAGCATGTGGGCGAGCCCGAAAAACCGGCCAAATACGTGAATACGGCCAACAGCGAGAATGGTTACCTGTGGGACTTTAACCAAATACAATCGGGCTGGGACAGTTTCGACATCGACTATCCCCTACCCGTGCGCGTCATCGCCGACGTGAAAGACGGTCAAGCCAAATGCGTTCAAGATGCCAAACGTTTCTATCCCTCGGCAGATGCGGCGCAACTATGGCTCCTCTTCACACAACCCGCCACCTTCTTCTATAAACACCGCAAAAGCGTGGTGGCCATGTAACGGGTGCACACACACCGCACAAACCTATCCAATGGGGCACACCCAGCAATTCAGAAAAGAAACAAAGACATGGATAAAACAAACCAACCAAGCAACGCCAATAAGGCAAATTCGCAAAGAAACGGTGCCGCATGGCGCGCGCGAACCATCGTCACAATGCTCGCAGTTGCCACAACGCTCGTCTTCACCTCCTGCGACGATTTCATCTTCGGCAACGTAAACATCAACTACAACGACAATCCGTTGGAGGCAAAACCCATACCGCACAGCGGAGCCGACAAGTATGTAGACAGCCTGAAGAAGATACGCACCACCCAACCTATGGCCAACCCCGACCCCAATGGGGCATTCGCCAACTGGGCTACGTGCCTGGCCATGTTCAAGGAAGGGCACTCGCACGGCGACGGTATGATGCACGGCAACTTTGTTTACCACAACGCACCGTGGCGACAAGAGCAGTTTGTCATCGTACACAACGGCACCGACAAATGGCCTAGCGTGCAAGTGCAACGCCAAAGCACCGTTACCTACCTCGAACAATATGCGGGAAAACAAGGTCCCGACTATATCCGCATCATCGGCGGAAAGCTAAAACGTTGGGGGTTGTGCCTCTATTTCTTCGACAAGGAAGGCAAACTCATGAACGACGACATACTGAACCACTCGGACGAATACCAGATTTTCTTCACCGTAAGCGATGTAGACGACAAAGGAAACCCCTACGAAGTGACCGACTGCCGAGGCACGTGGCATCCCAACAAAAACAAGTTCGGCGAATGGAAAAAAGGTGGAACGGTAGACAGCACGCCCGTTCCGTCGCCTTTCTTCGCCGACAAAACCACGTGGAAACAACGTGCCGACGCAACACCCAAAATATTCGAATACACCTATCGCGACACGTGGATACACGATGCAATGGGCGACGGTGCGCGCGAGCTGTTCAACCAAAGGCTGCTACCACCACTTACGCGCAAAGATGCCGACTGGGCCGTGGCCCCATACGACCAAGACCGCGTGGGACTTAAAGGCCATTTCAACTTCGACCTCGATGCCGACGAAAACGACAAGCTGCACAGCGAATGGCCGTTCGAGATAACCAAACGTACCGACCCCGCCACAGGAGAGGCCGGCAAATACACTCGCCCATCCTACTTGCTGCCCAAGTTCTACCTCTCGGTAAGGGTTATGAAATGCCCCAAGGGGAAGAAAGCGCTCATACCACGCGACGAATACCTCAAACGCCATTCCACTTACGAGTTCATCAGCAAGCTTATCTGCGCCGACTGGTTCAATCCCGACGAGCCTAAGGAATACGGTGCCGACTCGCAATGGCAAGAGGTGATACGCTTCAACATCCCCATCAAGGTTTATTGCAGTAGTTTCGACACCGACCCAACGGCCATCGACCCCAACGACCCCTTTTATTATTACCTGGGATTGGAAATAGGACTGTCGCCCGCCGATGCGCTGGAAGCATCGCAAAACCTGCAAACCCACGGCGTGGGAGGCGGTTCGGGATTTGGCAACTGGTTCCTCTAAACCAAGCATGCAAGCAGCCAACGCCGAACATCAACACAACTTTAAAAGACAACACAACATGAAACAACTTGCAACACTCGTTTTGCTGGCCCTACTCGCGGGCTGCGTACGAAACGAATTGCCCACCAAGCAATCCAACGCCAAAAGCAAGGTAGACCACCTTATCATCAAGGAGGTGTTCTACATTGGGCACTATTGGGTGCGCGACGTGAGCAAATGGGGATTCAAAAACACCAACAACAACTACAACGACGACCAATACATCGAGATATATAACCCCACAGACCAGGTGCAATACCTCGACAACATGGCCCTTTGCGCCCATGCCATCGACCCCACGAAGGTTATCACCTTCGCCCCGAAAGACGATTTCGTGAACCGATACTACGGCGTGAATGCCATCTCGTACTTCCCCGGCAGCGGACACGACCTGCCCGTACAGCCCAAACAATCGATAATCGTGGCGAAATACGCCACAGACCATAAGGCGATGTTTGAGAAAGAACTCGAAGGCGAAGACCTCTCCTTGTACAAGGGCTTAGACGCATTCTTAGACCTACGCAAAGCCAACTTCGAATGGACAAACGCCAATTACGACCACTCGGGAAAGAACAACCCCGACGTACCCGACTTGCAAGCCATCATGACACGTAAAGACAAAAGCGGCAACACCATACCTTCGTACGAGATGCAAGAAATATCCGAACACGGAGGATTGGCATTGGTGAGGCTGCCGTGGACGCCCGAAGACTTTGCGAAAAACTACAAAGACACCAAAGACAAGCGAGGATACCTGCACTACATCACCGTCACCAGTAGTGCCTTCGCCGACTTCGAGGCAATAGAAATTCCTTTCGAATACGTTGTAGATTGCATCACGATTTGCCCTAGAAGCCAATTCCAGATGCGCCCCAGCAAACTGGACAAGGGTTACAACGCCGTAACCGACGTACCTTTCGTCAGTCTCAAGAACAGCGACTACCCCACTTACTCGGGATTGGCCCTAACCCGACGATGGGATGGGAGAAAATTCGTTGACGACGACAACACCAAATCCGACTTTAAGGTGCAAGTGGCATCGCTATCTAGAAAAGACGACAAGGGAAATCCCATCAAATAACTTTATCCGTTGGCGGTGCATCCGAATTTGTTCCGAATGCACCGCCAACCGTTTTTCGCATCAGGGCGGAACATTCTCCCCCGCATATACCTAAACAAGAGCAAAAGGTTAATTGCTTGAAACCGCTACACCCCCTCCTCAAGGAATATTTAGAACAAGAACTTATTGATAACTCATGCCAGTTTTTTTGAGTATATAGGGCTTCTCAGAAATCTCCGCTTGTTTATTTTCAATGTCTCTGATGGCCAAATGGGAGTAAGCGTTGAAGTCACCTAGACTTTTCCCTCTTTCTTATCTTTTTCAGAAAAATCAGTATAAATGTAACTATTCTGCGATAATAAACGTTGAATAATTACCGTACATGAGGGGAGTGTTTATCTTGGCTTTTACAGTGAAGTCGTCTTGACTTTTATAGTTAAGCAGAATTGTTTAAAAAAAATGTTGTTAGAACAATGCAAGACGTGCCTTGCATCAATAAGCTCTTACACAGGGAAAAGGAAAACCTTTGTTTGCTTACAATGCCGCTATGGCCTTTCAAAGCCAATTATGTTTGGCTATAATACTTTTATAAATTGAGAGGCGTGGAGCACAAATCAACTCATTGGCTTATAAACTCACGAAAATTTAACAACTACCAAGTACATCAATTCATCAACTTTCAAACCTTAAAACTCATAAACTTATCAATTCAAAATAATACAAACTCATCAACCCATCAATATACAAAGCTTAAATTCGTTACTTTTGTTTTACAATATCGCTCTGATTTTCTCTTCGTTCTAGCGAAAATTTAGGTTAAAAAGTAGGTAAATGGCCACTATTTTCTAGGCTTTCACGTCTTTTGCTTTGTCCGTTTTCAGGAAAAAGTCTGCATTTTGCACCATTTTACCTTTCTAGATTGGTTGCCACCTCATATCTTTTTACGCCCAATTACCCACTTTTTACCCCTAAAATCCTACTTTTTAACGGCTATTTCGCCCCTTTCAGCCATGTGTTTCATAGCTCGAAAGGGTTATGTTTATACCATTTGCGACGGATGTTTATGCCTTTCGACTCGCATTTTGCAGCACTTTGCCTTGTGTTTAGCACCAAAATGCACTGCATTTAGCACCAAAACACCTTGCGTTTAGCATCAAAACACACTCCATTTTGCACCAAAATGCACTGCGTTTTGCTGCAAAACGCACTCTGTTTTGTAGCAAATAGCCCCGAAGCAGGTGCAAATGGCAGCTCTTTTAAATAAAAATTCATTTTGACGCATTCGCAGACTAACACCATTTTGTACCAAAATAAGTCCGCGCGAGAATTGAATTTTTGCAGTCGGGCGGTCTACTGGTGGAAAAAATCGCACTCATAATGTTAAAATTTATACCAAAAGAATTACAAAGCGCAAGCATTCAAGCAAACCAACAATTCCTCCATGTTGCCCAATGGGGCAAGCTGCCTAATCTAGCTGGCTCATTTATGCCAGGTTTCTTTGCCAACTTAGGCATCCACACGCCCAGCATCGAGCACAGCCATTCTTCCTGCATTCCACCTCTTAAATGCTTCGTTTCAAAAAAAAGCAGTACCTTTGCAGAATTATTAAGGATAAGGCTTGCCTTTGCAGGCCATTGCATTATATAAATAAGCATTCGTTCATAGGCTATAATGGCTAAACAGTTTTTCGTTATTTTCGGATGTCTTGCCCTTGGCGAGGTCATCGTATGGGCAACAGGCATCAAGCTGCCATCGAGCATCATCGGCATGTTGCTCCTCACATTCTTTCTCAAAACCAAGATAGTAAAGCTCGAATGGGTAGAGAAGCTCTCCCAGTTTCTGCTTGCAAATTTGGGTTTCTTCTTCGTTCCCCCAGGCGTGGCCATCATGCTCTACCTCGACGTCATTCAAAAAGAGCTGCTGCCCATTGCCATGGCCACCCTGCTAAGCACCATACTGGTGCTGGTGGTAACGGGCCACATGCACCAGTTTGTGGTGAAAACCGAACGGAAGTTGATGGCCATGCACGCGCGCCGACATAAGAGAAAACAACAAAACCACACACAGGCCGACACGTCCACTACCCACGACGAGGCCTAACCCCACACCCCCTTAATTACATACAGCGGCCCAACAAGCCCAACAACCCCATTTTCCACACGCTATGCAACAGCTTTTCTCCAACCAATACATCATCTTGGCCCTCACCTTTGCCGTATTCTACTATTTCCGCCGACTGCAATACCGCACAGGTTGGGTGTTGCTCAACCCCATACTCATAGCCATTGTGCTGCTCATTGCCTACCTAAAAATCACTGGCGTATCGTTCGAAACCTTCGAACAGAGCGGTCAGCTCATCGACTTTTGGCTCAAACCGGCCGTTGTGGCCTTGGGCGTGCCACTCTATTTACAGTTCGAAGCCATCAAAAAGCTATGGTTCCCCATCGTTCTTTCACAGCTAGTGGGTTGTTTGGTGGGCATTGTCAGCGTAGTTGTCGTGGCACAGCTTTTCGGTGCTTCTAATGTGGTTATCATCTCCATGGCCAGCAAGTCGGTTACAACGCCCATCGCTATGGAAGTAACCCAAGCCCTTGGCGGCATTCCCTCGCTCACGGCGGCCGTAGTGGTAATAACAGGTATCTTGGGTGCCATACTGGGCTTTAAGGCTTTGGCCTTGGGTCATGTAAGCAGTCCCATTGCCAAGGGGCTGTCCATGGGAACGGCTTCGCATGCCGTAGGGGCATCTACGGCTATGGGCATCAGCAACAAGTATGGCGCCTTCGCATCACTGGGAATAACCCTCAACGGCATCTTCACCGCCCTGCTCACACCCACCATCCTTAGGATAATGGGGATTATTTAGGGGTTGAGGAGTTAAGTTGAGGAGTTATGGAGTTAAGGAGTTAAGCCAAATGCTTTGGTGGTGAGTAGTAATTCAAGCCGCCCTTTATCTAAATTTATGTTAAATAAATACCGTTTTGGTGAGGAAATAAAACAAAAATTCCTACTTTTGCATCGCAATTAAAGTAAAAGCAGGGCTTTTTTGGAGAGTTAAAGCTATTTAGCACTGCATACAAAACGTTAAAGTCACGCCAAATTAACTTTAACTGAACATATATTAGCATTCTAACTGGCACCTTATTTATAAGAGAGTAGCCGTTAAGGTATTTTTTAAATCATTCGTGGCAGAAGCTCGGAAAGCTCTAAGCCATTTTAAATTATATTTGTATATGAAGGATAATAAACAACTAAACATGTTGGCATATGCGAAGCCTGAGATAGAGCTTGTACGCATGTTGCAAGAGAACGTACTCTTAACAGGTAGTGATGACGACGGACCTCCCGTTGTCGTTCAACCCAAAACGGAGGAACCTGCTACACCAGCACCCGGAGCAGGAGGTTTTGATATCACCGTTATTCCACCGATACAGACAGAAGAAGACCCATTCAACTAACTACTCACATGCCTTTTACCCATACAGCTTTAAAAACTGGGGTAAAGGGCTTTAAGTGTTAGGCAAAACCACTTTATTTATTTTTTAAAACGAACTCATGATTTTTAAATTGCACCACCGTGCCCTTATGGCAGCATTTGCCGTGGGAATGATGGGTGTAGGCGTAACGTCGTGTTCTGAAAACATCGACGCTACCAACACCGATAACAACGGCGAAGGCCCCATCGCGGCTGTCGACGTTATAGATGCGCAGGCACAAGCACTGCAAGCATACAAGGCAAACCCGAATACACAAACCTACGCAGACCTCCTGTCTGCACAAGGCCTCAAAGAAACCGACCTCGTACACGGAACGCTGCCCGCAAAAGGCGCAATGGCCAACGGACTGATGTTCGTTGAAAGCTCGGTGCCCACCATTGCTGCCGAAGAAATTGTTGACACACGCGGACGTTTAGCCTCGGGCATTACCGACGACTTCACTATTACCGCCTATCGCGCTGCCGCTGCCGCTGGTGTTGGAAGCGCAGACATATGGATTCCAGGCATAACCTTCGACAAGAATGGTAACCCCAAAAAGCCTTTCCGCTGGGGCAGCAAAAAGCCCTACGCACGTTTCTATGCCGTATTCCCCGTTGCCAGTGCTGCTACTGGCGTTACGGTTAACGCAGAAAATGCAAAAGTGCCCACGGTTAGTTTTACAGCAAACACCAACAACCAGGCACAAAAAGACCTCATGGTGGCCACTTCGCCCGTGGTCAAGTATGAAGGCGGTAACACTGCACCTAAGGTAACGTTGCCTTTCCGCCATGCACTTACCGCCATTAACTTTGCCATCGGCGAAAAGCTTGCTCCTGGCAAGCATATCACCAAGGTTACCATCAGCAGAGCTTTCCAAAAAGGTGTTTACAATATGGGAAGCGACGAAAAGGGAACTGGTGCTGGATGGAGCGCACAAAGCAACGAAGCTATCTTTACCCTCGATGGCATTAGCGTTCCCACAGATGGAACAGTAGGTAACATCATTTTGGGCGATGCAAACAACTCAACCTTCCTGATGGTGCCACAAGTGCTTACCGGCCGTAACGTGGAACTGCGCGTTGAGTTCGACAACAACCCCAACGACTTCGTTTCTGCCACCCTTACCGGCGAATGGAAGGCTGGCGAAACACGCACATACAAACTGGCCAGCAAAGACTCGAACTGGGAATACATGTTCAACGTTAAGATGAAAGGCGCAACAGACGTTTACGCGCTTAACGGAGATGTACCTTTCACCGTACAGAGCTATCGTGCTTACAACGGACAAGAAGGCACTCGCCAAGCCGTATCGTGGGAAGTTGAAAAATACGAAGTGGAAAATGCCGACGGTACTTGGACCAACCTTGGTGCAACTCCTCCCACATGGCTCAACGTAACGAAGAAGCTAGGCAATGGCGGATTCGACGTCGAAGGCTCGACAGCTGTTGTTAAGAGCACCGCTGCCGACATGGAAGACGTGCTGGCCAAATACAATGCCGCCCTACAAACCGAACACAACAACAATGGTGCTTACAGACTTGGCCTAGACGGCACAACGCTAAGCACTGCCAACACCTACGCCATCGTCCGTTCGGGCCGATACACCCTGCCCTTGGTTTATGGCAGCAGCTTTGTTAAGAGCCAACAACAAAGCAGCGTTTACACCGGCTTCAAGGATTATCAAGGCAAGGCCATTACCGCTCCTTGGGTTATCGTCGGCAACACGCCTGTTGCAAGAAATGGTTCAACCCAGTACAAGGCCAAAGTGATTTGGTCTAACCCCGAAGGTGCCGTTAAGTTCGATGCAAACCAAGCCAACAACTTTACCAATGGTAATGCTCACGCGCCTGCATGGCTGAACTTCACCATAGACAAGACCAAAGTTAAATGCGGTAACGCCGTTATTGCGGTTACCGATGCGCAAAACAGAGTGATGTGGTCGTGGCAGTTGTGGTTCACCCACGAAGGTGCAACCGCAAGCGTACCCGTTAAGGGTAAGGCTCAGAACGCCAAGACCTACAAATATATGGCAGAACCTTTGGGCTGGGTGTACACCAAGCTGCAATACCTAAAAGGGGCCAAAGACAACACCCGCAGGGTGAAAGTAACATTAAGGCAAGCATCAAGCAACAAAGGGGCGTACTTTATCATCGTCCAGAAATATGTTGATGGCGACGGCTACAACATGGTTTACCAATGGGGACGTAAAGACCCATTCCCTGGAGTAGACTTTGGACAAGGTATCAAACTAATGCCCGCACCAAGCGATTACAAGTCGCTCATCCAGAACCCCGATATCTTCTACACGGTGAAGAATCGCGACACCCACGCAGCATATTGGACAACCGACGAAAACAGAAATAAATATTGGGATGCCAATTACAGCGACAATGCTAACAGGGTGATACAGAAAACGCTGTTCGACCCCAGCCCAGCCGGTTACCGAGTGCCCGAAATACAAGCCACCTACTTCATCCTTGACAAGCCGCAAGAAGGCATATACCTCAACGACAAGCCTACAAACATCGTTCGCCAAGGAAGTAGGATTATGGTTTACTGCAAAACCAACATCAACGACGGGCTGCTATTCATGCCCTACTTCTTCGGTCGTAACTTCGATGGCCACACGTACTATGGTGCTGATGCCCAAAACCAACAAGAACATAAAGTTAACGCAGGCAACTATTGGACCCTTACCGCTTCTCAAAACAGAGCAAAGGTTACATCAGGCGTTTATTCGTTCCTTGGCGGCATAGGCTTGGTAGGAAATGCTCCTAAGGAAGCAAACAGAACTCCCAACCGCCACAACGGCCTTTCTGTTCGCCCCGTAGTGGATCCCAAGTACTAAGTCGGTTCGCGGCCTAATTAGATGTTGCCGCAACAACATTGCATAGCGAAGTTTGACTTCATTAGAAAGCGATTCAATCTCAATTGATAAAGCCCTACCAACGCCCCAAGCGTTTGGTAGGGCTTTTCTTGTTCCACAAACCGTCTGGACGTTGCACGTGTTCCGCCACCCAACTCACAGCCGAGTTACCGCTAGCAACCCTCTCCCTTTACTTAAATTTATGTTAAATAAACACCACTTAGCTTGATATTTCTGGCAAAATGCTTATTTTTGCAACACAAAGACTTGCAAAGCGCGGTGAATTAGAGAGAAATTAGAGACACTACAACACCGCCAACAAGCGTACATAAGCACGCCGGCATTACTTTTAACAGTAGGTAAACGCATTCACATTCGCATCTCATCATAGAGAGTAACTACTAATTATATTTTTTAAATCATTCTTGCAGAAGCCTAATAAAGGCCATGCCAGAACTAAACATTTAGCTTATGAAGGATAATAAACAATTAGGTGAATTGATGTACCGCAAACCTGAGGTTGAACTTGTGCGCGTACAACAAGAAAGAATCCTATTAACTGGAAGCGATGAAGACGACGGACCTGGCGTTATCGTATCGCCAGAGAGTGCTTCGGGCGCCAGCGGATCGGAAGCAGAAGGAGTGGAGGCCGACATCAGTGTCGTACCCCCAACACAATTGCCACCCGAAAATCTAGGATGGAATTAATTTCTCTTTTTGTAATGACTTTTATCCAACTACACGCCACACTGCGGTAAAGGACATTAAACTACTACATTTAACAACATTTCATATCATTTTTAAACAAAACTATGCAAGTTAAATTACACTATCGTACCCTTATGGCGGCCTTCGCCTTTGGAATGATGGGTGTGGGCATCACGTCGTGTACCGAAAACATCGACGCGCCCGACACCGACAACGGCCAAGACCCACTAACCGTATCAGTTAACGCAGTAGACGTGCAGGCAGAAGCTCTGCAAGCCTACAACGCAAACCCTAACCCGCAAACTTACGCCGACCTATTGGCCGCACAAGGCCTGAAAGAAGCCGACCTTGTACATGGTGCACTGCCCGCACAAGGGACAATGGCCGACGGGTTGATGTTTGTAGAGAGCTCTGTACCCACCATTAACGCGCCCGAACAAGAAAGCCAAACGCGAGCCAGGCTGGCCGCCGCCGTTAACAACGACTTCTCCGTTACGGCCTACCGCGCCGAAACGGCAGCTGCAGTGAGCAGTGCCGACGTATGGATTCCAAACGTCATCTTCGACAAGAGCGGAACGCCCAAGCAGCCCTTCCGCTGGTCGAGCAAAAAGCCCTACGCCCGTTTCTACGCCGTTTTCCCTGTGGCGAACGCTGCCAACGGCATCAGCGTAAACGCCGTTAAGGGCACAGTGCCCACCATCAGCTTTACGGCCAACACCGACAACAAGGCCCAGAACGACCTCATGGTGGCCACATCGCCCATCACGCAGTATCAGGGCGGAAACGATGCACCAAAGGTGTCGCTGCCCTTCCGCCATGCGCTTACGGCCATCAACTTCGCCGTGGGCGACAACCTTGAAGCCGGTAAGCGCATCACCAAGGTTACCATCAGCAACGTGTACCAAAAGGGCGTGTACCAAATGGCTAGCGACGAGAAAGGAACGGGAGCCGGATGGACCGGCCACAGCGACGCAACCACCTTCGCACTGGAAGGCATTAGCGTGCCCACCGACGGCTCTGTGGGCAACATCCTGCTGGGCGACCACAACAACTACACCTTCCTCATGGTGCCACAAGTGCTCACTGGCCGTGGCGTGCAGCTGAGAGTGGAGTTTAACGACAACCCCAACGATTACATAGAAACGACACTTAACGGCGAATGGAAAGCCGGCGAAACACGCACATACAAGCTAAGCAACAAAGATGCTAACTGGGACTACCAGTTTAACGTAAAGGTAGAACCAAGCACAACCATTTTCGGACTGAACGGGAAAGTGCCTTTCAGCGTACAAAGTTACCGCGTGTTTAAAGGACAGGCAGCCACACGCACACCCGTAGCATGGAAGGTTGTGGGCTACCAACTGCAAAACAACAACGGTACATGGGGAGCAGAAACCACCAATAAACCCAATTGGATAAACATAACCAAGACCGCGGGCAATGGCAGCATCGCATTCGAAACATCGTTTGTGAACATCGCCGCACAAGCCGGCGAGGTGGTAGACGTGATGAATGAATACAACACCGCGCTTAAAACCGTGGCACCTGGCGTTACAAAGCTAGGCCTCGACAAGGACGGAAAGCTGAACACGGCCAACACCTACATCATTTCGCATGCAGGACGCTACTCGCTGCCGCTTGTTTACGGCAACGGCTTCAAGAACGGAAATGTCGAACTCAAGGCGTTCAGCCTGTTCAAAGACTATCAGGGTGTCGACATTAAAGATCCATACATCGTTAAGGCTCAACGTCCCATGGGCCGCAACCAGGTTGTCGTTAACGGTAAGTCGAGACTTAAAGCAAAGGTTGTTTGGTCGGACCCCGAAGGCGTTATTCAGTTCGATGCCAACCCCCAGAACACCTTCACCAACGGCGACTATTCCACCCCAGCCCGTCTTAACTTCAACGTAGACCCAAGCAAGATTAGAAGCGGAAACGCCGTTATTGCCATCACAGACGAGAAAGGAACGGTGGTTTGGTCCTGGCAGTTGTGGTTTGCCCACGAAGACGTGCTCACACCCGTTCCCGTTAAGGTTATGAATTCAGACTCATACGTCCATTACCTGCTCTCAACTCCACTCGGTTGGACCTTCACAAAGATGAGGCAACTTAAAGGTGGAGGCAGCAACGGCCGCCAAGTAAAAATCATACTCGAGCAAACCAGTGGCCCAAGAAAGCGCGCTTCGTTCGTTGTCGGACAAACCATGCTCGATGGGGACGGCTATACTATGCTTTACCAATGGGGACGTAAAGACCCATTCCCAAGCGCAAACTTAACAGGAAGGAACCACGGAGTGAACGTTATCTATCCACCTAAGGAATACAAGTTTGTGATACAAAACCCCGACAAATTCATTTCGAGGACCGGCAACCCCGCCCTTGCACCCGAATATTTTAGCGGCAATCTGCACCACGTGTACTGGGGTCAGTCATACACCAGCGGACATTTGGAATACCACAAGACCATCTTCGACCCAAGTCCCGCCGGCTACCGTGTGCCCGATTGGCATGCAGGCCATTTTATTGTTCCACTTAGAGGTGCAGTAAGTCTGGTAAAGAAGCCTGGCAACTTTAGGACCAGCGGCAACGGCAACGTAGCCTTCGTAAAGACGAACGTGAACGACGGCTGGCTGTTCGCCCCCTACCACATGATACGTAGTCATGGCTTAGGCAGACTGCAAAGCGATCCCGACGGAACGTCTACCAAACCCAAATTCACTTCGTCGTGGACTTCGACAACAGATAATCAACTAAATGGGCGCGCGAAGTATTTCTACGGCAGCGTTGAAGAGGTATGGCACTCAAGAACGTTAGACCTCTGCATGGGACTTGGATTAAGGCCCATGCTAGACTTAGACTACAACTACTATGGCCCCGACAACCCTCGTCGTTTTCGTCCATAACGGTTAAGACAAACCGACAAAAAGGAAACATTACTGAAAAGGCTAATTAAAAACGCCTGAACACTTAATAAAAGCCCTACCAACGTCCACAAGCGTTTGGTAGGGCTTTTCCCATATCTCGCACATACATCAAACTCATCAGTTCATCAAGTTGTCAATAACGAGTGGACAAGTGGACTAGTTAACGAGTTGACGAGTGAACGAGTTGACGAGTTGCAAAGGTGCTGTTGCAGGCTTAAACCCATGGGATAACGAACAAAAAAAATTGTTTTCACCTGCAGAACACATCGTGACAAAGGGCTAGATGCGATGCCTGGGCAAATGAAAACAAGGTGTTTGGCAAATGAAAACAACAGATGTTTGGCAAATGAGAACAAGGAGTTTGGCTAGTGAGAACAAGGTGTTTGGGAAATGAGAACAAGGTGTTTGGCAAATGAAAACAAGGTGTTTGGTAAATGATAGTGGGCCGACAACCAACTATCAGTGCTTAGTTTGTTGTCGACCCACTCCATTAAAGATGCATTCTCCCACAGAAAGCAGGAGCGAACATGCCGTTCGTAAACCCGAACGGTTTTAACGCCTTACGGCACTTATGCTTGTACACGTGCGGCAAATGTGGAAAGGCGATGCGGCCGTTCAGTGCGCTATTCCGCGGCCTTTACTTTACGTCAACGGTTGTTGAAGGTTGGCTTTCGGCATTGTCCCTTTTGCTTACGGCCGTAACAAAGTATGTTCCAGCTTCGTTTAGCGTAACCTCTTGTTGGTGCGTAACGGCTATGGTTGTGGCCTCTTTGCCCGCTCCGTTGCTGCGATATACCGCGAAGTAGGCTCCGTCTGCCCCATTCCATTGCAGCATTTTGCCGTTGGCGCGCACGTTGGTGGGCGCAGAAGGCGGTGTGGCTTGCTGTTTCCCAAGGTACGGCAGCACGGCAGGATGCTTGTAAACGTCCTTAATCACCGAGAGAATGCCAACCGGATTGTTCAGCAAGTCTTTGGCACTGTAAAGCACGCTGCCCTTTACTTTGTGGAATTTCTGGGCAAAAGCGAACTGGTTAGCCAGTTCGGCGGAACTCTGATAGGCCGCTGCCTCGTCTGAACCAAAACGATAAGTGCCATATCCAACAAAAAGCGCATTGTTATATGTAAATTGCGACCACCAATGTAGGCGGTGGTTGAAACTAGACTCGGCACTACCCATGGGGAAATAGAGCTGTGGAATGATGGCTTCAGACCAACCCTCGCGCGACCATTTCAGCACATCGGCATACATGGTGTTGTAGTTGTAGTCGGGGTTTCCCGCCGGACTGATGGTGAAAGCCACCTCGGGGCGCGTAGCCTGTATTACATCGTGTATGCCCTTAACGGTTAAGTCCACGTTGTTACGGCGGAAATCTTCTACCGTGATGGTGGGTTTTCCATCCTTATCTTTGGCTACATACTGCTCATATTCTTTCTCATCCTTGATGGTTTCGCCAGAAGCGAGCGAGGGATAGAAGTAGTCGTCGATGTGCACGCCGTCCACATCGTATTTGGTGATGAGTTCTTTCACAATGTCGAAGATGCGTTGGCGCACCTCGGGCAAAGCGGGATTGTACATCCTAATCGTTTTATAGTCTACCGTCATGGCCTGGGGTATGCGACTGTCTAGTGCAGGGAATGCCGCTGCATCTGCCTTTTTTGTGGCTACGCGATAGGGGTTTAGCCATGCGTGGAAGGCTATTCCGCGCTTGTGGGCCTCGTCTATCATGAAGCGCAGCACGTCGTATCCCGGGTCTTTGTCTGCCTGGCCCGTGAGATATTGGCACCACGGCTCGTAGGCCGACTTATAAAATGCGTCGGCCATGCCCCTTACCTGCACGAACACGGCATTGATGTTGTTTTGTTTAAAGAGGTCCATATAGGCGATATAGCTGGCCTTTTGGGCTTCGCCATCATACTCACCCTGTGGCCAATCTAGCCCCCACACGGTGGCCATCCATACGCCACGCAATTCTTTCTTGGGCAGGATGGGTTGGTTGGAGAGGTCGGGCTGGTCGTTATTGTCGTCACGATGACAGGCCACAACCAACAATACGCACAGGGCTAGGGCTACTTTCTTCCACGTTTTCATAATTATGATGTTTTAAAAGTTTCGCACACGCGGCTTTGAAAAGTTAAAGGAGTTAAGAGGTTATCACTCGCTTGGCTCGTTGGGAGCTAAGACTTTTTTGAGTTGGGAAGTTGATGAGTTGATGAATTGGGGAGTTGATGAGCCTGGGATTTAATGAGTTTATAAGTTGAGGGGTTGGTGGGGTTGACGTGCTTTGTCGTCCATTCCGCAACAAGTCATTCGCCTAAACCTTTGTCACTTCAACTTTTTGTTTCATTGTCCCATCAACTTATAACTCATAAGTCCACAAACTCACCAACGTCAGATTAATCATCCTTATCTTGCGCCATAGGCACTTCAACGATAACGAAACCCGATTCGCCTCGTGAGGCGAAGAGATAAAGTTTGGCATCTTTACCTTGTGCATCGCGTTCGATATAGAAGTTGGTGCAAGGCGAGGGGGCACCGTTCCCGGCTCCACCTAAGATGAAGGTGTAAACGGGCTCGTGTTCGCTAGCAGCATCAAAGCGTTCGAGAGCCTCGGCCAAGTTGTTGCCCTTGCTGATGTCGAAGACATAGAGCGTGGGCGTGGCCTTGCTTGCGCTGCCGAAACCGGCGGAACAGGCGATGAGGTAGCGTTTGTTGTTGAACATGAATGCGCGTGCGGCAACGGCCTCTGCGGGCTGGTGATCGGCGGAAAGACTGAACTTCTTTTCGGCTGCGTTGCCCGTAAGGGTGATGGGCATGGCCAAACCGCTATACAGATAGTCGCCCGTATTTTCGTAACGATAGATGTTCATTGCCACCTTCATCTTCGGGTCGGCAGACAAAATGGTTGGCTCTGACACCGTCTTGTGGTTTGAAACAGTGAGGCGAAGAATGTTCTGCGCCGTGTTTTCGCCAAAGAAGATGTGCCCATCGCCGTTCTTGTCGATGTTGAGCGACATGTTATCGCCATAGCGTTTGCCCGATTCGGGTATGTCTTGCACTGTGGAATGGAATATCACTTCGGGTTTCGAGGTGGGCGTTTCCCAATAATAAATCTTCAAGGGCGAGGGCTTTCCGCCAGCAAGTGTTGCCATATAGATGTGCCCGTTGGCCAATGCGCCCATGTTGTAGGGGAACGTTCCGCCCGATACGTCGGTGAGGTCAAGCGGTATGCGGTTGATGTTACCCGCTTTGAGATCGTCTACTTTCAGCAAGTGTGGCTTGTTGTCCGTACGTGCAACCACCAATACATGTTGCCCATCAAAGTCGGCACAGCGTGTACTTAATGTTTTAAAGTCTTCGTAACGATTATCGCCAGCGAAACTATACACCTTAGCATCCTTAAAGTCGGCACCTATGGGCGGGATGCGTTTGCGCACAAACATGAAGTAGTCTTTGTACCTGTTGTGGTTAAGCACACGTATGGTGAGTTTCTTTTGCTCGTCGTCGGGTGTCATCTTGCAGTCTATCTCGGTTTTTTCAAGTTGTGCACCGTCAGATAGTTTCGCTTCAAGTCGCAGTGCGGCGAAGTTGGTGAGTGTGTCTAGCTTGGGGAAGTTCACTTCTTTCTTATCTTCGTCAATTCTTCCTTCCACCACTTGGTCGCCTTTTGCACCCGCATTCACTATTTTAATGCCGAGCAAATCGGTATCGTAGGGCGCATCCATGCTGTCGGGATAGTTGTCGCCACACGAAACGAATGCCGTCGCCATCATCATGGCAATGGCTGCCAGACCTATGTTCTTTATCTTGTACATGCCTTCTTTTGTTTAAAGTTTGTTGTTTGTTGAGGGGGCTTTTTTAAGGAGTTAAGGAGTTATGGAGTTAAGGAGTTAAGCCAAATGCTTTTGGTTAGTAGTAAAGGAGTAAGTAGTAAAGGAGTTAAGCCAAATGCTTGTAAGCAGCGTAACTAATATCCTTTTTTTTCGTCAACTAAATCTACTTGTTAACACGTCAACTTGTCAACCTATCAACTCGTTAACTTAATCTCCTTTTTACTCGTCAACTAAATCTCCTTGTCAACTCGTCAACCTCATTTCCTCTCCCCCTCATCAACTAAATTAATATCCTTCGGGCCATCCCTTTGTTTGCGAGAGGTGATAGCCTCGTTCGGCGTATTTCTGAATGTCGTTGTAGCCGATGGGCGAGAGATAAGGGTTCACGTTGGGCAGATTAAGGAAAGGTAGTCTGCCAATTGTCTCCTTGGGATAGAAGAAACCCTTCATATCTTTGGCGTTCTTGCCGTCGAATGTGATGAGCTTTCCGGCTGCATTCTGCACACGATAGGCACCCACAGTCTTTTCGTTTAGCACGCCGGGCAGTTCTGTTGGGA
>ERZ773009.642-NODE-642-length-25554-cov-6.880976_pt1 | contig 25554 bp, 21 predicted proteins | sample MGYA00580663_ERZ773009 | MGnify/ENA primary metagenome ERZ773009 (study PRJEB29015, sample SAMEA2737969) | human oral metagenome | biome: human oral; feature: human-associated habitat; material: dental | place: China | collected 2026 ... | reverse complement strand
TGGCGTTGCCCTGGAAGCGCATTTGGTTGTTTAGCGTAAAGGCCCCGGTGACGAGGGGTGTCCCGAGCAGTGTAATTCCGAGATAAGTACGGGTATAGGGCAATATGGTAGGCGTGCTGCCGAGCCAGCGTGAGAGTGGGGTGAGGAAGAGTTCGCCGACGATGAGAATAAGTAGCCCGCCGGCCAAGGCATATACGAAGCCTGTGGTAGCCATGACCTCGGCATTGCGGCGACGTTTGGCGCCGAGCTCGCGGGAGATGTAGTTGCCAGATCCGTTACCGAAAAAGAAGCTGATGGCCTGCACGAGGAACATGACAGAGAAGACGATACCGATGGCGGCCGTGGACTGCGTGTCGATACGGCCCACGAAAAAGGTGTCGGCCATGTTGTAAAGCGAAATCACGAGCATGCTAATGATCGTGGGCACGGCCATCGTCCCGATCACGCGATGAACGGGGCCTTCGGTCAAGAAGGCGTAATTGTCTCTGCGTTGTTCCATTTGATTTGACGGGTATAGATAAAAGGTAGGGACGAAAGATTTTCGCCCCTACCTCATGAATTTTTGATTCTATTTCTGCGCGTTTTTTCGCAGTGCAGCGCGGATCACTTTGGCGCGCTCCGTTTCGGTCTTAGCCGGCGATGCGGCAGGATCGCCTTTGTAACGGAAGGTGTGCCTTCCCTCGGGGTGCTCTAAGCTCCAGCCGTCCCATTCGCGGAAGGCGTGGTAGCACCACGTCCATTTGCGCTCTTCGAAGAGCGATACGACGTCCGTCAGCCAGCGTGCAGACGACGGAAGAGGGGCCCAACGCACGACACTAAACTCGCCGACGAAAATGGGCACGTTGTAGCGACGCTGGAAGTCGTCGACAACTTCAAGCTCGCGCTCCAGCGCGGCGCGATCCCATTGCTTGCCTTTTATCTTGCCGGGATACTCCACGCCAAGTGATGCGATGGCTTCGGCTTTTGTCGCCATGTTCACACCTTGATGAGTAAATTTTCCGGGGAGGTAGAAATGCAGACTATACATCACGCGTTTGTCGGCGAGAGGCTGCAGGTTGCGGTAGTTGTCCGGGCCGTTCCAGGGGCCGGGCTCGTAGATGATCCAGACGTCGCGATCGATGGCGCGAATGGCCTTGACAATCTCGGGGGCCATGGCCCGCCACTTGTGGGGGACGTGGTCGGTGCCTTGAACCCATTCGGCGGGCTCGTTATAGATGTCGTAGCCGTAGATGAGGTCGTTGTAGGCGGGGTCTTTGAACTTGTTGGCCACTGCGGTCCAGAAGCGGAGGAAGCCGTCGCGAGTCTGCGGGTTGTCCCAGAAGGCGGGGAATCCGGGATCGGTGTAGCCGTTGACGGGCGGCTCGTGTAAGTCGAGCACAACCTTTAGGCCGCGGGCTTTGGCCCACTTGAGGCGTTCGTCGATACGGATCAAGTAGACCGGGAGGGCCTCCCAGATGTTGCGATTGTTGTCCGCGGCATACTTCACGGGGCAGATTTGAAGTCGGATGATGTTCGCGCCCCATGCGGCCACGTCGTCCAAGGTACGTTCGCTCACATCCTCCACGCGGGCTACCATAAAACCGCGTAAGCGGGCTGGCCGCACGGGTTGCTCTGTGCCGGGAGTTGGTTTGGGCTCGGGTTCGGGCGTGTCCTTCTTCCCGCAAGCTGAAAGTGCGCAGATAGCCAGCGCTGTCAGTAGGAATTGTTTTGTAGTTCTCATTTCAATAAGGGTTAGGAATGAATGATTTCGTCGAAAGTACTTTAGTGAACCTTCGACGGAATGAAAACGCACAATGCAACGAAATTGTTCGGGTGCTCGGGGTTGTTTGACGTTTATTCCGGAGGGGAGCCTCGTCCGTTTCGTCTCCTTCCAGCGCATGCAACACCTACCATCTGACAAAGAGAGTCGTCAAAAACGTCCTCGAGGATGTGTCCGCAGGAAGCCTCTAAACAATTTTCGGAATAGTCCATAACCCTGCAGGTTGGGCGATTCCGGTTATTCTCCTTGCAGCTCAAGGCGCCCACTGAGCAGTTGCGAATGGCGTGTGCCGTCAGGGCCCGTAAATGTGAGAAAGACGGTCACCGTTTTTTCTTTGAAGTCGAGCACCTGGCTCGCCGTCGTGCCGTTGTTTTCTATCCAGTTCACGAAGAAGCGACTGTTGTCGATGCGTCGTTGAACCATTGTGTTGCGCTCTTCTGCCACGCTACCGTTCACGGTGGTTTTCCTGTGCAGCGTCGTATCATTCAGATATTGTACTTCAGCCTTCATCCCTCCCTCATAGAGCAACTGAACGCGTTGTCCGATCAGCTCGTACGTCGGTTCAGCTTGAGCCGCTTCAACGTTTTCAGAGGAGAGCAGTTTTTTCCGCTTGGCGTTGTTGCTTGCGACAAAGAAGAGGCCGCATAGGGCTAACGCAATCCTAACTGTTTTCTTTTTCATTGCCTGATCACTTTAATGTTTAATCAGCAGCAAAGGTACCCCCGGCAGCGCAGCTTTTCGCATGACCCATTCAATAAGTAGTCCTTGAAAAGCGGGATTCTCCTCATTCGACTTAAAATGATCCATCCGGAGAGCGTGCTCCCCAATCCTTAGTTCAAAATGATCCATCCGGAGGGCATGCTCCCCGATTCTTTGTTCAAAATGATCCATCCGGAGAGCATGCTCCCCGATTCTTGGTTCAAGGAGATCCCCCGGAGAGGGGCCTTCGAGAAAAAAACGCAGAAAATAAGCCGCTGAGCGTTGCCTAATTCACGGGCCTAACGACCATGATACCTATCGTGCGCGGATTACGGACGGCGTAGGCGTGGAGGGAGGTCGGCTCGACGATGACACGTCCGGCGGCGGAGGAGGCGTGAACGAACGTCACCGTACGCCCGCGTCTGCAAATGATGCCGACGTGCGAGATGTCTAAGCCAGGGACGTTCGTCACGAAGCAGACGATGTCGCCGTCGCGCAGGTGGCCGGCGGCAGAGGGGATGGCGGCCGTCGGGAGGAGGGCATAACCGGTGCGGGCGGAGATCTCGGCCTCCTTGACGCGCAGCAGGTTGACACGCGTGGGGTGGGAGCGCAGCGCCGCGTAACAGTCGGGGTGAGTGGACATGAAGGAGAGCCGCGGCTGATAGGGGCGGCCGCCGATCTCGGCGGTGACGTCGCGCACGAGGCCGCGGCGGGCGTTTTCGTAGATCCAGTCGGTGAAGTAGTGCAGGCGGTCGGTATAGTCGGTGATGACGGCCGTGCGGTAGCGTAGGCGAGAGAGTTCGCGGAGGTAAACGTCAAACGTCGGCGTGGGACTTTGGGCGGTGCGGGCTAAGGCGACGGCCGACTCGACGAGCGTGGTGCAATCCCACTCGCGGAGGTTGATCACTAGGCGTTCCGGCTCCCGTTCGAGCGTGGAGGCGACGTAGGGACGGCCGACGAAGTATCGCGCGGCGGCGAGTGTGGCGTCGCCGACGGGGCGCGGGTCGGCGGCAGATCGGAGTGTCCCCATGCAGCCGTTGAAGGCGGTCATATCTTCCACAGAAAACGTCAAGTTTCCCGACCAATCGTCCGCCGGACTCGACGCGATCGCCCACCAGGCGCAGAGCAAGATGCTGATCACACGTTTCATCGCCGACCCTCCTTCGGTTGCGGTTCGTCGTCCTTCGGTTTTCCGTCGAGCAGCTCCTGGAGCTTTAGCATTTCGTCGCGGTATTGGGCTGCCTCGATGAACTCCAGTTTGCGGGCCGCCTCCGTCATCCGACGGCGCGCGCGTTCGATCGCCTTTTCGAGTTGTGGACGCGTCATGTAGCTCACTACCGGCTCGGCAACGAGCGAGGGTTCGGGCTCGGTGTAGGCGTAGGGCACGGCGGATGCTTGTGCGCGATCGCCCAGCACGGAGGCGGAGCTTTGTTTGATGGCGGTGCGGGGGGTGATGCCGTGTGCGCGGTTGTAATTGAGTTGTTTTTCGCGTCGGCGATTCGTTTCGTCGATCGTCATGCGCATGCTGTCGGTGATCTTGTCGGCATAGAAGATCACGCGGCCGTTGAGATTGCGGGCCGCGCGCCCGGCCGTCTGCGTGAGCGAGCGGTGGGAGCGGAGGAAGCCCTCTTTGTCTGCGTCGATGACGGCCACGAGCGAGACCTCCGGCAGGTCGAGGCCCTCGCGGAGGAGGTTGACGCCGATGAGCACGTCGAACTCTCCGCTGCGGAGGTCGTCCATGATGCGGATGCGCTCGAGCGTGTCGACGTCGCTATGGATATAGTTGCAGCGTATGTTCATGCGCTTGAGATAGTCCGTTAATTCTTCGGCCATGCGCTTGGTGAGGGTCGTGACGAGCACGCGTTCGTTGACCTCCGTCCGCTGCGAGATCTCCTCCATCAGGTCGTCGATCTGGTTTTGGCTCGGGCGCACCTCGATGACCGGGTCGGGCAGGCCCGTCGGGCGGATCACCTGCTCCACGACAATGCCGCCGCTCTTGGCCAGCTCGTACTCGGCCGGCGTGGCGCTGACGTAGACGGCTTGCGGCGTGAGGGACTCAAATTCGTCGAACGTTTGGGGCCTGTTGTCGAGTGCGGCCGGCAGTCTGAAACCGTATTCGACGAGCGTCTCCTTGCGCGAGCGGTCGCCGCCATACATGGCGCGAATCTGCGGCACGGTGACATGGCTTTCGTCGATGACGAGCAGAAAGTCCTTCGGAAAATAGTCCAGCAAACAAAATGGGCGCTCACCCGGTTGGCGTCCGTCCAGGTAACGCGAATAGTTTTCGATGCCCGCGCAGTGGCCCAGCTCCTGAATCATCTCCAGATCGTACGTGACGCGCTCCTCGAGACGCTTGGCCTCGAAGGGTTTGCCCATCTCCTGCAGCTGCTGCACGCGTTCGCCCAGGTCGAGGCGAATCTGCCCGAGCGCCGAGTGGATGCGCTCTTGGGTGGTGACGAAGAGGTTGGTGGGATAGATCTGAAGCGTGTCTTGTTCGTCATATTCGCGCCCGTCGACAGGGTTAAATGAGGAAATGCGCTCGACCTCGTCGCCCCAGAACTCGATGCGGTATGCCATTCCGTCATAGCCCTCGATGGCGGGGAAGATGTCGACCGTGTCGCCATTGACCCGGAAGCTGCCGGAGTTAAATTCTACTTTATTATTGACGTAGAGCGCGTCTACGAAGCGGCGGAGCAACTTGTCGCGGGCGATGCGCATGCCGCGCTCCACGTGCACGACTTGCTCTTCGAAGGCCCGCGGGTCGGCCATGCCATAAAGGCAGGAGACGGACGAGACGACCAGCACGTCGCGACGCCCGGAGAGGAGCGAAGCCGTGGCGCGCAGGCGGAGCTTGTCGATTTCTTGATTGATGGCCATATCCTTCTCGATGTACGTGTCGGTGGTGGGCAGGTAAGCCTCGGGCTGATAGTAGTCGTAGTAGGAAACGAAGTACTCGACGGCGTTCTGCGGGAAGAAGGACTTGAATTCGCTGTAGAGTTGGGCGGCCAGCGTCTTGTTGTGACTCAAAACGAGCGTGGGTTTGCGGACCCGCTCCACGACGTTTGCGATGGTGAACGTTTTGCCGGAGCCGGTGACGCCCAGGAGGGTCTGATACGGCACGCCGTCCTCGATGCCTCGCGATAGGGCATCGATAGCCTCGGGTTGGTCGCCCGTCGGCCGGTATGAAGAGACGAGTTTGAAATCCATAAGGGAAAAGGGGGAGGGAAAATGAAAGCCAAATATAAAAGTAGGGGCGAATGTCATTCGCCCCTACCCAGATAGGCGGCTGCGGCCGCCAGTGAATTTTGTCGGGTACCTTATTCTTCCGGCAGCGTAATGTCGGGATTGCCGTCGCCGCCCGGCTTCGGTTTCTCACCGCCCGGTTTGGGCGGCTGAGGCGTCTCCGGCTGCTTCGGATCCTTCGGCTGCTCAGGTTGCTTCGGTTCCTTGGGTTGTTTCGGCTCCTTGGGCTCCTTCGGAGTCTTGGGCTGCTTAGGGTCAGACGGCTTCTTGGTCTCCGGGCGCTCGGCCAGGACGGCTTTCTTCATCTCGGTATTGATCATGTCAATGATCGACTTGTATGCCGCCTCGCCACCGAGCGTTGCCAGCGCGTTGATGACGTTCGTGAGCTTCTTGAACTCGTCGTACACCGCGTCGCGTTTCTCTTTCACGGCGCCCGGATCAAGCATGGACTCGTGCTTAACCTGCCGGCCATACATGACGCTGAATGCGTCGTTTGCCTCCTTGAGCACGCTGACCCACTTATCGGCGCCGATCAGGGCGAGCTTCGCTTTGATGTCAGCCGGCTCAAAGTCTTGCAGGAGGTTTTTGATGAGGGCCGTCTCTTCACGATTCGGCTTGTTCTGCGGCAAACTCCCGTACTTACGATAGATCTGAAGCAGCTCCTTAGCCGCCTTGGCCTTGTCTGCTTCGGGATAATCGGAGAAGAGACGCAGGTGTGTAGAGAGCCGCCCCATGGCTCTGTCACGCCGATCGTCGAGTTCGTACAGATCTTTCGACAGCCCACTGCTACGCATCGGCTGGATGAGCTTATCGAAATCGTTGAACTTGTCAGTGAAGACCTTAACTGGATCCTTCAACTTCAAAGTTTCCAAGTCTTCCTGATTCAAATAGGTGATTACGTTGTCCATTATCTGATAGAAATTCAGCATGCGGACCCTTGTCAAATTGGTGTTATCGATCATATGAATATTGAATTATAGCTGCATAAGAGGTTGGGCGTGAAAGCAAGCCTTGCAATGTGCTTCAGAATCTGATTCTGGAGGATTGCAGACCGTTGCAAAGGCTCAGAATCCGATTCTGGAGGATTGCAGACCCTTGCAAAGGTTCAGAATCTGATTCTGGAGGATTGCAGACCGTTGCAAAGGCTCAGAATCTGATTCTGGAGGATTGCAGACCGTTGCAACGCGTCCAAAACCCGGTTTTGGAGAAAAATCAAATCAAACAACGCGCTACGGAGAGCATCTTTCCGCCCGAGCCGGCGGCGAATGTAGAAAGATTCGTGAACCGGCCGCCCCTTGTATGCGTTCAGTCCCCCGCCCCGGCCTATTTTTGCCGCCAAGTAAAAGCAGTAGACCCATGATTCTCAATTTCAGCATACAGAACTTCGGTTCGATTAAGGACAAGCAGACGCTTTCGTTCGAGGCCGATAAGTCCGACCACCTCGAAGAGGCGTACGTCACCCGTTGCGGAGGCCGACGAATACTCAAGCTGGCCCTTCTCTACGGAGCCAACGCTTCGGGTAAAACGACGGTGCTCAAAGCGCTCGACTTCCTCCGACAGTTGGTGATCGATCCCCAAAGCAAGAAGACGGATCGCCTGGACTTCGAACCCTACCTCTTTGATCCCGACACCCCGAAACAGCCCACCGTCCTCTCCATCGAATTTATCCGTAACGAGGTGCGATACGCCTACCGGGTGGAGTTCACGCAGGAGGCCGTCGTGGCCGAGGAACTCTATGCCTATTATACCCCCAACAAAGCCCGCATCTATCAACGGACGACGGACCTCGAGCGGCAGTTTGTCGAAATCAAATTCGGCAGCAAGATGACGAGAAGCAAAGCCGTGAAGCAGAGTCTTACTGCGAATACATTATGGAACAACACCGTGCTGGGGGGATATCTGAAAACCAACGTCGACTCCAAAGAGCTGCAAGAGGTGGTAGACTGGTTCAAGCTTTACCTAAAGCGCATGGTGCAGCCGCAAACCTCCTTCTACACATTCATCTACTCCAAGATGGAGAAAGGTGCGCTCCTGCCGTCAGACATGATCCCCATCTTGCAACAAGCCGATTTGCATATCTCCGATATTGTCATCCAAAGCCGAGAGATAGATGGCTCACACGAAGTTGAAGACATTCTGTCATTTATCAATGATCCATTGGCGATGTGGATGGATGATAACATAGTGCTCAAAGGAGATGGGAAAGCGGTCATTAAAAAGGTCATGCTCGAGCATACCGTAAACGGCGAGAAATATCAGTTGCCATTGGCTGAAGAGTCGCGCGGTACAAAGCGGTATTATGAATTTGCTGGCTTGCTGGCCCTCTTTATCAAAGACCCGCGCGCCATGCTTATCGACGAATTAGAGACCTCACTACACCCCGATCTCTATCGGCATTTCATCGTCTCCTACCTGCTCAACACGAAGGATTCACAGATCCTCGCCACGACGCACAATCGGGAGCTGCTGGACGACCGCGACCTCTTCCGAAACGATGCCATTTGGTTTACGGATAAGTCTAACACCGATGCTACCGAACTCTATTCGCTGGCCGACTTCGACCGTTCGGTAATTGGAAAAAAGACCAACGTGCTGAACGCCTATAAAAGCGGCAAACTGAGCGGCACGCCAATCCTCGGTGACACGCATATCAATTTGAATCATGGGAAGAATTAAGCGAAAAACGAATCCGGCGTTTGCCATCGTGGCCGACGGGGAGACAGAGATCTGGTATCTACAAATGATGAAGAAGTATGAGCTGGAGAATAAGCAGGAAGAACAGGATAAGCAGGAAGAGCAGGATAAGCAGCAGATACGCCTCACCATCAAGCCAGAACTCCCTGATAAGAAGCGTATCGAAGACCAATGCGAGCTTGTTTGTAAGCTAGCCCAAAAGGAGTACGACAAGGTCTTTTGGATCGTCGACTTGGACCAGATCAAAAAGGAGCAGCGAGAGATGTTGTCCAAGAAGAAAAAAGGCAAGGGGAGTAAAAAGAGTAAAAAAGACCCGATGCGGACGTTTATCGAATGCCGAGAGAAAGTGCTCCATGGTAAGAAATACGCGAAGCGGGTCCGGGTGATCGTGAATAACCCCTGCCTTGAGTTCTGGTTCCTGCTTCATTTCATATATACAGCCAAAGCTTACAAAGACTACAATGAAATGAAAAAAGATTTCAAGAAGCACATGAAAGACTATGATAAAAACGAGGACTATTACAAGGCGGAAAACAATGATATCTATTCGAAGTTGAAGCCGTATTTGAATACGGCCATGGAGCATTCCGATCGCCTCGGTTCATTTGAACCGAAAGATCCCTCGAAAGCAGTGAGCGAGATGCCGCAATTCTTCCGAACCGAAGAGTTGAACGGGCTCTTTTGAGGTGTCCCCCAAACAGCAAATCGGGTAGAGAGATCCTATAAAGATTTCCCTACCCGATTTGTCGTTTATGGGCGGACAGTGAATGGCTGCCCTCTCGAAGCATTACGGGCGGATGCGCTCGAAGCGGTAGAGCGTCACGCTGCTGCGGACGTCGGAGAGCCTGCGCGTGGAGTGGGCGATGCGGCGGAAGGTGTACAGTCCGCCGAAGCGCTCAGCGAGAAGCGTCTCGTCGCGGTCGGCCAAGAGGAGGGCGCCCTCGGCGGGACGTTCGGCGTCGAAGTTGCGGAAGCGGTTGCCGAGGTAAAAATTGAGGCCGTAGAGGTTGGTGAAGCCTGCGCGGAGGTCGTCCATCACGTAAATCCGATCCCGCTCGGCCGGAAACTCGCTGCGGATGCGGTCGGCAAACTCGCGCGAGGAGGTGCGGTTGCGCAAGTTGTGCATGATGGCGCCGTCGACGAAGAGGTTCAGGGCGACGCTCAGGAAAAGCGAGGCGTAGAGGATCTTGATGTTGATCCGCCGTGACATTTGGTAGCCGACCGTCAGCAGGGCCAGGGCTAAGATGGCGAGGATGACGATCGTGCCGGCCGAGGGATGGGCAAAGCCTTGCGCAACGGCGCTGACCGTCTCGAGCGTGTCGGCGCGGTCGGTGAATCTGGCGGCTATCTCCACCGGGCGCAGGGCGCCGGCAGCGGTGAGCACGGCCACGCCGAATGCGGCCGTGCCAATGGCGGCGAAAACGGCGGCGAAGACGCGTGTGCAGCGGGAGCGGTGTTCGGCCACGTAGAGCATCGCCTGCGCCACAAAGAGGGAGATAAAGGGATAGGCGGGCATCAGGTAGACGCTCCGCTTGCTGCTCGGGATGGTGTAGAAGACGAGCGTGCAGACGGCGGCAACGAGGCTGAAAAGGCGTACGCGATCCATCGCCAGAAGGCCGGCGACGATGTGGCGGACGCGGCTGCCGAGCGTGGGGTGCTCGCCGCGTTTGTCGTTCGGCTTGCGGTTGAAGCCGAAGAGGGAGAAGACGAGGAGGAGCGTCCAGGGCAGGAAGCCGGCCACGAGCGTGACGAAGTTGTACCAAATGGGTTCCTTGTGTCCCAGGTCGTACGAAATGGCGGCCTCGCTGAGGTGGAAGAAGCGGCCGAAGTTTTCAGCTAAAACGACGTTGAGGAACGCCTCGCCACCCTGACGCCACGCCGCGATGTACCAGAGCAAGGGCAGAAAGGCGGCGCTGACGCCGATGTAAAGCAGCGCCTTGAAGATCTGCAAGGCGCTGTGGCGGCGAAGCAGGATGAGGTACGTGCCGAAGATGAAAAGCGGCAAGATGATGCCGACCGGCCCCTTGGTGAGCACGGCGCCGCTGAGTAAAAGCGGGATGATGACGGGTAGGCCTTTCAGGGCGAGTTTTTCTTCCCACCGGTACATCTGTAGGAGGGCGGCGACGATGAAGCCGGTGAGGACCATGTCGACGCGGGCCGTCATGCCGGCGCGGTGGATCTCGACGCACGTGAGCATGACACAGACGGCGATGAAGGCTTCCTGAAAGCGCACACGCCGCCCCAAGAAGATGAGCATCATGGCGCCGAGCACGGTGTAGGCCACTGCGGAGGGGAGGCGGGCGGTCAGCTCCGTGACGCGGCCGCCAGGCAGGGAGGCAAGGGCCATCATCCAGTGCGCCATCGGCGGCTTGTAGGCGAACTCGTCGGCGTAGACCTTCGGCAGGGTCCAGTTGCCGGTTTCGAGCATGGAGACGGCCACGGAGGCTTCGCGCGGCTCGCCTTTGGTGGAAAAGTCGCCGGTGGCGATCCAGGGCAGGATGGTGACGAGGCAAAGCACGATGATCGTCGTCACGGGCTTCTGCAAATAGAGGTATTGAAGGGCGGAGGCGCGCATAGGGTAGGGGATGATTAGGTTTTACCGCGGGGCTTTGCGGTAAAGGTGGATAGTGATAAAGAGGTAGATAATGTTCGGGATCCAGACTGCGATCATGGGGCTGACATAGCCGCTGATGGCGAAGGTGGAGGTGATTTTGGAGAAGAGGATGTAGGAGAAGCTGAGGGCGAAGCCGATGCCGATGTTGAGGCCCATTCCGCCCTTGATCTTCCGCGAGGAAAGCGAGGCGCCGATGACGGTGAGGATGAAGAAGGAGAGGGTGGTGGCAATGCGTTGGTGATACTCGATCTCGAAAAACTGGGTGTTGCTCAGCTTGCGCTCCTTCTGTCGGCGGATGTGGGCGGCAAGTTGCGGCATGGTCATCGTCTCGCAGTCGCCCTCGGAGATGAGGAAGTCGGAGGGCATGAAGGTGAGCGTCGTGTCCTTACGTTCGCCGGTGGTGATATGCTCGCGCATGCCGTCGAAGTCGCGGATGACGTAGTTGAGGATGGTCCATCGGTAGAGCGAGTCGTACTGGATGGATTCGGCGGTGAGGCGCGAGACGAGGTTCTTGTCCTTGAATCGGTCGAGGGAGAAGCGATAGCCCATCGAGGCGATGGCGTCGTAGCGGTCGAAGTAGGCGAAGACGTCCGGCTCGACCTCGAGCTGGATGTTGTGGGCCGACGAGACTTTCTTGTCGCGGATGTGCTTGTTCTGAAAGTTGATCCTGACGATGTTAGCCGGGGGGATGATGTAGGCGTTCAGCAGATAGTTCGCCGAGGCGATGATGGCCGCAGCGATGAGGTAGGGGCGCATCAGGCGACGGAAGCTGACGCCGCAAGCCAGCGTGGCGATGATCTCCGACTTGTCGGCCAACTTCGAGGTGAAGAAGATGACGGCAATGAAGGTGAAAAGCGGGCTGAAAATGCTGATGAAGTAGGGGATGAAGTTGAGGTAGTATTCGAAGACGATGCCGCGCAACGTAGCCGTGGCGCGGGCGCCGACGAAATGGTCGATCTTCTCGTTGAAGTCGAAGACGACGGTGATGGCGATCACCAGCAGGATGGTGAAGACATACGTGCCGAGGAACTTGCCGATGATGTATCGGTCTATCCGCGTGAGTTTGAGGGAGGGGATACGTAGCATTCAGATCCGTTCCGAGAGTTGTTTCACCATGCCGGCCTTCCACGTCGTGAAGTCGCCCGCCAAGATGTGTCGTCGAGCCTCGCCAACCAGCCAGAGGTAGAACGCGAGGTTGTGGATGGAAGCGATCTGCAAAGCCAGCAGCTCTTCGGCGCGGAAAAGGTGGTGCAGGTAGGCGCGACTATGGAGCAAGTCCACGACGCAGTGGCCGTCCGGATCGATGGGCGAGAAATCGTCGGCCCATTTGCGATTGCGCATGTTCATCGTGCCGCGGGCGGTGAAGAGTTGGCCATTGCGTCCGTTGCGCGTCGGCATGATGCAGTCGAACATGTCGACGCCCCGCTCGATGGCCTCTAGGAGGTTCGCCGGCGTACCGACGCCCATCAGGTAGCGCGGCTTGTCCGCAGGCAGGATGGCGTTGACCAGCTCGATCATCTCGTACATGACTTCCGTAGGCTCGCCCACCGACAGCCCACCGATCGCGTTGCCTTCTGCGCCAGCCTCCGCCACGCGTTCAGCTGCCCTGGTGCGCAGGTCGGGATAGACGCAGCCCTGCACAATCGGGAAGAGGCTTTGGTGGTAGCCGTAGCGCGGCTCCGTTTCCTTGAAGCGCTTGAGGCAACGGCCGAGCCATTGCTCGGTAAGGTTCAGCGAGCGCTCGGCATAGGCGTGGTCGGCGTCGCCGGGGCAGCATTCGTCAAAGGCCATGATGATGTCCGCGCCGATGGAGCGCTCAATGTCCATCACACGCTCGGGCGAGAAGAGATGCTTGCTGCCGTCGATATGCGAGCGGAACTCCGCGCCCTCGGCCGTCAGCTTGCGGCGGTCGGCCAACGAGAAGACTTGGAAGCCTCCGCTATCCGTCAGTATCGGGCCGCCCCAACCGTTGAAGCGGTGCAGCCCACCGGCGCGCTCGAGCGTGTCGACACCCGGGCGGAGATAGAGATGATACGTATTTCCTAAGATGATTTGCGCGCCGACCTCACTTTGGAGTTCGGCCATATGCACGGCCTTGACCGCGCCTTGGGTGCCGACGGGCATGAAGATGGGCGTTTCGATCACGCCATGGTCGGTCGTGATGCGTCCCGCGCGTGCCTTGGATCGGCTGTCCGTTTGGATCACTTCAAAATTCATGGCGGCAAAAGTAAGGTGTGGTGAGCAATCGGGTGGGGGAGGCGTTTGTGTAAACGTATAGGCAAGGACGATGGCACACCCGATGAGCGCCGCGGTTCGGTGGGAGGGAATAAAAAAAGCAGCACACTTGATTTGTGTGCTGCTTATGAAGGTTTTTGAAGTGGTGCCACCGGGAATCGAACCAGGGACACAAGGATTTTCAGTCCTTTGCTCTACCAACTGAGCTATGGCACCGTGCCTTGTTTTTTCTTAGCGGCCGCAAAGATGAACGAATCTTTGACTCTACGCCAAATCTGCAACACTAAAAAAATCACAAAAGAAACGGTGACTTGTTTCCCTGCAACCGAACCGTTTTATTCTGAACGCTTTGCGGAGAGGGGGCGCGGGAGGATTTTTCTGCGAAAAACGTGATCGAGGGGAGAATTCTGGCCGCAGCATCCTCATTTTTTGTCTCGGGGCGACTGCTCAGGTCGTCGGATCGGCATCGAGCGACACGGCGGGTCATGGAAGGTCGTCGAAGCGCTATCGACTGAGTCGACGGGGCATAGCGGGCTGTTGCGGTCTCGTCGTGTGACACGAGGGGGCATGCCTACGCGTTGAGGCGCCATCGAGTCTTTTGAGGGGGCTTCAATCAATGTATAGAAAATAGATACTCTGGATTTATAGCTTAGACATGGTGTATGAATATAAAATCCGCTGGATAATAGAGATAGTCATGGTGTATGAGTATAAAAGACGATAGATTTTACACTCATACACTATGTATAGATATTCTTTCTGGTGTATATCTGACTTAGACAGTGTGTATAAGATAAATTGATGGCGGAGTGTGTACTTAAACACTATGTGTATGCGGAAATGACGGACGAAAGAATGGGCTTACAGTATGCTTATCCGATAGATCAATTAGAATGATAGGCCATACATGATGTAGATCAGATTAAATGGAGAGAATGAGGAGGCGGGCATGGTGTGGATGTAGGATATATACAGGATAGTTTAGCCATACATGAGGGGATGCCCGCGGGGGATAAATTGGGGGGCTTCGACTCGGTGGGATGGCGCATCGGGCGACATGGAGAGGCTGCGACGCGGGGAGATGGCGAGTCGAGTGGCATGGAGAGGCTGCGATGGGCTGGGATGGCGAGTCGAGTGACATGGCGGGGCGGCGACGGGCTGGGATGGGTCGCGGGCTGGGCAAAGGGGGAGTTTGTACTTTTGGCACCCGTAAAAAATCAGCAATTTGAAGGATAATGACAATGAGGAAGCGTTGGATCGCAATGGTTTTGGCGGCGGCTATGTCGGCAGCTGCGCAGGCGCAGGACGTAGCGGAGCTGTTTTTGAAGATGCCCGATACGCAATTGGTTTTACTCAATGAGGCGAGTCGGAAGACGCTCGTGGACATGTATCGGGCTGGCGAAAAGGCGACCGTGAACAACGAGATGGGCGGTATGGCCGAGATCTGGAAGATGACAGACGACTACCTGTGGCTGGAGACGAGCATGGGAAATTTCATCCAAATACGGCGGCTGCCGTTGGTGAACCATACGTATGTGATCTGCCTGATCACGTCGGTGGGGATCGTGAGGCAGGGGCAGGACTCGAGGGTGGAATTTTTCACCACGGACTGGACGCCGCTGCCGACCGAGGGGATGTATCGCCCGGCCACGATGAGGGACTTCCTCCGGGCGGACGCAGACACGACGTCGGAGGATTTCAAGGAGATCTGCGCGGCGGCGGACATCGATTTGTTTCACTACAAGCTGTCGCCCGACGATCTGACGATGAGCGTGCGATACAACACGCCGAAATATTTCGACCAGGCGTTGCAGGAGAAGGCGAATCGGTTTTTTATCGACGGATGGAAGGTCTACACCTGGCGCAACGGGCGGTTTGAGGAGAGCGGGGTAACCGCAAAATGAGAAGCGAAGAATGGAGGCATGGAAGCCTCAACACAAGAGTGACGTTTAATCATACTACATATCAATATCACATGAATCGAAAGTATTTACAAGTAGCAGCAATCATTCCACTGATGATGACAGGAAATGCACAAGCGCAGCCGGCAGCGACGCCGGCCGGAGATGCGGGTATCCGCATTGAGAATTTGGACAAGACGGCGGATCCTGCCGTCGATTTTTATCAGTACGCCTGCGGCGGCTGGATGAAGACGCACCCGCTGACGGGCGAGTATTCGCGCTTCGGATCGTTCGACATGCTGGCCGAGAATAACCGCGAACAGCTCAAGTCGCTGATCGAGGAGATAGCGGGGCGGAAGAATGAGCCGGGGACGGTGGCGCAGAAGATTGGCGACCTCTACAACCTGGCGATGGACAGCACGCGGCGCAATGCCGAGGGTGTGGCGCCGCTCAAGCCGTGGCTCGACCGCGTGGGCGCGATCAAGGACAAAAGGGAGCTCTCGACCTTCCTGCCGGAGTTGATGCTGATCGGCATAGACCCCTTCTTCAGCGTCTATGTAGAGGCGGACGTGATGGACAGCAAGCAGAACCTTTTCGGCACGTATCAGGGCGGCCTCTCGCTCGGCGAGCGGGATTATTACCTCGAGAACGACGAGAGCACGACAAAGGTCCGCGAGGCCTTCAAGGCGCACGTGGTGAAGATGTTCGAGATGTTCGGCTACTCGAAGGCCGACGCGCGGAAGCGCATGGAGGACGTGATGCGCATTGAGACGCGTCTGGCCCGGTCGCACTTCGACAAGGTCAAGCGCCGCGATCCGTACGCGAACTATCACAAGATGCCCGTCAGCGGCCTGCAAAAGCTGGTGCCGAACATCGACTGGACGAAATTCCTGGCCACGCTGAAGGTGGACATCAAGGAGCTGTCCGTCTCACAAGAGGAGCCGATGAAGGAGGTCTCGAAGGTGATCGCCGCCGAACCGCTCTCGGCCATCAAGTCGTATTTGGAGTGGAAGCTGATCGACAACGCAGCCTCGTCGCTGAGCGATGAGGTGTACGCGCTGAACTTCGATTTCTACGGCCGCGTGCTCTCCGGAAAGACCGAGATGCAGCCGCGATGGAAGCGCGCGCAGGGCAGCGTGAGCGGTGGCTTAGGCGAGGCCGTGGGCGAGCTCTATGTGGCGAAATATTTCCCACCCGAGGCCAAAGAGCGCATGGTAAACTTGGTGCATAACCTGCAAAAGGCTTACGCCGCACGCATCGAGAAATTAGACTGGATGAGCGCCGAGACGAAGCAACGGGCGCTGGAGAAGCTGAACGCCTTCTATGTCAAGATCGGATACCCGGACAAGTGGAAAGACTATTCGTCGCTGGAGATCAAACCCGAGGAGACGTATCTGGCCAACATGGATCGCGTGAGTCGCTTTGCGGTGCGCGAAATGCTGGACAAGGCCACCAAGCCGGTGGACCGCGACAAATGGTACATGACGCCGCAGACGGTCAACGCCTACTATAACCCGACGACGAACGAGATCTGCTTCCCGGCCGGCATCCTGCAATACCCCTTCTTCGACATGCAGGCCGACGACGCCTTCAATTACGGCGCTATCGGTGTTGTGATCGGTCACGAGATGACGCACGGATTCGACGATCAGGGTCGCCAGTTCGACAAGGACGGCAACCTGAAGAACTGGTGGACGGAAGCCGACGCGAAGAAGTTCAACGAGCGCGCCAAGGTGATGTCAGACTTCTACGACAGCATTTACGTAGCGCCCGGTGTACACGCCAACGGCAAGTTCACGCTCGGCGAAACGCTGGCCGACTTCGGCGGTTTGCAGATCGCTTACCAAGCCTTCAAGGAGGCTACGGCCGGCCAGCCGCAAGAGGATAAGCTCGGCTTCACGCCCGATCAGCGCTTCTTCTTGGCTTACTCCTTCGTCTGGGCGGGCAACATCCGCGATGAGGAGATCCTGCGTCGCACGAAGACCGATCCGCACGCGCTGGGCAAGTGGCGCGTTAACGGCGAACTGCCGCAGATCGACGCCTGGTATAAGGCTTTCGGCATCACCGAAAGCAGCCCGATGTTTATCCCGAAAGAGAAGCGGGTAACGATTTGGTAACACATTCTTGATATGAAAAAGCGAGCCATCATGCTGCTCGCCGTCATGGTCTGCCTCACGTGTGCCGCGCGCCTCGTGGGGCAGCCTTTTCATGCCGGTGAGACAGCTCAACTGAGGGCCTTCCTGCGGCAAAACGCCGCCGACGAGGGCCGGAAAAACTTTCAGCAGTTAGGCATAGCCGACACCAACGCCATCGATTGGGCCACGGTGACGGGCCTGACGTGGGGGCCGGGCGGACGACTGACGGCGATCATTTGGAACGACAAGTATCTGGCGGGCGATCTGGATCTCTCCGGCTTCGACTCGCTGCGCGTGCTGCGTTGCCAGGTGAACAACCTCACGTCGCTGCTCCTGACGCGCGATTCAGCACTGGTGCATGTGGACTGTTACGACAACTTGCTGACGCGCATGGACATCACCATGAACGTCAACCTCCAGCACTTCTGCTGTCGCTACAACCGCATCGCCACGCTCGACGTGACGCGCAACCCGCGCCTCACGTTCCTCTGCCTGAGCGGCAACCCATTCACGCGTTTCGATCTCTCGAACAACCCCCTTCTGACGGAGTTTTACGCCGCCAAATGCAGTCTGGAGGAGATTGATTTCTCGCGCAATCCGCTCCTCAAACTCGTCTCTGTGCGCAGCAACAAACTGAAGCGCCTCGACGTATCGAACCTGGCCAACCTGCAGCAGCTCTTCTGCTACGATAACCAGCTGACGGAGCTGAACGTCAAGGGGTGCAAGTCGCTCCTGCACATAGCTGCTTACGACAACCGACTGACGAGGCTCGACCTCTCCGATTGTCGCGCGCTGCAGAACCTGCCGCTCTACAACAATGCCATCGCCGAGCTTGACGTCTCGGCCTGCCCCTACATCGACTTCATCTCCACCATGAACAACGGCATGCACACGCTCAAGCTGCCCCTGCTGCCGCTCAAGACGTTGGAGATCATGTGCGAGTCGAACCGCTTCACCTTCTCCGCGCTGCCCAAGCCGATGTATCTCCGCTCTTACACGCCGCAGGCGCGGAGGACGATCACGGCGCCGGCTGACAGGGTCGATCTTTCGAGCGAATACACCGTGCAGGGCGCCACGTCGGTCTACACCTGGCGCGACGGTGCGACGGAGGTCACCCCAACCCAGTCGCACGAGGGACGCTTCTCCTTCCCCGCCGCACTGTCTGGCCACACGCTCACTTGCGAGGTGACAAACGCGGCTTACCCGAAGCTCACCCTCACGTACGACGTGACGCTTACCGCGCCCACGGCCAACGTACTCCTCGTCGCCAACGATGCCCGTCCGACGGTGCACTCCGAGCGCGGACTGCTCATCGTCACCTCCGAACGCCCTCTGACGGCGCGTGTGTACACCTTGACGGGCGTGCAAGTCGGCACACTCCGTGTACAGCGCGGCGAAGCCAGTCTGGCGCTCCCGCCCGGCCTCTATATCGTCTCCCTGAGCGATGGCACGGCGCGCAAGGTGGTGGTGGAGTGACTCCGCCCCTTATGGATTGACAAGAGAAAGCCCCGACATACGTCCTTGTATGCCGGGGCTTTTCATAGGTTCGAGTTGCCCTCGCGAAGGTTAGGCCGCTTTATCTGGATCGATGACGCGCCATATAAAGGCCGCCAATGCTGCACCGACGAACGGGCCGACGATGAAGATCCACAGGTTAGCCAGTGCCGATCCGCCTTGGAAGAGCGCCGGGCCGATGGAACGTGCCGGGTTGACAGACGTACCCGTGTAACGGATGCAGACGAGGTGGACAAGTACGAGCGACAGGCCAATGGCCAGGCCAGCAAAGCCCGACGTGGCGCCGTTCGTCCGAGCCGTTGCGCCCAGCACAACCAGCACAAAGACACAGGTAAAGAAGATCTCGGCCAGCAGTCCGCTCGTGACCGAAATACCGCCTTGGAGATCGTTAGCGCCCGTGCCGCCTGCAAGCGACTCGGTGCCCGACGTCAGCAGCCACAGCACACACGCACCGATGATGGCACCAATGACCTGAAACAGCATGTACATGCCTGCGTCCTTGGCGCTTATCCGTCGGCTGAGGAGCATGCCCAGCGTAATGGCCGGGTTGATGTGGCACCCCGAGATGCCGCCAATGGTGTAGGCCATCGCTACCACGGAGAGGCCGAACGCCAGTGCCGTACCGAGGACTGTGCCTGCGTTGGCCGTGTCGGCACAGTCGGACGAACAATTCAGGCTGACAGCCACGCCGCAGCCCATCAAGACCAGCACCATCGTGCCGATCATCTCAGCTAAATACTTCTTCATAATAGGAAAACAGTTAATGGTTTTGAATCGCGGCAAAGGTAAGGGGCCTTATCCTGTCTTCCCGGATTTAACGCCCTACTTTTGCCCGCACAAAAACCAGAACCCAAATTATATGCTTACGTTTTTTCTATTCTTCGTCTTCGTCGTTGTCTTCCTCGTTGTGATGCTCGGCACGTCTGTGTTACGGATCATCCGGGCGCTCTTCTTCGGCGGTCGTGGTCCCTATAGCGCGGGCAATCCGTATGCCTCGGGCGGCACATCCGCTGGTGGCGCCTCAGACACCTCGTCGCGGTCGTACTCGTCTCGCACCTTTATTGAGGAAGACGAAACGGTGCCCCACCGGAAGAAAGTCTTCGCCGACGATGAAGGCGAATACGTCGATTATGAGGAGATACGCTGATGCAGCACCCTGTAGTCTCGTACGAAGAACGTACGGACCTTCCGCATACATCAAAATGAAGAAAACAGTGCTTGCGGAACTTCCGCAAACGTCAAAACGTCCTCTTTTCGATTTGCGGGACTTCCGCAAGCGCCAAAACGTTCTCTTTTCGATTTGCGGAACTTCCGCAAACGCCAAAACGTCCTCTTTTTGATTTGCGGAACTTCCGCAAACGCCAAAACGTCCTCTTCTTGATTTGCGGAACTTCCGCAAACGTTTTTCAGTCTGCCGCAAGCCGTTTGACCAATCATCATACTGAGTAACGGTCGTGCTTACAAGGCTGCCGTCCGCTAAGACATCTTTCTGCTACTTGTTTTACGATTAAAGCCCGGGGTTACATCGCCTCGGGCTTTTTTGTGGAGCGCCATTCTGTCGCTCTCACCGACTTCAGAACCCGAACACGTTGCGGGCGATCCAAAAGGCAATGGTGATGACGAAGTAGGTGCGGATGGCCAAGGGGCTCTCGAGGGTGGATCGGAGGCTGCTCGCGGGGTGGAGGTGGACATAGAGGCGGGCGCCGATCAGTAGGGCGAGGTAGGGCAGGGAGAGGACGAGCAGGGCATTGTGCGCGAAGGCCGACGCGAGATCGGCGTGCAGCAGGGCGTGGACTGCGCGCTGCGACCCGCAGCCGGGGCATTTGAGTCCGGTCAGCAGGAGGAACGCGCATTTGGGGAAGAAGACCGAGGTGGTCGGGCTGACGCGGTAGTAGATGATGGTCAGCGCGATCAGCAGTAGCGGCAGGCTAAGGATCAGCAGTCGTCGACGAGTAGGGTGTGGCATTGGGGGAGGGGCAAAAAGCGAGCGGCACGCCCGTCTATCGATTGAGTGAAGAAGACAGGCGCACCGCGTAAGTGAAACCGATGGCGAGTATGACGGATTAGGCATCCATGAACCCTGCAGCGGCGACTACAACAACAAAGAGGAGGTAGAGTAACACAAAGACGCCTCCGGAGACGGCTCCCCAGATGGCCCACTTCTTAGCGTCTTTCGAGGCCTTTTCGGCGCCCACATAGTCACCTACGGCATAGGCCGAGCTGACCTTTGTTGCATTGATGATGGACACAATGCCGAGAGGAAGGCAGCAGCAGATGGTGACGATGATGGCCCAAACGAGGTAGTTCTCCGGCATCGGCGGGCGCTGCATGTTCGGGTTGTAGGTCGTAGAGGAGGAGGCACTGTTACCGGCAGCCTCGAAAGCCGTCTGTGGCGACGGGGTGCTGGCCGAGGTGTTGTAGTTTGGCTCGCGACGGTTGTAGTTCGACTCGTCGACGGTGGTACCGCGGTCCTCGGCGAAGAAGGACTGCAACTCGGGGAACGTGCGTGCAGGCGCAAAGTCCAGCGCCTCGGAATGATACACTTGCGTGTCGGGATTGATAGGTTCTTTCTTCAAAGCATCGAGGGTGAAAGGACCCTGCTTCATGCCGTTCTTGAGGTAATAATATTCCTTTTCCATTATGAGTTTAGGGGGTTGATGAATAATCGGGAGAAAAACTAAGCGCGCTCGCTGCGCATGTCAGGGAAACGAAAAAGGCCGGGTAGATGTTCACGGCCACTCACGGCTATCCGGCATTTTTCGCTTTTCTCCCAGCGGTAAGTTCGAGCACGCAGACGAGGGCGAATCCGGCTACGGCCAGGGCGACGCCTTCCCAAACGAGGTGGTCGGGCAGGATGTTGGCCTCGATCAGCGGACGCACTTCGCCGTGACTGTCTACATAGGTCTCGATCGTCTCTTTCCACGGCCATACCTTATTGAGCGACCCAAGCATAAAGCCGCTCAGGACGGCAATGGTGACGTTGTGAAACCGATGCAGGGCGTACGATAGGGCGTGCGAAAAGAGTGAGATACCGATGGCTGCACCAGCGATGAAGACAAGCATGACGGGCAGATTGAGCGTCTTGACGGCCTCCATGATGTAGAAGTATTTGCCCAGCAGCACGAGGATGAAGCTGCCCGAGATGCCGGGCAGGATCATGGCGCAGATGGCGATGGCACCGCAGAGGAAGATGAACCACAGCGCGGAGGGCGTCTCGGCCGGCGTCATGACGGTGATGAACCAGGCAGCCACAGCGCCCACCACAAATCCCGCAATGCTCTTGACGTCCCATCGGGTGACTTCGCGCGAGACAAACCACGTGGAAGCCAGTACGAGTCCGAAGAAGAAGGCCCATACGAGCACGGGTTGGTGGACAAGCAGGTAGGTCACCAATCGGGCTAGCGAGAAGATGCTGATGCCGATACCGGCCACGATGGCCAGCAGGAAGTTGCCGTTGATGGCCTGCCAGAAGGCGCCGAGGCGGAAGGTGAAGAGTAGCCGTAGCGAGGCGGGCGATCCGATGCGTTTGATGGAGTCGATCAGTTCGCCGTAGATGCCGACGATGAAGGCGATCGTGCCGCCAGAGACGCCCGGGATGACGTCCGCTGCGCCCATGCCAATACCCTTGAGGGTCAGCAGGGCGTAGTCTTTAATTGTACGTCCCATGTGTGGTCAGTTCTGATAGAATTTATGATTCAAAATGTCGTCGAAGAGGTGGTTGCCCTCGGGGCTATTGCCCGAATCGGAGCGCTCCAGATCGCCGAAGCGGAGGAAGCGCAGATCCTCCAGCAGCTCTGCGTCCCACTCTCGCCCGCCCTTACGAATGGCACGGGCCTCGAGGATGAGTTTACCGACGATGTACTCGATCCGCTTTTTGAGGTCCAAGTCGAACGCCTCCGTGGCCTCTGCGGCGCTCGATGTGCCGACGAGTGTCTTAGCCAGATCTTGCAGCGAACCGAAAAGGCGATGAAACTCCTGACTGGCCTTCTCCAGGTCGTCGTAGCTGAGATCGTATTTCTCGGTGAAGCTGCGCAGTTGCTCGTTGACGAACCGCTCGTCGGCAATGAGTTCGAAGTAGGCCTCGACGGCCTTCTCGTAGTTGTGAGTGAAGTAGAGCAGGAAGGTGCGGAGCAGCTTGGCCTCGATGTCGTCTTCGTCGCAAGTCTGAGCGAACTCCAGCGAGCGGATGGCACGGTCGTATTCGCCGAGCTTAATCATAATGCGGCCGTGCATGAACCAGTAATCGCCGGAGTAGGGGTCGAGGTCGATCAGCTCCTCGCACTGTTCGGCGGCTTCCTGCCAACGTTTCTGGCGCTCGGTGTGATAGCAACGCTCCTCCTTGAGGGTGAGGTTTTCGGGGAAAAGCTCCAGACCGAGGTTCACGACCAGCAGGGCCTCTTCGTCACGATCCATCTCGACAAGCAAGCCGGACAGGGCCTCGTAGATTGCCTCCGTGTTCTCGTCCGTGGGCAGGCTGCGGAGTCGGGCAGTGGCCTCGTCTGCTCGGTCGGTGGCATAGAGACATTCCAGCTCCATCGCATCGAGGATCATTGCCTCTGCGTCGGCATGGTGGCGCAGCGAGGTGATCATTTGCAAGGCCTTATCGTACTCCTTGTCGTACATATAGAGCCGACATTTCATCGTCTGTATCTCCACATCCTCGGGGTGTAGCCTGAGCCCTAACTCCAGGGCTTGCGTGTAGCCTCTGCGATCGTCCTCTTCGTCGAAATGCTCGATCAGCTCTACAATCTCGTCGGCATCGAAGTAAGCCTCCGTGCCGTGTTCGCGCATCTCGTTAAATCGTTCCAGTGGGGTCATCGGTTCTTCTTCTTGCTCCAGGTATCGCGCAGGGAGACGGTGCGGTTGAAGATGAGACGTCCGTCGCGGCTGTCGGGATCGAGGTTGAAGTAGCCCACGCGTTGGAATTGGAAATGGTCGTAGGGACGGGCCGTGGCCAGATCTTCCTCTACGTAGCAGTCGGTGAGCACCTCGAGGGAGTTCGGATTGAGCAGCTCGAGGAAGTCACGGTCCTTCTCCTCCATAGGGTTCTCGACGGTGAAGAGTCGGTCGTAGAGGCGCACCTCGGCCTGGAGTGCGTGCGAGGTAGAGACCCAATGGATGGTGCCCTTGACGCGACGGTTACTTTCGGGCATACCGGTCTTTGTCTGCGGATCATATTCGGCATAAACCTCCGTCACCTCGCCCGCTTCGTTCTTCTTGCAACCGGTGCAGCGGACGATGTAGGCGCAGCGCAGACGCACCTCTTGACCGGGCGTGAGGCGATAGTAATTCTTCGGAGCCTCCTCCATGAAGTCCTCGCGCTCGATATAGAGTTCGCGGGTGAAGGCGATCGGGTGTGTGCCCTCGGCGAGGTTCTCCGGGTTGTTGACGGACTCCATCATCTCGACTTGCCCCTCGGGATAGTTGGTGATGATGAGCTTCACGGGGTGGAGCACAGCGGCTACGCGGCGAGCGGTGGCGTTCAGATCCTCGCGCACGGCATGCTCAAGCAGGGCTACGTCGATGACGCCGTCGTACTTCGTGTAGCCGATCATGTCCACGAAATTGCGGATCGAGGCGGGGGTGAAGCCGCGGCGGCGATAGCCACAGATGGTCGGCATGCGGGGGTCGTCCCAACCGTTGACGCGGTGCTCCTTGACGAGCTGCAACAGTTTGCGCTTGCTCATGACGGTGTAGGTCAGGTTGAGGCGGTTGAACTCCGTCTGACGGGTGCGGTAATTGTCCTCGGTCTTGAAGGGACTTTCGATGAGGCGGTCGATGAAGTAGTCGTAGAGCGGGCGGTGCACCTCGAACTCGAGCGTGCAGAGCGAGTGGGTGACGCCCTCGAAATAGTCGCTTTGGCCGTGGGCGAAGTCGTACATCGGATAGACGTTCCAGGTGCGGCCGGTGCGATGGTGCGGCGTTTTGATGATGCGATAGATGATCGGGTCGCGGAAGTGCATGTTGGGCGATGCCATATCGATTTTGGCGCGGAGGGTCATGGCGCCTTCGTCGAACTCGCCGCTATTCATGCGCAGGAAGAGGTCGCGACTCTCCGCCGCGGGGCGGTTGCGGAAGGGGCTTTCACGGCCGGCTACAGTGGGCGATCCCTTCTGCTCGGCGATGGCCTCGGCCGTCTGTTCATCCACATAAGCATGACCGTGATCGATGAGCCAGAGGGCAAACTCAAAGAGCTGACCGAAATAGTCGGAGGCGTAATAGATGTTTTCCCAGCGGAAGCCGAGCCACTGGATGTCCTCCTGGATGGAGTCGACATACTCGACGTCTTCTTTGATGGGATTGGTGTCGTCGAAGCGCAGGTTGCACGTGCCGCCATACTTACGGGCGATGCCGAAGTCGAGGCAGATGGCCTTGGCGTGACCGATGTGTAAATAACCGTTCGGCTCGGGTGGGAAGCGCGTCTGTACGCGTCCGCCGTTGCGACCTTCAGCGAGGTCTTTTTCTACCATTTGTTCGATGAAGTTGAGGCTCTTTTTGCCTTCCTCTTGGGGGGTAATCTGTTCAGCCATTGTGATGATGTGCTATGCGTTACGAATCCTGTTTAATTGAGGGCGCAAATGTAGCATGCGAATCGAGTCTCTCCGGGGGCGAATTTGCACCCCCGTAATACGTTCCGAGGTGGTCGGAATACGTTAGGGAGGTGGTCGGAATACGTTGGTGAGGTGGTTTTAATAGGTTCTGAGGTGGTCGTAATACGTTCGGAACCTATTGGAATACGTTGGTGAGGTGGTTCTAATA
>ERZ773009.640-NODE-640-length-25571-cov-9.830773_pt1 | contig 25571 bp, 28 predicted proteins | sample MGYA00580663_ERZ773009 | MGnify/ENA primary metagenome ERZ773009 (study PRJEB29015, sample SAMEA2737969) | human oral metagenome | biome: human oral; feature: human-associated habitat; material: dental | place: China | collected 2026 ... | reverse complement strand
TTTTGAGAAAGTGAAAAATTGAATAAGAAATTGACGAGGAAATGAGAAATCATTTTCTCGTTTTTTGTTTGTTTAAACCATCAAGGAGGGTCAAGTATGACACCAAATGAAAAGAAGTCCAGAGAAGCTATCATAGCTTTTCTGATGAAGGAGACAGGATCAACCCGCAAACAAACGCTTGAAAACATGAAAGAGCTAGAATCATTTGGCTTGATTGGATTTAATTCAAAAGGTGATTTTAGACTGAGAGAGGTTTGATTTATGAATGACATTAAAGTTAATCAGGTAGTCACACAAACTTTTTATCAAATTCCACAGATTTTCATGTCCCGGATTGATAAGAAGTATGGATCAGATGGAAAAATTGCTAAAAAAATCAAACTGACAAGCAGGTATGCAAAAGAGCTGTCAAATGATGCCAAACTAGCATACGGAGTTCTATATAACCGCTGTATGCTGAGCATTCAGTCCTACGAAGAAGGTAATTTCGATTTTGTAGATGAAACTGGTTCAATCTTTCTGATTTATACCATTGAGGATTTGATGGATATACTTGATCGTGGAAAAACGACCATCCATAAAATCAAGAAAGAATTAAAGGCTGTAGGTTTGTTACGAGAAGTTAGCCAGGGAGCCAATCGACCCAATAAACTGTACCTGCAGAATGTGGATGCTGACTTACAGGAATATGAACACTATGAAGCAAAAACTATTAGCTCAGGTCGTGACAAAGGAAAAATCGACTTTATCCATGTAAAAACTTTAGATGCTCAGGGGAATGTTGTTTTTGAGCAGCTGGCTAAAGCTGAAAAATTTGAAAATGGGGGTTCAAAAAATGAACGTCCAACAAACCCTATTAAATCAACAAAAAATGGGGGTTCAAAAAATGAACGTCCAAATTCTGATACACAGGGGGTTCAGATTCTGAACGGAACTAATACTGAGAATAGTAAGATTAAGATAGATAACGATACTAATCGATACGAGAACGAGTTACCTATTTCTTCTCTTTCAGATTCTGAGATTTTCCGAATGGGGCAACATGGTTTTCTATCCGACCATGCTATAAAACGGCTCAGTTTATTTGGACAGTATGCCAAGCCGCTTGAAAATAAAATCTATCAGGCTAAGCGTCAGGTGGAAAAAGAATATTCCAATTTACTGAGGGGCAGTCAGGATCAGATACTTGCTGAAATTTGGACTGCTGATCTGGAAAAAGAAATTGAGAAACTGATTTTTAAAATTCGGACAGGTGAGCATGAAGGTAAGCCAATCCAAAATATCCTTGGATATTTTTACAAAATGATGGTTCATTTTTGGAAAATGGCACTGTTGATTGAAGCAGAACAAGGATTTATCAGTATTACCGTTGTTCTGAAAGAACTTGAAGATAATCCTGATCATTCTTCAAGTTTGCAAAGTTATTACTATCCTGAAAAGTTATCAGAAAGCCAGCTTAATCATTATTTGTTTGTTTTGGGTAGCCCGCAAGGAGATTAAGAAAATGAAAAGTAGAAACATTCTTGAAAGAAATAGTGTAAAAAATGCTTTTGAGGCGGAACAAAAGAAGCCAGAAAAAAACTCAGTTTTATCAGTTTTATCAGGTCTTGCGTTATTCTTTGTTGCTACCTACTTACTTACAATGTTAGTCATAGTATTTTCTATGTCGATAGGCAGTCTGTTTTGGCTGATTTGGAATACAGTTGCTTTATTTCTTGATGCGCCAGCAAAGCCTATACAAAATTTCCTGCCTCTCGTGTTAGCTGCACGTTTTTGGGATATTAACCTTGTTATAACATCGACTCTGGGTCTCCTTTTCCTTATCTTCAACTGGGCCATCTACATTGACAGTAAGAAAAATAGAATATGAACAGGATGATGTGATGACATTGATTGCCTTATTTTGAGATGGGGAACGCAGGCTTGAAGCTAAAAAAGCAGCTCATAGAAATGCTGAACTGAGGTATGGAGGGGGAGGATATAGACGAAGAACAATCTGCTCCCAAATTGTGGACTATCAAGCGAAGTAAGGAGATAGAGATGAATAGCAACGAAAACAAAAAAGAAAAAGGTTTTAGCCTATCAGATCTCGCAGCATTTTTATTGATTCCTTTGCTGCTTACAAAGCTAATCCTAGTATTTTTCACATCGTTAGGCTGCCTTTTCTGGCTGATTTGGAATGCGATGGCTTTGTTTACTGAAATACCAGCAACACCTATACAAAATTTCTTGCCATTCGTGATAGTTAAAAACTTTGAAAACATATACATTTTCATTGCGGTTATTTTCTATTCTTTCATTTTGGTTCTCGTCTGGGTAATCAAAAAAATGAGAAACGAGGTACATCATGATAAGATATTTAAGTTTTTTCGTAAAAGGTTAGACTATGTTCTTGGCTTTACAGCAGGGCCAGCTTTGTTTGCTGCTATTTTATACTCTGTGGAACATTTTGAAGCAGCATTCATTGCTATAGTGGGCATACTAGCGATTGTCGTGCTTTCCTTTACTTTGCTGCCTGCTGAGACTCCAGGCGAAAAGCAAAAAAGAAAAGAATTTGTGGAGACTGTAACTTCTCTACTCATGGCATTTGTTATTTTTGCCACAGTCTATAACCTTATGAGGAATGGCCTTGTGTAATGATTACATTCCCTGACCTCAGCAAGTCAATAAACTGCTGAAGCACTTTGACAACTGAAGATCCCCTCTGCCCTGATACAGCGTGACTATGAGATACAAAATTGAGGGCGGAGTGTAAAGCTGAATACAGCCTCAGTCACAAATTGCATTAACGCAGGTTTGCCGTTTTGACCTTAAACGGTGCGCATGAAGTACGGATATAGCGAAAGGAGCTATACAGCATGGGTGTAAATCAACCTAAATTTATTCGAGAAGGAGAAAAGAATGAATAAATTTAAAGATCTTGCAGACAATGAAGTCTGCCTTAGAGATTTAAAACAACTTGGCCGTGAAGGTGGAGCGACAGCCTATCTTGATACAGGTGAAATCCTGGTTTTAAAACCAAAGTATGGCACCATTTCAAGACGGGCCTACGTTGCCGGAAAGTCTACAGTCGTTGAGTTAAAAGTTGAATACAAAGACATTTATACCGCAATTCGCACAATCACGAGAAATAATATTTTGATTGCGAAAAAATGTCGGTTTGGAATGACCAGCGTACTGCGACTAACCGGGACAGGCTACCACCGCACTAGAAAACAAAAAGGAGGAAGCAGATGACGGATTGGAAAGAAGAAGGTTGGAACTTTGAAAACCAGCACCAGTCCAGCCGTCAACCGAAAAAAGACAATGATCAGCCGGTCCATTTTCGGGTAGTGGAACATATCGCAATCCTATCCGAAAATGAAAAAGGCTGGCGGAAAGAACTCAACTTAGTATCGTGGAATGACTCTGAGCCAAAATATGATATTCGATCCTGGAAGGACGACTATTCACAGGTAGGCAAAGGGGTCACACTTTTTGAGGATGAAATCATCATTCTGGGAAAAGTGCTGCAGCAATTACCATTCATGGAAAAAAAGAAAGAGGAATAAACTAAATGGAAACAATCGTAAAAGTATTTCAAATTTTGCAGATCGTTATTGGTCTTATAGGACTTATCTGGGCCCTGGTAGGAGTCATTGAGTTTTTCGGTGGCCGGAATAACAACGATTCTATGCGCCAAGAAAAAGGAACCAACTTCATGATTAACGGTGCAGCGCTTGGGGGAATCACAGCTGCTATTTTCCAAGCTATTATTGCAACTCTTAACTCTATGCCAAAATAAAGCGAAAGGAGCTAGAGGAAATGGACAGTATTAGTAAAACTCTAGCGGCCTACAGTTCAACTGTTAATCAGTATGCGGATAAGATCAATGATGCGCTTCTTCCCATCGCAACCGTCATGATGTTGACCTTCTTTCTCTTTGATATTCTATCCTGGAACAGAAGGCTGGGACAGGAGGGAGGCACCCTGACCGTTCAGCTTTGGTTTGAAGTTGCTTTAGGGTATATCTTTGCCTATGTACTGGTTTATTTCAGTTCAGAAATTTTTGACATCATTGTCTTTGTCTTTAACAAAGGCATCGCCCTGGTCAACAGCGTCCTGCCAAAGACAGGTTTCAAGTCAGATATAGACACCTCAGGAGTCGGCGGCTGGATCATGAAGCAGATTGTGGAGCTAGTTGGTAAAGGGGCTCAGTTTGTCGGAGACATTAGTGCAGGAATCATCGCTTTCCTACGTTTTTTCCAGATGTATATCCTGAAGGCCGTAGCGCCGATTATCATGGCTTTCTTCATGTCGGAAAAGACGAGGAACATTACCGTTAGTTTTGTTAAACACTTTGCGGCTTATGCCTTCCAAGGCCTGCTGCTGGTGATTGTGATTAAGCTTTATCCGGCCCTGGTGTCAGATGATATGTTTAAAGCCGGAAACGGCGATCTAGTGACTGCTTTTGCCTCTATCGGCAAGAGCGTTGTCTATATTGTTTGTTTATTCGGCAGTCAAAAACAAGCGAAAACACTCTTAAATGCTATGTAAAAATCAAGCAAAGTATGGTAAAATAGTTCTAATATCTGAGGAGGTGAGAGATCATGGCAGAAACAAAGTATCAGATCCGGCGAATCGGGAATCGTATCAAGCTGTCCTTTCCGGAAGGTTCAGAAGAGCTAGCCCCTGCAGCTGTGCAGCCGATGAAACCAAAGAAGAGATACAAGACCTCTATTTGGTCCAAAATCGGGGCTTTCTTTAGCTTTGTCTTTTCCATCCTTTTTCTGGTGGTTGGTTTTGTCATAGCCACTCCTATTTTTATCCTGATTACCTTACGGAATTGGGTAGCTCTGTTTATTAGCTTTGCTATCTTTTGGTCATTGGTAGGAGTTGTGTATTATGGGATGATATTGAATCTTGAACTAACGACCGGTATAATATTTAACAATACATCTTTATCAATATTATTGCTTGTTTCTTTTATCGGGGCTATTTTCACTACCATAGGCATAAGAGACTGAAACTGAACTTAATAGGTTGAACAACACTTTGCAAGGCAAGGTGTTTTTTTTAATTGGCTAGAAGGAGGAAGAATGAACAACAAGCTAGGAAGCGAGTTTCTCAAGCAGTTTGACAACTACGAAAGACCGATAGCGTTTGGCATGACCAAACGCATCCTGGTCTTAGTCTTGGGGATTGTGCTAGTGGCAGCTACCACAGTGACCATCTCTCTGCTGGGACTCTCTGACATTTTCATGTACCTGGCCGCTTTTATCATTGCCCCGCCCTTTATCATCTATGGGCTGGGCTTTGATGAAAATGTCAGGGATTGGATTAGTTTTAACCTGAAAGTCCAAAAACGGGCTTATCTAACAGAATTTGAGGAAAAGGAGGAGTTCACAAAAGATGATTTTAAACTTTGGAGGAAAGTCAAAGAATTTGACGAAAGCTGAAAAGGAGCGCCGGGATCGTTTAAGACGAACCATGAAGGCTTCTACTCAGAACACTATTCAGTACACCAGCCTGCATGAAAACGGGCTGATGCACGTTGCCAAGGATGAATGGTCCCGGACCTATCGCTTGGGCGACGTGGCCTATCTGTCAGCTAACCAGGATGAAAAGAATGATGTGATTGATACACACGCAGAAGCCTTAAACTCCTTGGACCCTGGGTCCAACTTTCAGCTCTTGGTTATCAACCGGAAAATCGAAGATAACACGGTCGAGCGGATCAAATATGACGAGGTCGGAGATGGCTTTGACTGGGCCCGGCTGGAGTACAATGATATGATTGAGAGCCGCTTTTCAAGCGACTCAAAAAATTTCCGGGTTGAAAAGTATGTCACGATTGGCATCGAGGCCTACAGCCGGGAACAGGCAGACACCAATCTGAAAGAGATTGGCAGCTCTCTGGAAAACCAATATGCACAGATGGATATTGGCTTTCAGGAGCTGGACGGGAAAGAGCGCCTGGATGTCTTTGCGGAGCTGCTGCTAGGCAAGCACAAGCTCCCTTACACTTTCCGGGATATTGCCCTGGCTGACCTGCACACCAAGGACTTTATTGCTCCTAACCGGCTGCAGTTCCTGGAAAATCGGATGCGGATCAATGACGGAGTGGCCAAGGTCATGTATGCCCGGAACTTCCCTACCTTCCTGACCGACCGGATGATCAAAAATCTGACGGATGTTGGGGAGGAGCTGGCCATTACGGTGCAGGCTTCTCCCTATGAACCGGCTGCTTTTATGACCAAAATCCGGAATGCGGACACGACCATCAAGGCGGAAATGATTAAGGCCCAGCGGTCCGGTGCCCAGGAAGGGATAGACCAGGAGCTGGCGGTCAGCGGCCGGGCCAGGGAAATTTCTGAAGCCACCAGACGCTGGAAGCGAGAAATTGAGGAACACGATCAAAAAGCCTTTTCGGGCCTGATTGCCCTCTACTTCAGAGCAAACGACGAAGACGAGCTGGCTAGCATAACCGACAAGGTCCTGACGGCTGGCCGCAAGGTCGGGGTAGACTTCCAGGAATGCTTCTATTACCAGGAAGAAGGCCTGAACACGATTTTACCAATCGGCCATACCTTCTTAAACGTGAAACGTCGCTATATTCGGGATATGACTACTGAAAATCTTGCGACACAGGTTCCCTTTACTAATGTGGATTTGAAATCTGACAGTGATCGGGCCTTATACTACGGCCAGAATCAGCTATCGAACAATGTCATCACAGTAGACCGGAAAAAAGACCTGAATACTGGATCTGGAGTGGTCCTTGGTTCTTCCGGTTCCGGGAAATCCGTCACGGTTAAGAGCATGGAGATTATCCCAACCTATCTCAAGAACCCGGAAGACCGGATTATCATTGTTGATCCGGAAGATGAATACTCTGACATTGGCCGGGAGTTTGGAGCGCAGCTGGTAGATATTTTCATCGGCTCCAAGTCTCACCTGAACCTGCTGGACCTGCCGGACGTGAGCCAGCTCAAGGACGAGGACAACGACCCGATCGGAGATAAGTCAAACCTGCTCATGGGGCTGTTTGAGTCTATTCTGGATCAGGTCGGAGACGTTGAGTACACGATTATTGATCGGGTGACCAGGGAAACCTACCGCCGCTTTGCGGACAGCGATCGGACTCCCACCCTCAAGGACTGGCACGACATCCTGGAAGAACAGGAAGAGCCAGAAGCCCAGGAATTGGCCCTCAAGTCAGAAATCTACGCCAAAGGCTCCCAGAATATCTTTGCGCATGAAACCAACGTCGATATTACGGACCGGTTTGTGATTTTCAATCTGAAAAAGCTGACTGGGAAGCTCAAACCTTTTGCCATGATGGTTATCCAGGACTACATCTGGAATCAGGTCGTAGCTTCTCAAGGGAAGCTGACAACCCGTATCTACTTTGACGAAGTGCAGCTCTTCTTCAAGGAAGAAGCCCAGGCTATCTTCTTTACGGAGCTGTACTCACGGGTCCGGAAGTACGGAGCCATTGCGACCGCCATCACGCAGAATATTGAAACGCTGATGAGCAAGGAAGAAGGCCGGAAGCTGGTTTCAAACAGTGAGTTCATGATTTTGCTCAAACACAAGAAACAGGACCTTTTGGCCCTCTCCAGGGCCATTACTCTGACCCCGACCCTCATCCGCTACATTGAAAAGCCCAAGGCGAAAGGTACGGGCTTAATCGTAGCCGGTCAGGTGGTGGTCCCATTTGAAAACCCAATCCCCAAAGAGACCCGTCTCTTTGAATTGATTGCGACAGACGCTTAGAAGGAGGTAAACCGTTGTCGAGAGAAACAAGACGGGACGTACGGGAAGCCAAAGCGGAGTATCGGGAAGTCAAGTCTGAAATCAAGGCAACGAAAACCGCCTATCAGGAAGCTATCAAACGAGAAAAAGAACTTCTGACCCCGCAGACCCCGGCTGAACAAGACTACGTTACCAAAAAAGCAGAGGTCAGAAGATCCCTTGCGAAAGGGGAGCTGGCTGATTTAAGGGAAAAGAAGAAAGGAGCGAAAGCGAACAGAAACCGGGCTATTCAGCGAAACGGCGGAACCTTGCGACAAACGGCAAGCCGGACGGCCCATCATCAGGCTTCCCGTTTTGCGGATGACCTTTTCCAGGATAACGACATTCTGGATGATGTGGCTTCTGCCCGGCGGACCATTCGCCGGACTCATGCGGATGTCAGACGGGCCAAGACAGCCGGCCGCCATGCAGTCAAAATCGGTCAAGGAACGACCAGGGCTATTTATGGAGCTGGAAACCGAACGTATAACCTGGTCCAGGGCCGAGGCTTCACCCGAACCCCGGTCGGCAGCCGCTGGGAAACCAAGTTCAGAAATAAGTACCAGCGCCTGCGGGCCCGGTTAAGAGTCAAGCCAAAGGGCAAGGCTCTGAATGCTGCTGGGAAAGTGACCGCTAAACTGGGGAAGCTGGCCTTAACGGTCCTCAAAAATCCGCTATCAGCTAAAGCCTATCTGATTCTGTTTATCGCTTTGATTATTATTGTTCTTTTAGGCGGCATCTTTGGGGGCGGCAGCTCTACGGTTTCACAGAATGAGTTTGACCTGACGGATGCCTGGACGCACCTCAGCAAGCTCGATAGGGAAAAGTCAACTGATGAAGTTGATTACTGGAGCGATATAGACTCAGTCATGATGTTTATGGGCTATAAATACAGTGATTACAAACTGGATAAGCCCTATAACAAAAAGAAAGGAATGCTGGAGTTCGATAAGCCTTATCGAGACTTGCTGACGGATATTTGGAATGAAATGAATGGAGATAAGGACAATCTCCAAACGATGGAGGAATTGACTAAATCCAGCAAGCATGACTATATCAAACTTTCTAAAAAGGATCAGGAAGAGTTCAGAGAGGTGGTCGAGCAAGCCAAGCAAGTTGGCTTTTACATTAACTATAATGACTTAGAGCATCCGTTCTCGAAGGAAACATCTGACGAAACTGTCGAAGGAGTCACTATCACAAAGCGCTTTGGTTACGAAAGTAAGGATAAACTTTATGAGGGTTCTGTCTTACAGGCTTCTAAAGGTTCTCCAATATACGCAACCATGCCAGGTACAGTAGAAATCAAAGACGGAGACTTTATCATCAAGGATAAAAAGCGGGAATTCACCTACAAAAAAGTAGATAAAGCCCGCTTTAAATCCGGTGATAAAGTTCTGCCTGGGGATGAAATCGGAGCGGTTGGTTCGGAAGATGGCCAAGAGGTCTTTTATAAGAAACTCAAGGATCGGAAGAAAAAAGAATGGGTCTATGTCAATCCAGGCTTTTATCTTCCAAATGCCAGCTATACACAGACAACGTCGGTTCTAACGAACATTGAATTTTCAGGGGATGTTGCTCAACGAGTGCAACAAACCTACAAACTCCTGAAGAAATACAAGCCTAATATTACAAAAAAAGCTGCATCCGCTATTATGGGTAACTTTCTGACAGAAAGTAACATTACAGCCAAAAGAGCTGAGGGAGATTATCTAAATCCCCCTATTGGAGCTTCTGCAAATTCTTGGGATGATCCTAATTGGATTTCATTAAACGGGCCAGCTATCTATAATGGCCGATATAGAAATATCGTTCATCGAGGGCTTGGACTTGGCCAGTGGACGGACACTGAAGACGGTTCTCTCCGTCATACCATGTTACTTGATTATGCAAAAAGTAAAAACAAAAAATGGTATGACTTAGAGCTGCAAATCGAATTTATGTTCAAGGGTGATAGCCCTTATTACATTGAGATAGTCAATCGTATTAGCGAGAGTAACGATGACATCTCCCAATTGACCAAAGAATTTCTTGTCAATTGGGAGGGAAATCCTGGCGATAAGTTACTACAAAGACAGGACAGTGCAAAGCAGGTTCTTTCTTATTTGGAAAATGGCAGTGGTAGCGGAGGAGCTTCCTTTATCAAGCCAAACGGCAAATATGCTCCAATTTTCAATCAAGATTATTGGGTGATGCAGCCGTATGGCTTCACTCCGTGGTCATCAGGAGCCGGTGGTGGTCTTTACGGGCCATCTGGCGGGAAGCATACGGGTGTAGATTTAGCACCGCTGAGCGTCCAATATGGGACGTCTGTATTGCCGGCAGATGTGCCGGTCTACTCTATCACAGATGGAACCGTTTATAACACAGGATATTCTGCTGTTGGTGGTTATCAGATTACGATTATACCAGAGGGAACTAATCAATATCTTTATTACGGACACTTAAAAGAACAGCCAAATCTAGCTTCTGGAACAAAAGTCAAGGCTGGTCAACAAATTGCTCTATTGGGAAATTCAGGTGCTACAACAATCTACCACGTACATCTAGAAATTAGTCCGACTCCAGCCATCGGAACCAGTGCTAGTCCGGATCCATCTGCCCTCATTACAGGTGGCCCCGCTCTAGTACAAAGCCAACAAATCAAAGTTAAACAATAAAAGGAGTACACATGATTGACGAAAGAAAGGTAAAATTCTTTAAACTCATTGGATTGGGAGGGGGTATTGTTTTGATTCTTCTCCTGATGTTCTTCTGGCAAAGTGGCCACAAAAATAGTTCTAATGAGAGCAACAGCCAGATTGCCAGTCGTCAGGTAACAGAGTTTTTAAAGGCCTATTTTAACAAAGACAAGGTAGGCTCAAATCGAGAAGACTATCAGCCTTACTTGACAAAGCAAGCCTATCAGGAAGAGTTGGCCAATGAGGAGGATCCAGGCTTTAAAGTCCGAACATCCCTCATGCAAAATTTCCGCTACAAGTCAGCTAAAATCTATGTAGGTACGGAGGAACCGGTTGTCTTTGCGACTGTGACCTATGATTATGATAGTGTGAGCCAGAAGAAACGGGAGGAAGACCAACAAAAGACAGTCCGAACAACCAATAGCTACAGCCTGAAACTGACTTATAAGGAGGTAGACGGAAAGCAGCTGATTGATAAGATTGAGATTGTCAATCTCAATCCGGTTGGGGAAGCTGGCCAACAAACAGATGAATATGCGCCAGGAGTCATCAACCTAGAAGATATGAATAAGGAGGAGTGAAATCATTGCTAGACCTTAAAAAAATTAAGATTTTGAAAATCGTTGGTTGGATTTTACTAGTCATTCTGGCAGCCTTAATCGGATTTTCAGCCGGTCAAGGTTCCACTAAGACCAAGACACAAGAAAAGCCAAAGCAAAAAACAACCGTTGCCAGCAGTTCTTTTAATGTGAAACAGAAAGATGTTGAGGAATTTCTGCTCAACTATTACACAAAAAAGGATCTAGGGGAAAACCGCAAGCGCTACAAGGAATACATGACCGAAGGTATGTATTCCCAGGAAGTCGCCAAAGAAGATGAACCTCAAAATCAGACTTATAAAGGCTTTGTCGTAGATTTTGAATATCAAGGTTCAGAAATCTATATTGATGAAAAAAATCATCAGGTGCTTGCTCAAGTACGTTACACGAACACGTTACTAGACGAGAAGAAGAACTATGACTCAGCTGTTAAAGACGTTCAAAATGAAACTGTCTTAAAGCTGAGCTACTCTGAAGATAACGGGAAATTCAAAATCAGTAAAATTGAAACAATGGCTCTAATGGATTTGCCTTCTTCTACTGGGATAGCCTCTCAGTCAGAAACAAGCCATCCAGAAGAAGAAACGACAACGACTGCATCAAGCAGCTCAAGCAACTAGAAACCGAAAAGGAGAGAAAGAATGGTCACTAGAAAATCACAACAACTGAAAGCAAAATTGGAGAAGCTAGAAAAGGATTTAGAAAAAATCAAGAGTCAAAAGGCTCAACTTGCTGAAAAAGAGAAAGACTTGCTGAAGCAGCAAAAAGCTACTGATGCTGAGTATATTCTCGCTTTGATGGCTGAGTCCAATAGAACAAGAGAAGAGTTTGAACAATTTGCACAAGTCAAGGCTGCTAATGCTGAGAATGGCGGTGATGCTCATGTTCCGACTCACTAATATTCAGACTAGACAACAAGAAACATACACCAATCGGGATGAACTCCTGGCTAATGTCAATGAAAAGTCTGTCTGGGCAGAAGACAGAAGAGAGTCCTTCATGTTGTTTCTGGAGCAGGTCGCTGAAGATGGCTCTATCCTAGACACGATGAATTTGATGCTTCCTTTGCAGGCGATAGTAGAAGAAGCTCTAGCCGGTTTCGGACTGAAGCGAGAGAAAAAAGGCTTTTCTTTGCTTCAACGGAACAAGTCGCAGACGGCCTCGTTCCAGGAAGAACCCAAGAAAGAGCTGGAACAAGAGCCTAAAAAGCCAATCTCAGCACCTCCATCTAACAATAACCCTTTTCAGGTTCCCCAGGAACCGGCTAAAACAATTCAGCCGACTATTCCTGTTGAACCCCAGAAAGTTGAACTGCAACCAAAAGCGAATAATAAAAAAATTGCCCCTCAACCAAAAGGAAAACAGAAGTCTACTGGTTTCATTTGGAAAATCGCTGCTATTGGAGCGCTAGGCTTATCTATTGGCACTCTTGCTCTATTACCAGCTCAAGCGGCAATTAGTAATCAGAAGCTGACAAGCCAGATAAAGCAACTGGAGAAAAGGCTAGCTGATGAAGAGTCTCAGGGGCAGGTGGAAGCAGTAGGACGCTTCTTCATTGCGAACTACTACTCAGGAAATCAAGAAAATATAACAAATTTTCTGAGTAAGAAGATGAAATCGGAAGGAGTAGAAGTCAAGTCAGAACAGCTACAGTCAACCATCTATGAAAATCAGAAAGTCACCAAAGATACTATTTCAGTAACTTTTGTGGTCACTACTAAGGGAGCAGATGATAGCATAAAAACAAGTCGCTTAACTCTCCCTTTCAAGATCGATAAAAAATCCGTTTATGGCTATGTCCTGGACGGTCAGCCAAAAACATCAAAATTTGGCAGATAATGGAATATAACTATAAATATAATTATAAACATAATGAGGTATAAAAAATGAAAAAATGGACTAAACTTATCGCACTATCATCTGTTGCAGTATTGACTTCAGCAAGCTCTCTGACCGCTTTTGCGAATGACAGCTCTGCAACTGTGCCAGCTTCTACTGACGTGCCAGCGGTTGTAACAGTTCCTTCAACCGGGGAAATTACACCAACAACTCCGCCAGTTTCTGACACAACAGCGCCATCTGTTCCAAGTCAACCCACTCAACCAACTACAGAAACAAGCGTACCAGCAACAAGCAATGACAACGTAAAACCTACTCAGCCAGCAACAAATAACGACAATGCAAAGCCTTCTCAACCAACAACCAGCAATCCAACTGATAGCACGACAACCCAACCTGCTTCAACAGACACTGCTGCTGGTTCTGGTGTAACAGTTCCAACAGTTGACGGGGGATCTGCGGTCTTGACCCCAAATATTAGCGTTCCGACTAACAATCCTAACGTTTCAGCTCAAACAGCTGCAGATACCGGAGCAAGTCAGGTCGGAACGACTTCTCAAGTAACTGGTCAGGTTGTGGCGAATGTCAATTCTGCATCACCAATCCAAACAAACACGGGCTATCAGGTAATCTCTACAAAGGATAGTCAAGTTGTGGTTGCTTATGCAGACGGAACAACTGATACCGTATCAGCTGAAGTGGTTGGTGGTACAGTCAATGCGGATAAGACAATCAGTCTTACTAATCAATCAGGAGAAAAAGCAACCTTACCAAGTACCTCTCTGCAACTCCCTTATACTGGCGAAAAAGAAGAAATCATGATGTCCTGGGCTGGAGCTGGTTTGCTAGCTGTAGTTGGTGCTTATTTTCTCAAGAAGAAATCAGCTGAAATCAAATAATCAAATAGAGCGGTCAGTTAAGAAATAATGACCGCTTTTTTTAGAAAGGAGCGTAGGAATGGATCAGGAAAGAGTTGCAACAAAGGTAGTAGATGTTTATAAACTGACTGGTGAGTTGTTTTTAAAGACTATGTACCAAATGCTTGAGGGCAGCTACCAAAAAGTAAAAGAGCGAGCTGAGAGCAAGGTATTTACTGATAAGGCTAACTGGAATAAATTCATGGCTACCAGTGAGACAAAGCACTTTCAAACATTCATGGTTAGTGAGGTTAATTCTGATCGGCTAGAGGAGTATCTGAAAGGCTATGAGGTTGGTTTTGCTGTCAAGGACAATAAAGACGGCACCTGTACCATTGCTATCGATGCAAAAAATGTGAAAGCTCTGGAGGCTAGTTTCAAAGGGGTTATAAATGATTTAACTGATCCTGGAAAAGCTGAGAAGCTCACAAATAACCTGGTTAAGAACCCAAAAAATATGAACCTTCAGGAAAAATTGGCTTACTATAAGCAGCAAGTAAAAGTTGAAATTCAAGCTAAGTCTGTTGAAAAAGCAGTTATACCTAAGAAGACTCTAGCTAAAGATGATAGGGGGTTATAAATGACTACAGAGCAAAAGAAGCGGAAATTTTTACCTTATCTGATAGCTGGACTAATCTTTTCTTATTTGGCTCATTGGCTGGTCAAGCTATATGATCTTGCACCAGCAACAGAAGGAGCTATTATCTTTGATAATGCTCGCTTAGACTGGATGCTGGAAAACTGGAGTAGTAAATCTTTAATTGATTTTAGCTTCACTGCCGTTAGTTTGTACGGAGCAGGAATTGCTTTATTTATCGTTCTAATGTTCTATCTACGGATAGGAGACAGAGGACGCTATCGATACGGTGAAGAATATGGTTCAGCTCGTTATGCAACGGTCAAGGAGCTGGCCAGCTTTCGGGATAAAGAACCAGAAAATGATATGATTTTCACTCAAAATGCCAGAATGGGGCTATTTAACAAACGGCTGCCTTTCAATCGTCAGCTTAACAAAAATACACTGACAGTAGGCTTGCCTGGGGATGGTAAGACCTATACCTTTGTAAAACCTAATTTGATGCAGATGAACGGCTCTTTTGTGGTTACAGATCCCAAAGGGCTTTTAGTTCGAGAGTGCGGAAAAATGCTGGAAGATAATGGCTTTACAATCAAGATTTTTGACCTGGTAAACTTCATCAATTCCAACCAATTCAACGTGTTCCACTATATGCATGATGAAATGGATATTGACCGAGTTGCAACGGCTCTAAAAGAAGGTACAAAGGTTTCAAATAACCTGGGAGAAGATTTTTGGAATAAAGCAGAAATGCTCCTTACCAGGGCATTGATTGGCTTTCTTTATTTTGACGGTAAGGTTTTAGGAAAGTATGAACCTAATCTCCCTCAGGTGGCCGATCTTCTGAGAAATATTCAACGAGAGCATGAGGACGTTCCTAGCCCGGTTGAGCGAATGTTTGAAGAGCTAGAAGAAGAACTACCTGGAAACTATGCTTGCCGACAATGGCAGCTCTTTATAGATAACGCAAAAGGTCGGACAGCTACATCTGTTCGTATCATGGCGACAACTGTTTTTGCAGCATTTGACCATGATGTCGTTAGAAATTTAATCTCTCGTGACTCAATGGAAATGGAAAAATGGCAAACAGAGAAAACAGCAGTCTTTATCGCCATTCCTGAAACAGATAAGTCTTTCAACTTCATTGCAACGGTCATGTTTACCATGATGTTTAGAGAGTTACCGAAAACGGCAGACAAAATTCTCCAGGGGCTACATCCGACTTGCCAGCCAGAGGACTTACTTCATATTCGCTTAATTTTAGATGAATTTGTCAATTTTGGCCGCTTTCCATTTTTTACGGAAGTTCAGTCTTCTGTACGTTCCCGTGAAATATCGATAGATATTATTATTCAAGCGATTAGCCAGCTAAAAACGGTGTATAAAGACCAGTGGGAAACAATTTTCAATAATTGTGCTACACTGCTTTTTCTCGGAACCAATGATGGGGATACCATGAAATACTTCTCAATGAGGAGTGGGAAACAGACAATCAATGTAAAAAGTCAGTCGATCACTCGAGGAGCGCAAGGATCCAGCAGTCAATCCATTCAAACCATCCAACGGGATTTATTAACTCCAGACGAGGTGGCCAGAATAGGAGTAGACGAGGCTCTAGTCTTTATCTCTAAGCAGCATGTATTCAAGGATAAGAAGACCGACGTGCAGCAGCATCCACGGGCTAAAGAACTAGCTAATAGCCCTAGTGATAAAAATTGGTATCGCTATATTCGGTCAATGTCAGATATGGATGATTGGGATGCTAACGTTAAGCACACTTTCGTACCTGAAAAAACTGAAAGAGAAGTATTAGAAACAGAATTACCGCTAGAGGTAGAATTTTAGAACGATGAAACCTGTTGTAGATTTTCAGCAGGTTTTTATAAGTGGAGGAAAATCAATATGCTCGAAACAACAAAATACACAAGGGGGATTGGTTATTTTGAAACGATTTTTTCAGCCGTTGAATTGTCAACGATGGCAGAAGCATTGAAACAATTTGCATTACAAGGGGATATTACAGCTACTGATGAACCTGGGGATGTTTTAAATGCTTTTGTTGCATCTTTGGTTCAGACAGCGGATTTTGAAGATTTTCAGACGGTTGCGACTCAATTATTCAGCTTCCCTAAAAACTATCAAGGAAGTTTGGAGGTTGAGCAAGTTCAACCATCTAAAAAAGAATGGCAGTACCTGCAGGAAAATATAAAACAGCTCCTCCAGGTTCAGCCAGAGAAAGAAGGTGGCTTGAATGGCTAGTGTTGAAGAATTAAAAAGACTTTCAATCCTTGATGTTGCTGCAAGTCTTGGAATACAACTCAAAAGAACTGGTTCTCATACTTACTCTTGGGTTGAACACGACTCTTTTACCATCAATGCTCAAGAAAACTATTTCAACTGGTTTGCTCGTTCAAAAGGTGGTGATGTATTTAATATGGTGCAAGTCGTCCAGGAAGAATTGACAGGCCAGCAAATTTCTTTTAAAGAGGCTAAACACTTTTTAGAAGAGGGAAATTTTGAGGTATTTGATAGCAGCAAGATACCAGAAAAGGAACCTTTTAAAAATTATTTAGAACCCTATGAAACAGAATTTACTGAAGCAAGAAGCTATCTAAAGGATGTTCGGGGCTTGAGTGATGAAACGATTGACTTTTTCGGTGAAAAAGGAGTCTTAGCTCAAGCTACAAAAAAGACAGGCAATTACTATGAGCCTATCATTGTCTTTAAGAGTTTAAACGGCCAAAATGAGGTCGTAGGAGCTTCTTTACAGGGGATAAGGGAAAATCATGACCTCTACGAAAGAGGACGCTTAAAACAGATTATGAGAGCTTCTGACGGCCTAACAGGAATGCATATTGACATTGGTCAGCCAAAGCGTCTTGTATTTGCAGAAGCTCCCATTGATTTAATGAGTTACTATGAGCTGCACAAAGGTGAATTATCTGAGGTGAGACTGATAGCAATGGATGGCTTGAAAGAGTCAACCATCAGCCGGCACGTTGCTGAACTCTTGTATGAACTAGGAGAAATCAAAGCCCAGGTCAAACCTGAGAACTATTCAACCTTTCTATCTCAAACAGCAGAGGTTACAGATTTTTTCAAAGATGGGAAACACCAGGAGCTAATCACTTTAGCAGTAGATAATGATACAGCAGGTAATACTTTCATCAATCGCCTAGCCGATAAAGGAATTTCTTTCAGTTCAGATTTGCCATCAATGCCAGCTGGTAGGGATAAAATGGACTGGAACGATGCCTTAAAGGAGAGCAAAGAAAAAGCTCTTGACCGAAGCCAAAAGCCAAATAATAACATTGGGGGCGAACTAATCAATCGCAATTCCGGTTATTTAGAAGGCGAACCTTCAAGGACAGCACCACAGCCTGAAGAGCCAAAGGCTCAACCTGATTTTCCTGCCAATGTTCAATTATATTTTAACATTGACCGGCCTAAAAAGTCAAGTGTGCGCCTTAGAAAAGGCTATCACTATGCGACGAATAAAGATATTCGTTTTCTAAATCGTTATGCGGATGATATTCAAAAATCAGCTTCCTGGTATCTGCAGGAATTAGCAAATAGCAAGGTTACTTATTTCTACCAGGACAAGGAAGATGTTCAGATGCTTCAGGTGAATTTTGAAAAACATCATTGGATGCACTTGACGGGGATTGCTCCTGTATATTCTGATTGGGTGGATAACCTTTCTGAGCAATTTATAGAAGATGTAGCAGCAGGAAAAGGGAACTTTGCCAACTTGAGCCTGGGGCTAGGGTTTAGAGATAAAGTGAAATTGATGCCATTGTTGCCTGAAATTTTTGAAACAGACTCCTTTGTCTTCGATGATTTGTCTTCCGTTGAGAAGATGGGGCGCTTGGATGTAGCTAATGCCATCCGATCGGATGATCGGGATGTGATGCTGGCTTTCAGGACGGATGATAGCTCTTCTTTTCCAGCAACTTTACTGAAGCCTAATCAAACACTTAATGTTGAGTTAGACGCTCTAAATCAAGAAAAAACGATTTTGGGAGTCTTTGTTGAGAAGAACAACGAAATCAAAACTCTATCGGTAAATAAAGAGTTTGTTGTTGATGGCGGCCAGCAAATGCTTGAAACCTTGAAGCAACATCAAGGAACAGAAATTTTAAAGGAGAATTTATCAATGCCAGAAAATCAAGAACAAAATGTATTGGATCGTTTTCAGCAAAATTCCAAAAAGGAAAGAAGTAACCAGACAATATCAACAGTATACAGAAGTAGCGGTATTGAACATGGTACATTTGATGAGTTTAAGGAATTTGTATTAAACAAGTTAGAACTGCCGAAAACGAAATCAGAATTTGGGGAAGAATATGATTTGATAAAGGCAACTTTAAGTCAACCACTATCTCCTAAAATGTTCATCGAACACAGCATGCATTCAACTTTAGAAAGTATTGAAAGTATCAATGGGTTTGAGATTAGGACACCTTTTGATTTGGAGGCTTTAAACGACGACGGCACACTGAATATGAATAAAGTAGAAAATGTCTTAGCAGAACGTGAGTCCCAATTAGAAAAAGATCAAGCGATGGATCGTGCTTTAGAAGCGTATGAGGCACAACAAGAGGTATTGATTGAACAGAATGAGAAATGGGGTATTGCAGAATTTGAGAAGGACTCAGACGGGGACGGAATTCCAGACGTTGTAGAGCGTAACATGGGAACCAATCCTTATAGTCCAGATACTGACGGAGACGGAAAGTCTGATCAGGAAGAAATTTCTTACGGCTCAAATCCTTTGGCATCTGATAACTCTAACAATGAAAATATTTCTTCTTCCGGTCAGCAAAAAACAGTTGCTGAATTGATTGCTGAAAAAGATAGTAAAGGTCTTGCCCAAGTTCTAAAAGAAGGAGTAAAAGATTATTTCAAGTCTGACACGTACAAGCAATATTTATTAGCTATGAGTAAGTTTCACAATTACTCGCCGCTGAATATTCAAATGATTTTGAGACAAAATCCAAGAGCTTCTTATGTTGCATCTTTCAAAAAATGGAAAGATGAATTTAGCAGAAGTGTTAATAAAGGAGAAAAAGCATTGCGGATTTTTGCTCCTATAACAGTGAAAAAAAGAGATCCAAAAACGAATGAGCCGCTGCTTGATAAAGACGGAAACGAACAAACTTATACATCTTTTAAGCTCGTTCCAGTCTTTGATGTTTCTCAGACAGACGGGAAAGAATTGCCTAAACCAGTCTATGAATTGAAAGGTTCTTATCAAGATTATGGCAATCTTTATAAGTCTGCTAAAGAGGTATCAGAAGCTAACGGTATTTCGATTTCTTTTAGCGAAAACACAAAGGGAGCCAAGGGGTATTACTCGCCTGTCAGCAATGAAATTGTTATCAAAAAAGGCTTGTCTGAGCAGCATACGTTAAAAACTATCTTTCATGAAATGGCGCATTCAGATTTACACAATTTGGAAAAACGAGCGGAAACTCCATTTAATTTAAGCACTGCAGAATTGCAAGCGGAGTCAGTAGCCTTTGTTGTATCTAGTCATTATGGACTTGATACAAGCGAATATAGTTTTGGATATTTGGCAAGTTGGACGCAAGATCCAAAAGGTCTTAGTGACTTAGAAGGGCAAATCAAAATTGTTCAAAAAGAAGCTGATAGTTTGATTTCTAGAATTGACCAAGCTCTTGAAAAGTATCAAAGCAAAGAATTGACTAAGGACGCTTTTCAACAAAAGCTAGACCGATTGAAAGAGCAATCCAAGGAACAAACTTTAGAGTCAAAAGAGAAAGAGACGGCGAAAGATGAAATAAAAAAAGCCGAGAAGAGCGACAATCAGCTGAACCTGTAAAGGATATTGTCGCTCAATTATCTGACGGCTTTATGCAACGAAGAAAGACCACGGAGGAAACATGAAATGACAGAAAATGTTGAAACAACTCTACTGCTAAATCTATTCTATTTTGAGAATGGACGTTACAGCAGAAATGAAGATTTTATTGCAGCAAAACGCAGAAAGGCTATTGCTTTACTGGACGAAGATGCAGAAGATTTGAAAGAGATTGATCCAGAATTGTCTCTAGAATATACAGAGACGATTGACTATCTGGACTCTATTTCTGATGAAGCCTATCAGGCTGTTAAGGTCGATTTGCTTTCAAGAATTGAAAGCAAATAACGTCCAAAGGACGGACAAGGGGCTTGGGGATTTCCCCAAAACTTTGAAAGGTTTTCCTGCTCCTAAATTGGCAAAATGCCAGTTTTTGGAGTTTGGAAAATCTTTTAAAATGCGTGAGGTGGTACCACCTTGCTATGCTTGCCAGTTTGAAAAGTATAAGCGGTAGGGATGCAGATGTCAAGAAAAACTGAAGAGGTATTTTTATGAGTGATGAAAATAAATTATATCGGAAACACCAACTAAAAATGCGGGTGACTCCAGAAGAAAGAGATTTAATTAAGCGCCGAATGGAAAATCATAATTTCACTAACTTTAACACCTACGCTCGCTATATGCTGCTGACTGGTGAGGTAGTGACGGTAGATTATTCAGAACTAATTAAACTGAGAACAGAGATAAATCGGATTGGTACGAACATCAACCAGCTAGCAAGATATGTCAACACGAACGAGGAAATCAGCTTAGAAAATTATCAAAACTTACAGCACTCACTCGCAGAAGTAAAGCGTTTGATGGAAGAAAATTTTAACCATGAAATTTCTCAGATTGATAAGCTGCTAAAAGAAAGACGGGGGTAAAAATGTCTTGGTCGTAACAAAAGTAAAACAAATAAAATCAGTCAATAAATTAGTTGAAGGTCTGAAATATATCAAAGATGGAGCAAAAACGATTGGAACAGAATTGCTAGATTCTGACTTGAATTTTCCTATCAAAATTGTTAATGGTCAGCCCGTCTCTCAGCTGGTTTCTGGAAATTTGTTGGTCGATGTGGACTCAGCCTTTTCTGAAATGATGCAACTCAAGCAGCTGGCCAATATAGAGAAAGGTCGGCCTATTAACAATGAAGAACTTTCAAAAAATGATGTTTTAGCTCACCATGTTATCCAGTCCTTTTCTCCTGAAGATAATCTGACACCAGAGCAAGTTCATGAGATTGGACGAAAGACTGCGCTTGAATTGACAGGTGGAAGCCATCAGTTTGTTATTGCAACTCATTTAGATAAAGGCCATCTACACAATCACATTTATATCAATTCGACTAATTCGATTACGCTTAATAAATTTCGTTGGCAGAAAAAAACCAAGAGTGCCTTGGAGAAAATTTCTGATAAACATGCGGACGTTGCTGGTGCTAGTATCATAGCTGTAAAAAATCCTTTTGGTCATAAGGAATACGCAGCTTATCGCAGAGAAAATTCATTCAAGTTAGAAATTAAATCTCGGCTTGAGTTCTTGCTCAAACACTCAACCAGCTTAGACGATTTTCAGGATAAAGCAAAAGTCTTAAATTTAGCGGTTGACTTTTCTGGGAAGTATGCAAAATACAAATTGCTAGATCAAGAACAGAAGAGGAATACTAGAGACAGTACCTTATCCAAAAAAGGACGGTACTCTTTAGATCAAATTAGGGAGCGCCTGGCAAAGAATGAAATTGTTCATCCTTTAGAGAAAATCAAAACTGAATATGACAAGCTGCAAGCAGAAAAAGCTGAGGACTTTGAAAAGAGGGTCAAGATTGAACCGTGGCAAGTCGAGTACGAGACAGACTCAGGTATCTATCTACAAATTCAATACGGGATAGCAAACCAGGGAACTGTAAAAATTCCTAACCGGCTGATTGATAAACAAGAAGATGGCAGCTTTGATATTTTTATCAAAAAATCTGACTTTTTCTATTTCATCAATCCTGATAATTCTACTAGCAATAAGTTTATGAAAGGCTCAACCTTAATCAATCAACTGGCTTATGAGAGCGGCGAATATGTGCTGACTAAAAATCCTCATATTTCAAAATTGGAACAGTTAGTCAAGGAATATAATTATCTTGTCAGTCACAATGTCTCTGACTCAGACCAGTTTCATGATTTAAGGGATCGTTTCATTGAACAGATTGAAGAAACGCAACAATCTCTCAAACGTTTAGATGATAAAATTGAACGACTCAATAAGATAGCCTCTGCCCTGGAAGATATTCATTTGGAAAACCCTATCGATGCAAAAGCTGCTTATCAGGTTTTAGAGCAGTATTCAATACCTTCTGAAGTAGATCCAAAAGATATTGAAAAACAAGTGATTGAGGTCTCCGTCGAGCGTAAAGGTCTGAAAGATAAGTTTGATAGTATCGTCAAAGACTTTACTCAGTATGAAAGACTTGAAAAAAATGCTGAAGCAAGAAGAACAAATCAGAGTCTATATGGTAAAATTGAAACCAAAGAAGATTTAACAAAATAGAAAAGGGTTTTATTATCATGAAAAAGAATGATTTACCAAAAGTTATTATTATTGCTATTGTCATTTTGCTTGTAATACCATTACTTATCAATCTATCCTTTAAATTTGACTCTATACATTTGCTGGCAGCTGAGTGGACTGCAGGAGATTTGTTGTCTTTCTATGGTGCTGTTCTAGGAGCAGTCATAACATTGATAGGTTTGATTGTTACATTAAATTATCAATCCAATCAAGCCAGAAAAGATGATGCTGTTAAGTACAGACCAATTTTAAGATTTAACTCAATGAATAATGAATTTGAAGAATTAATGGGAAGACAAGAAGTAACCATATCTTTTCCGTTTGATTCGCCCGAACAAAAAATCAAGGAGACATCATCAGAATTAGATAAGATAATCTATGAGAGATATACTAACAACCTAACTCATTTTCATATGGTATTGAAAAATAAAGGAAGAGGTGAAGCTACTAAGGTATCTTTGGATAAAGCACTTTTAAAAAAAAGTAGAGTTGGATGAAGAAAGTCACTTGTATATTAAAGAATCTTTTCCGGTTTCTTTAGGTGAAATTATTGTTGATGAAACAGTTGATATTGATATTGCTTTACCTAACTTTATGTTTTTAAAAGATGGCATTTCAGAGGATTTTATTTTCATCGAATTAAAAATATCTTATGATGATATATTTCAAAGAAATAGAACGACTATCAAAACATTACTCGTTTTTAAAATCACTCCTGGAAAAGGCTTTAAAGCCCCATATGTTTACAAAGAAGGCTTTAAATTTTATAACGTGAAAGTTGAGTTTATGGAATTTCGACCAATTGAAGGCCAATAGAGTATACCCTATTAGCCTTGCACGTGCAACTTGATTTTACTGGTCAAAAGACACGGCCAATAGAGTTCGGCAAAAATAAGGAGGAACATATGACAAAAATTGCTTATGCACGAGTCAGCAGCACGGATCAGAATTTGGATCGGCAGCTGGAGCAGCTGAAGGGATGTGAGAAGATTTTCCAAGAAGCGGCTAGCGGAGCTAGTAAGGAGCGTCCTCAGCTGCAGGCTCTCCTTGAGTATATACGTGAGGGTGATATTGTGGTTGTCAGTGAACTGGAGCGCCTGGGACGAAACAATCAGGAACTGACAGAAGTCATAAATGACATTCAAGCTAAGGGAGCTACCCTAGAGGTGCTAAATCTTCCAACCCTGCGAGGCATTGAGGATGACAATCTCAGACGGTTGCTTAATAACTTGATTTTAGAGCTGTATAAGTATCAAGCCCAGGCAGAGCGGGAGCGCATCAAAGAGCGTCAGCGCCAGGGAATAGAAATTGCCAAAGCTGAAGGGAAGTACAAGGGTAGGAAAGCACTCTATACAGAAAATGACGAACGCTTGCAGCATGCCTTTAGTTTATATAATCAAGGCTATACCGACAAAGACGTAGCCCGATTGACGGGGATCCCTGAGAGAACCTTTCGGAGGTATAGGAATAAATATAATATTTCAAGGTTTATAGACTAGATTATATACGATATATATAATCGGATAAGTCAGATATTTCAATTTTAAATGCTCTATATCTGTGATATAATGCTTATATAAAATAAATTCAATAACTATATAAGGAAAGATAGAACAATGCGACAAATCAATATTAAAATAGAAGAGGAACAGCTAGATAGAATTGATACATTAGCTAAGAAATCAGGTAAAAATAGAAGTCAGTATATGATAGATAAAGCACTAGAAGAAGATATAGTTCAAGATATACCTGATATAGAGAATAATATAGAAAGTGAATCTACTATCAAAATATTGACTGATCAGGTTGACTATCTTAAAGAGCAGCTAAAAATAAAAGATGAGCAACTGGAAAGAAGTGATATATTATTAAAAGAGTCACTTGACTTAAAAAACAATTTGCTGCTAACCCACAAACAACACTGGTGGCAACGTATTTTTCGTTCTAAATCGTAATTGTTATATATCCGATTTTATATCCTATTTATATAGCATTTATAGCTAAATTATATATAAATATATACACAGAACAGTCATAAATAATTCGTTTTAAAACGAATACATTGATAATTTATGGTATAATATAATTATATAAATGATTAAAGGAGAACTAACATATGAACAATTCACAACGCAATGCAAGACTTGTTGAAGTTACGAATAACGAGAGTTTGAGTAGGAAAATTGTGGATGAGTCAAACGAACGAGAACTAGCTGTCTTAGACCTGGCTCTACAAGAGCCAGAGAATAAGCTCCTCTTTATTGGTTCAACTGATTACTACAGTATATGTCAAATTAATAAAGAATCTCAAGCATCTTCCAAAGTCATTATCCTAGACTATATATCAGGTATGAGTCCAATGAATTGGGGCGAGAATTTATACAAAGAGGCAGTTCAAAAATATGGACTGGATGATTACTCACTCTACATGAGAAATACTCTGGCAGGACGTGACGAAGTAATTCCTTTAGACTTTTAACTCTGACTTATAAAGCAATATTCCAGTCATAATCAAAAAATATCTTCTGACCTTTCTACTTGAAAGGTCTTTTTTTGTCATTTCCGGGATAAAAAATGACATTTCAGAAGAGAACTACTACAAAATATTTAGTACATGATAAACTTTTCTTATCACTTGAAGGAGGAAAGAGATGCTGAGAAAATTGAAAAGCTGGCATAAAAAATATTTTGGAGTTGGCAGCACCTTTTATCGTAAAATAGCCCACTTTGAAAGCTGGCTATATGATGCGATTGTTT